>ENA-OUOY01000091-OUOY01000091.1-human-gut-metagenome-genome-assembly--contig:-NODE-91-length-70787-cov-12.062716_pt1 | contig 70787 bp, 57 predicted proteins | sample MGYA00237937_ERZ548767 | MGnify/ENA primary metagenome ERZ548767 (study PRJEB26490, sample SAMN05356887) | human gut metagenome | biome: terrestrial biome; feature: human-associated habitat; material... | reverse complement strand
GCTCTGCCTTTGGGATCCGCTAAAGGGTTAACAACCCTTTAGAATCCCATTATTATGCTTTATTCTCCATAGCCGAAATATTCGGAGAGGAGACGGTTTTTAAGCTCCCAGAGCGGCTGTGAGAGGTCAACATAGTATTCGTGAGGATTCTCAAAACGCTTTACCTCGTCCCAGATAGTGCCGAGCTGTGATTTGCAGTAAGCTTTGATCTCCTCGATATCAGGGGAGTTGTAAATGCATTTACCCTTTTCAAAAATTTTGACCTGAAGCGGCTTTGCAGTAAAGTTTGTGAGTGTGGTTTTCTTGTAGGTCTGTTCGGGGTCGAAAATCGTGTACGGCTTTGAACCGTCGATCACTTCGTCCGCAAGCGTGATGACATCGGCGACAGCCTTTCCCGAGGCATTGTCAAAAAGTCTCCAGACCTTTTTATATGACGGATTGGTGATCTTGGTGACGTTTTCGGAAATTTTAATTTTGGGTATGATCTTTCCGTTTTCTTCGACTGCGGAAAGCTTGTAAACTCCCCCGAAAACGGGCTCTGACTTTGAGGTTATGAGTCTTTCGCCAACGCCAAAACTGTCTATCTGTGCGCCCTGCATTATAAGGTCGCGGATGATCGACTCATCGAGCGAGTTTGAAGCAACTATCTTGACATAATCGAGACCGGCTTCATCGAGCATTTTCCTTGTCTTTTTCGAGAGGTAAGCTATATCGCCGCTGTCAATGCGGACACCCTTGCCCTTGTGTCCCTGAGCCTCAAGTTCCTTGAAAACCTTTATCGCATTCGGCACACCTGATTTCAGGACGCTGTATGTGTCGATAAGGAGAGTGCAGTCGTCGGGATAAACCTTTGCGTAGGCACGGAAAGCTTCAAGTTCGCTGGGAAAGAGCTGGATCCAACTGTGAGCCATAGTGCCGAGAGCCGCAACACCGAAATCGCGGTCGGAAATAGTGCAGGCAGTACCGACACAGCCGCCGATGTAGGCTGCCCTTGCTCCGTAAACTGCGCCGTCATAGCCCTGTGCTCTGCGCGAACCGAATTCCATAACGGGTCTGCCCTGAGCTGCCTCAACGATTCGGTTTGCTTTGGTAGCAACAAGGCTCTGGTGGTTTATTGTGAGGAGGACCATGGTTTCTATGAACTGCGCCTGAATTGCAGGGCCTTTAACGGTTATAAGCGGCTCGTTCGGGAAAATCGGCGTTCCCTCGGGGATAGCCCACACATCGCATTCAAAGCGGAAGTTCAGCAGATATTCAAGAAAATCCTCGCAGAACATATTTCTGCCTCGCAGGTATTCAATGTCCTCGACGGTAAAGCTGAGGTTTTCGAGGTATTCGATAACCTGCTGAACTCCTGCCATTATAGCATAGCCTGCGTTGTCGGGAGTTTTGCGGAAGAACATATCAAAGTAAGCGGTCTCGCTTCCTCTGCCGTTTTCAAAGAATCCGTTAGCCATGGTTATCTCGTAGAAGTCAACAAGCATTGTCAGATTTCGGTTATTCATAGCAATTTCCTCCATATTCAGAAAAAGTGAACAGCACACAGCCGTGCGTACTGCACGAAAGCCGTTTGCCGTTCACTAACTGCACTTTGCCCCATATCGGGACATTCTGGCGTTCCAAAGAGGATTCGAACCTCCGACCTACCGCTTAGGAGGCGGTCGCTCTATCCGACTGAGCTACTGGAACATACAATATATTTTACCATATAAATTGGAAGAATGCAACAGTTCAGATTAATTTTATATTTTTACCTTAATGTTGACCGCAGAAAGCTCTTTTTCGGCTGTTGCTTTTTCGCCCCATTTGTGATATAATTAATTATACTGTTATGCGGCACTGTATAAAGAGAAAGGTGCTGTCAAAATTGGAGATGATGGTTTTGCAGGAGAAAGAGACAACAACTGCGGTCGGAGAAACGACTTCTTCAGCCGTAACAGAAACAACGACCGAGGAAATGACCTTTGAGAGCATACAGGAGCAGGTTGACAGAACCACTTCGCTCCTCACAAATACAGGAAATTACATAAAGGGGATACTTCCCTCGCTGATAATGGCTGTGCTGATTCTTATTATCGGCGCATTTGCGGTAAAACTTGCTTCGCGCATAATCAAAAAGGCAATGTCAAAGTCAAGGGCGGATAATGCCGCGAAAAGTTTCCTGTTATCGCTTATCAGGATACTGCTTTATATAGTCGTAGTCATCATGGCGCTTTCGGCATTAAATGTTCCAATGTCGTCAATAATCACGATACTCGGCGCGGCAGGACTCGCCATAAGCCTTGCGCTTCAGAATTGCCTTTCCAATCTCTGCGGCGGCTTTATAATCCTGTTCTCGAAACCGTTTGCCTCCGGAGATACTATTGAAGTGGACGGCTCGGTCGGAGTAGTCCGCAGTATCAGCATTCTCTACACTACAATAGTTACTTTTGACAACAAGACCGTTTTTATTCCAAACGGCAAGGTTTCGGACGCGAAGATAATCAACTACACCGAGACTCCTACCCGACGCGTTGATCTAAAATTTGACATAAGCTACGGTGCGGACTTCGAGAAAGCAAAGGAGCTTATTCTCGGAGTCATCAAAAAAGACTCCATGATATTTTCAGATCCAAAGCCGACTGTAAGAGTTACGGCGCACAATGAAAGTTCGGTTTCGATAGATACGCTTGTGTGGGTGAAAAATGAGGATTATCTCACGGTTCGTTACAATATGCTTGAGGACGTAAAGCGTATATTCGATGAAAACGGCATTGAAATACCGTTCAGCCAGCTTGATGTACATCTTATGGAGAAAGCAAATGAGCGAAAGTAACGTTAATCCGCAAAAGCCTGAATCTGACGACAGATCTGCAAAGAAAAAAGCGCGTTCTCACAGGTTCTGGTTCTGGGTGGCTGTCCTTTTCTTCGTGTGGTGGTTCAACAATTATACGCTTAAAACCACGAAAGTACAGCTTACTTCCGACAAGCTTGTTTCGCCGATAAGGATAGCGGTTATCAGCGACCAGCACGCCTCAAAGTACGGTATCAGCAACGACAGTATATTCAGAAAAATCGACAAGGCTAAGCCGGATATGGTGGCAGTGCTTGGTGATATGTATTCACGCGGAAGTGAGTGGGAACTTGTCTCTAAACCCGTGGAACTGATACAGGAACTGACCGATTCGGGCTATCCTGTGTATTTTGTCACGGGTGACCACGATTACTATGGGGAGAGCGTAATAAGCAAACGCTATATCGAAGCCGTAAAAAATACGGGCGCTCATGTTCTGGACTATAAGTGCGAATATGCCGAACTCAACGGCAACAGGGTGCAGATAATCGGCATAGACAACGTTGTGTATTCCCCGACATTTGATCTCACGAATGAATTTGCTGTGGATAGGGGCTGTTACAGTATTCTGCTTGCCCATATCCCGAATTATGAAGATTTTGCGCAGTTTGGAACTGACCTAACGCTTTGTGCGGACACTCACGGCGATATGATACAGCTTCCGTTTGATCTCGGGCCTGTCTATGATGCAAGCCGTAACCACTGGTTTCCGCAGATAACTTCGCCTGATGAAACAGTCTATGACAAAGGCATATTTGAATACAGCGGCGGAAATATGTTCATAACCTCGGGAATAGGAGCTTCTCCCGTTCCGATAAGATTCAATAACCGTCCCGAGGTCGTAATAATGGACATTGAGCCAAAATAAAGGTGATATGATGAATACAGAAATAGCGATAATAGGCGGCGGAGCTTCGGGGCTTGCCGCGGCGATCGAGGTTAGGCGGCTTCTTCCGCAGGCAGAAGTCCTCGTGATTGAAAGGCTCGACCGTGTAGGAAAGAAGATACTCGCAACAGGCAACGGCCGCTGCAATCTGAGCAATGAAAATATTTCTGCGCGTAATTATCACGGAAGTTTTATGGAATCGGCGGAAATTATTGAGCATACTCCGACAGCCGCGGCTTATTTCAAAAACCTCGGACTTCTGACCGCTGCGGACTCCGCGGGTAGGATCTATCCGTACAGCAATGCCGCCGCGTCCGTTCTGACAGCGCTGAGACTGCGTGCAGAGGAGCTTGGAGTAAAGATGCTCTGTGGAGCATTTGTTACAGATATCAGGCATTCTGCCGACGGTTACTGTATAGACTGCGAAAACGGCGAAAAAATAACCGCAAAACGCGTAATTATAGCCACAGGAGGCTGTGCCGCTCCTCAATTCGGAACAGACGGCGCTATGCTGAAAATTCTGCGCGGAATGGGGTATAAAATAACCAAATTGACTCCTGCGGTAGCTCCTCTTAAAGTGAGATCCGAACTTCTGCGCGGACTTAAAGGTGTTAGAGTCAGGGGAAAGGTGAGCGCGGTTTGCGGCGAAAATGTGCTTGGTACGGAGAGCGGAGAGATACAGTTCACCGAGAGCACCATTTCGGGTATATGTGTTTTTAACCTCGCGCATTTTTATTCACAGTACGGAAACAGTCTCACGATATGCGCCGACCTTGCGCCTGACATGAGTCTTGAACAGCTTGCGGGATATCTGTCTAAAACGGCGCGCCGGAGGGTCGGACACACGGTTGAGGAACTGCTCAGCGGAATATTCACGAAAAATCTTGCGGTCTACCTTGTAAAAAGCGTCCTTGGCAGGAGCATGGCTGATAAGATAAGTTCGCTCCGCCGTGAGGAGATCATACTGCTTGCAAAGCGGATAAAAAGGCTGGAGTTCCCGATCTCGGGGTGTGCGGAGTGGAAAAACTCGCAGACTACTTCCGGCGGGATCCATTCAAGCTGTGTGAAACCGACACTTGAATCCGCACTCGATAAAGGCATATATTTCTGCGGTGAAATACTCGATGTTGACGGTGACTGCGGCGGCTACAACCTGCAATGGGCTTGGTCGTCGGGAATCCTTGCCGCCGAGAACTGCGCCGCTTCTCTGAAAGGAAAAAACAATGATAAGAGCAGGAAACATAAGCGTACCGCTTGACTTTGATTTTTCACGGCTGAGAGAATTCTGCGCCGAAAAATTCGGCATTTCGCTCGGTGAGATAAAGAGCGCGGTTCTCACGAAAAAATCGGTTGACGCACGAAAAAAATCCGATGTACACTTTGTTATCACAATTGACATGGACGTGCGCGGCGAGGAAAAGCTTCTCAGAAAGCATAAGAATTTCTCCGCAGTCAGAAAGAATCCTTATGATATCCCAAAAATAGGCGCTGGTTCCGAAAGACCTGTCATTATCGGATTCGGGCCGGCAGGAATGTTTGCGGCGCTTGTTCTTGCAATGGCAGGAGCCAGCCCTATAGTCCTTGAGAGAGGTGCGGACGTTGACAGCCGCGTTAAAGCAGTCAGCAGATTCGAGCAGGAGGGCATTCTTGATCCCGAGTGCAATGTTCAGTTCGGCGAGGGCGGAGCAGGCACTTTTTCGGACGGCAAGCTCACAACAGGCATTAAGGACAGGCGTATCGGCTGGATCTTTGAACAGCTCGTGAAATTCGGCGCGCCTGATGAGATACTGTATCTTGCAAAGCCTCATATCGGCACGGACAAGCTGCGCGAGACGGTGAAAAATCTTCGCAGACGTGTTATCGAGCTTGGCGGAGAGGTTCGGTTCGGGGCAAGATTCTGTGGATATACCTCGGAAAACGGGCGTATAAGTTCCGTTCTTTATAAAGACTCAGAGGGTGAGCATTCCATAAATACGCGAAATGTGATACTTGCGGCAGGTCACAGTGCGAGAGATGTTTTTGAAATGCTGCACGAAAATGATATCAGCCTTTCACGCAAGAATTTTTCTGTAGGAGTTCGCGTGGAACATTTGAGGCGTGATATAGACAAGGCGATGTATGGCAGATTTGCAGGGAATCCCGCACTTAAAGCTGCCGATTACAAGCTTGCCGTACATCTTCCGAACGGCCGGAGTTTGTATACTTTCTGTATGTGTCCGGGCGGAGTTATTGCGGCGGCGTCTTCGGAAGAAGGGCGGCTTGCGGTGAACGGAATGAGTTATTTTGCGCGTGACAAGGAGAATTCCAACAGCGCGCTCCTTGTGAACATCAATACAGATGATTTTGAGGGTGACGACCCGTTGGCAGGAATGCATTTTCAGCGTGAGATCGAGCGCAAGGCTTATCTTGCAGGTGGCGGCGGATATAAAGCTCCGGTCACGGCGGTAGGGGACTTTCTTGACGGAAAGCTGACTGTATCTCTCGGCCGTGTCAAACCGTCATATGCTATTGGGTACACTTTTGCAAAGCCTGAGGATTATCTGCCGGATTTTGTGTGCGATACTCTCAGGCTCGGAATCAAGGAAATGGGAAAGAAAATCGGCGGTTTTGACGATCCTGAGGCGATATTAACGGGAGTTGAGAGCCGCAGCAGTTCTCCTGTGAGGATAAACCGCGGCGAGGATCTTCAATCAATAACGCTTGCAGGGCTCTATCCCTGCGGAGAGGGAGCAGGCTATGCAGGCGGTATCGTGTCGGCAGCGGCTGACGGAATGAAGTGCGCCGAAGCGGTTTGCAGAGAACTTGGCGCAGTAATGTGAAATATACAATATCCGAAAGAGAGGTAAGCTTATGAAGATCAACGTTATAGGCGGAGAAATGGATCGCCGTGAGATAGACAAATACATAAAATACGCAGGTCAGAAGCACCGCGGCAGACAGATAAGTCAAATGGATATAACCATAGACGGCGAGTTTGTTGATTTGAAGTTCTACTTTAAGGACATGGATTTTCAGCACGCTTACCGCTCGGCGGATTATCTGGTGAACTCAATGGAAAAGCTCAATGACGCAAAACAGGTTGAGTTTTCGCAAAAAGTAAAGCATAAGGTAATGGAGTAACGGTATGGAGCTTACAAATATATCAACACTAAAGCAGATACTTGAAAAGCACGGTTTCAACTTTTCAAAGGGACTGGGGCAGAATTTTATCATCGACCCTCGTATTTGTCCGAGAATAGCGGAGGAGGGCAACGCACAGAGCGGTTTCGGAGTGCTGGAGATCGGTACGGGTATCGGTGTTCTTACAAAGGAGCTTGCGCTCCGTGCGGATAAGGTTACGGCAATTGAGATTGACAAGCGTCTGCTGCCGATCCTAGAGGAAACTCTTGCGGAATTCAACAACATAAACATAATAAATGCCGATGTAATGAAGTGCGACCTGCACGAAATAATAAGGGAAAACTTTGGCGGACTCAGAGTGGCTGTATGCGCGAATCTGCCGTATTACATTACTTCGCCGATACTCATGCTGCTGCTTGAAAGTCACCTGCCGATTGACTCGATAACCGTAATGGTTCAGAAAGAGGCGGCACAGAGGCTTTGTGCGAAGGTTGGAACACGCGAATCCGGAGCGATAACGGTCGGCGTAAATTATTACGGAACGGCACAGAAGCTGTTTGACGTGTCGCGGGGCTGTTTTATGCCCTCGCCGAATGTTGACTCCGCTGTGATAAGAATTGACCTGAATCAAGAGGGCAGACTTTCGCCGGAGGAGGAAAAGTTCTTTTTCAGAATGGTAAAGAGCGGATTTTCACAGCGAAGAAAAACCGCCGCAAACGCCTTTGCTTCACTTATGGATATTCCGAAGGAGCAGACCTACTCGGCGCTTGAATCGCTCGGACTTCCGAAAACTGCACGCATAGAAAGCCTTGATATGGAACAGCTTATCGCACTTTCAAGGAAACTGAAAAATATTTGAATAGATCAGGAAAGCGGTTGATGAAAAACCGCTTTTTCTTTTTATTCGACGGGATAGTCCGATCATCGCCATTGATCGCGCCCAAAAGTCGAGCCGTTTCGCATTTGCCGCATGATATAATGAGTAGGTTAATAAACGGTAAGGGTGATGCAGATGTACAAAGTAAAGGAATTTTCAGAAAAGGCATATCTCGGAACTATGGGCGGATTTCTCGCGGCATTGGCGGCAGGGTTTGTGCTGTCGGGAACAAGCATGGCAGGAGTTGCCTCATTTGCCGATATTTCGCTTGCAGGAGCGGTCGGACTTCCGGCGAGTGCGGCAATTTTCACAGGCAGTCTTATTCGCAGCATAGCGCAGGGAACAGTTGGCAGCGGAATCGTCAGAATTTCCGCAATGGCAATAATCATTATAATCAAACTTTTTGCCGATACGAGAAATTCCCCGAAAATGTGCGGGATCAACACGGCGGTCGCGGTTTTTCTGTCGGGTGCGGCGGTCTCCGTGATAATAGGGGAGCTGTTCTATAAGCTGTTGTTTTACATATTTTACGCGATAGTTGCAGGATTTACCGCGTATTCGGGTGCGCTTATACTTGAGGGAGCAAAACACAGCAGAGTGATAGATCTCTCCTCTGCAAGCGGCTGTGCGTATGCGGTCGTTTATACCGTTCTTACGGCGTCACTCTGCTCGGTAAAACTTCCGTTTGTGAATCTTGGTATCATATGCGGAGCCGCGATTACCATGCTCGGTGCGTATCATTATCGTCACATCGGCGGAGTCCTCTGCGGAGCACTTACTGCCTGCGGAGCATTTTTAGCCTCTCAGGAAACAGGAATGTCCGTGGTTCTTCTGCCTGTGGCAGGACTTCTCTGCGGATATCTTCACAAACAGAAGATAAATACAGCGGCTATCTGCTTTATCGGGATCAATCTGATCATGATGATACTTACAGGTGCGGTAAGAGACGGTATCTACAGCATGGTGAATATCATCGCTGCGGCGGTGCTGTTTTTGGTCATATCCCCGAAATTCTCGGATAAATGGCTGCGCACGAGAAACGAGAGCGCTGACGCTCTGCCTGACATTCTTAGTGCGAGACTAGGATTTCTCTCGGATTCCATTGAGGCGGTGCGAGTGGAATCGGGACACATTGCAAAGCTCATTGAAAGGAAAAATGAGCAGCAGAGCGTTTCTGATGAGATACGCGGCGGAGTTTGCGAGAACTGCTTTCGCAAAGTGACCTGCTGGAGCAGCGATTCGGGAAAAACTGAAAAGGGTTTCGGGATCCTCGAAAATGCTCCTGAAATATCAAAGGAGAATTTTCCGTATGAGCTTGAAAACTGCCTTCACAAGAGCGAACTCATTACGGCGTTTGAGAAAAAGATATGTGAGAGAACGACTGCCAAATTGCTTGAAATGCGCTTTGCCGAGAGCCGCAGTCTGCTGCACGAGCAGATAAAAATAATGTCTGAAATTATTGAGTCGGCAGGTGAGAGGCTTGATATCAGGTACTCCGAACCGATAAGCAAGGTCGTTCGGCAGAAGCTTGAAAAATTCGGATTCGAGCCTCTTGACGTTATCGCGTATTATAACGCATCGAACAGACTGCTGATAGAGTTGTATTTCCCCGGCAGCGACTCCCTGCAAAGCGTTACGCGGATATGCGACCTTGTTTCGGACGAGCTGAGACTGCCCCTCGAATCATCGGAGCCTGTGAATTCGGGCAAGGAATTGCGGATACGGCTGTATGAAAGTCCTGCCTATGCACTGGAAGTGTACGGTGCTTCGATCTGCGCCGAGGGCTGCAAGGAGAGCGGCGATACGTCACTCGTGTTCAATGACGGAACGGGCGTGAGCTATGTGATACTCTCTGACGGAATGGGCAGCGGAAAGAAAGCTGCGTTTGAGTCAACCATGGTCGTGAGAATGTTCCGAAAGCTCATAAGCTGCGGCGTGGACTACAACTCTGCGATAAAGCTGATAAATTCGGTCATGCTGACAAAATCGCGTGAGGAAAGCTTTGCAACGCTTGACGCTGTTCGCGTAGACCTTGACGAATGCGGACTTACCATTATCAAATCGGGGGCTACCGCCACCCTTGTCCGCCACAGGGGAAATGTCATGAAGATCTCCTCCACGACTTTCCCGATAGGCATTTACGAGCAGTCCGACACCTTTTCAAAAAGCTATGATTTTGAGGACGGAGACATAGTCATTATGTTCTCGGACGGCATAGACGAAAGCGAATACCGCTTTATAAAGGAGCTTTTGCTGAGCGGCGACGACCTTAAACATATAGTCAGCGAGATCTGTGCAAAGGCGGAGCTTTTCCGTCCGACAGTCCGCACAGATGATGTGACTGTCATAGGAATAAGGGTCAAATCACTTTGATTTGTGTGCATTTTAGCAAAGGCAAACGAGAATTTATAACTCAAATATGTCAAAATGCACTATTTTTTGTTGCGGGAATTAGTATAACGTCTGAAAATTTACCATTTTTTTCAAAAAAGCTTGAATAATTCATTAAATAATGGTACAATGTAAGAAGCAAAGGAGGCTGAATCTATGTCTAACAATAAGAATCAGAATGATTTTCCGCTTTATCTGTTTTATCAGGGAAAGAATTATGAAGCCTATAAGTTTTTTGGTGTTCACTCCGGAAAAAAAGGAAGAAGCAAGATTTTTACTTTCAGAGTTTGGGCTCCTACTGCCGTGAGTGTTTCTGTTGTCGGTGATTTTAACAACTGGGACAGAAGCTGCGATCCCATGGCGCGTATCGCTGATGGCGTGTGGGAGGCTCAGATCAGCAAGCTCAAACAGTTTGACGCTTATAAGTACAGCATTGAGACCGCTGACGGCCGTATTCTTATGAAAGCAGACCCCTATGCCGCACACTTTGAGACCCGTCCCGGTACTGCCTCAAAAATTTATGAGAGCAGCTATGACTGGGAGGACAGTGAATGGTATGAAGAAAAGAAGTCGCGGATAATTTACAAAAGTCCCGTTAATATTTACGAGGTACATCTCGGTTCGTGGAAAAACTACGGCGAGGAGAAGTTCCTTGATTACATAACTTTTGCCAATGAGATCATTCCATATCTTAAAAAGATGTCATACACTCATGTTGAGTTTATGCCGCTTACCGAGTATCCTTTCGACGGTTCGTGGGGCTATCAGGTAACAGGCTACTTTGCTCCGACATCACGCTACGGAACACCTGACGATCTCAGGAAAATGATAGATATGTTCCACAAAGCCGGTATCGGCGTCATTCTCGACTGGGTTCCGGCTCATTTCCCGAAGGACGAAGCAGGACTGTACGAGTTTGACGGAACGTGCTGCTATGAATACACGGACGATAGAAAAAAAGAGCATAAATCATGGGGAACAAGAGTTTTCGACTACGGTAAAGCCGAGGTGTGCTCTTTCCTTATTTCAAGCGCGAACTACTGGTTTGACGAGTTCCACGTTGACGGACTGAGAGTTGACGCGGTCGCTTCCATGCTGTACCTTGATTATGACAGACAGGCCGGCGAGTGGGCTGCAAATATCAACGGAGGAAATGAGAACCTCGAAGCGGTTCAGTTCCTGAAATCGCTCAACGAAGCTGTTTTCCTCAAGCATCCTGACGCACTCATGATCGCTGAGGAATCTACCGCATGGCCGCTTGTTACCAAGCCGACCGATATAGGCGGTCTCGGATTCAATTTCAAGTGGAATATGGGCTGGATGAACGATATGCTCAGCTATATGTCACTTGACCCGATCTACCGCGCCTTCAACCATGATAAGCTTACATTTTCGTTCTTCTATGCATTTTCCGAAAATTATGTGTTGCCGATATCTCATGACGAGGTGGTTCACGGAAAGTGCTCAATGATAAATAAAATGCCTGGCGAGTATGACCAGAAATTCGCTTCATACCGCGCTTTCCTTGCGTATATGACTGCGCACCCCGGCAAGAAACTGCTGTTTATGGGTCAGGAATTCGGGCAGATGAAGGAATGGGATTACAAATCTCAGCTTGACTGGAATCTGATGGATTTTGAGTCACACAGAGATCTCCTCTCATTTTCAGAGAAATTAAATAAATTCTACGTTGAAAATTCTCCGCTTTGGCAGGATGATGATTCTTGGAGCGGTTTCAGTTGGATCTCCAACGACGACTACAAGCAGAGCGTTATCGCATTCAGAAGAATCGACGATAACGGCGACGAAATCATTGCTGTGTGCAATTTCGTTCCCGTAGAGCGGCATGATTACCGGATCGGTGTTCCGTTCAAGGGAAGATATAAACTCGTGTTCAACTCGGACGCTGTCGAATTCGGCGGCTCGGGTGTTACCGAAAAGAGCTTCAAGAGCGACAATATCGGTATGCACGGTTTCGACAACAGTATTTCGATGACACTTGCTCCGCTTTCGGTTATCTATCTGAAATACGCACCGGTTAAAAAGAGAACTCCCAAAACAGAGGGGACTCCGAAAAAAACAGGTGTGGCTACCAAAAAGAAACGTACCGCAAAAGCTGAATAAATAGTACAATATATCATTATCAGGAGGAATATTATGTATACTAAGAAAAAATGCGTTGCAATGCTTCTTGCAGGCGGTCAGGGCAGCAGACTTTACGCTCTGACAAAGAATGTTGCAAAGCCTGCCGTTCCTTACGGCGGTAAATACCGACTCATTGATTTCCCTCTCTCCAACTGCACAAATTCAGGTATCGATACAGTCGGTGTTCTTACACAGTATCAGCCGCTCGTACTCAATGAGTACATAGGAAACGGTCAGCCTTGGGATCTTGACAAGATGAACGGAGGCGTTCACGTCCTCCCGCCTTATGAGACACAGGCAGGAGCTTCATGGTATGAGGGTACTGCAAATGCTATTTATCAGAATATGCGCTTTATTGAGAGATACGACCCCAAGTACGTTATCGTTCTCGGCGGCGACCACATTTACAAGATGGATTATTCAAAGATGGTCGATTTCCATATCGCAAACGACGCAGACTGCACTATCTCGGTAATTGATGTTCCGAGAGCAGAAGCTTCGCGTTTCGGTATCATGATATGCGATGAGCAGAATCAGGTAACGGATTTCGTTGAAAAGCCGAAGGAGCCTAAGTCAACTCTCGCTTCAATGGGTATATATGTATTCAGTTGGGATAAGCTCAAGAAATACCTTATCGAGAATGAGAATGAAGCAAATGCAAAGCGCGAAAAGGGCGAGCCGTGGTCGAAGGACTTCGGCAAGGACATCATTACTTCAATGCTTCGCGACAAGCAGAGACTTTTCGCTTACGAGTTTGAGGGTTACTGGAAGGACGTTGGAACTCTTGATTCTCTCTGGGAAGCAAACATGGATCTTCTCAGCCCGAGTGTTCCGCTTGACCTCTATGACCCAAGCTGGAAGATCTACTCAAGAAACAACAATATGCCGCCTCAGTACATAGGTGACAATGCAAATATCGAGAATTCAATGATTTCCGAGGGCAGCGAGATCGACGGTACTGTTGACTTCTCCATTGTATTCTCAGGCGTTACCGTTGAGGAGGGAGCTACAGTAAACTACAGTATCGTTATGCCCGGTGCAGTCATCGAGTCAGGAGCTGTGGTTGAGTATGCTATCGTCGGAAGCGACAGCGTTATCAAGAGCGGCGCTCATATCGGCGCAAGCCCTGAAACTATCGAAAACAGAGACGATTGGGGTATTGCAGTTGTCGGTCACAACGTGGTTGTTTCCGAGAATAAGGTCGTTGAGCCTAAGCAGATAATCGGCGAAAGCATCTGACGGGAGGATTTTTAAGTATGAGTGTTAATTATAATGTTTTGGGATTAATCTTTGCAAGTATGCATGACTCCTATGTGAGCGAGCTTACAAAGCAGCGCACCATGGGTTCAATACCCTTTGGCGGACGTTACCGCCTCATTGACTTTCCTCTTTCAAACATGGTAAACTCCAGCGTTTCAGAGGTCGGTGTTATCACAAAGTCGAACTACGGCTCACTCCTTGACCACCTTGGCTCAGGACGTGACTGGGATCTTTCCCGTAAGAAGGGCGGACTTCACCTGCTTCCCCCTTACAGCCAGACCGGAGGGATCTACAAGGGCAGACTTGACGCTCTCAGCAATGTATGGAGTTTTGTGGAGCATTCAACTGCCAAGTATGTGATCATGGCAAACTGCGACGTAGTAACAACTATCGACTTCAATCCCGTGCTCAATCAGCATATGGAGTCGGGAGCTGATATTACTCTGATATACAGCAAGGGCTATTACGACAGCGAAAAGAATAGCTGTGCTACGATCCTTGAATTCGACGAAAACAATCATCTCAAGGACGTTCTCGTTGATCCCCAGATCTCGGGCGAGTGCAATATGTGGCTTGAAATGTTCATAATCAGCCGCGATTTCCTCAAGAAGATCGTTTTTGAAGCTGCAAGCAGAAATCAGTCCAGCTTTACAAGAGAGATACTTCAGGGCAGGAAAGACGAATACAAGATAATGGGCTATGAGCACAAGGGGATCTTCACAAGGATCGACAGCGTTCAGAGCTATTACAACGCTAATCAGATGCTTCTTGAAACCGAAAAGAGAAACGCTCTATTTGTTAAGAATATGCCTATTTATACCAAGATCGGCGATAACGGCCCTGTTAAGTACGGTCTTGATTCGAGCATAAAGAATTCTCTTATCGCAGACGGCTGCGTTATCGAGGGCACTGTTGAAAATTCTATCCTTTTCAGAGGAGTTAAGGTAGGAAAGGGAACAGTTGTAAAGAACTGCGTTCTTCTTCAGGGAACGAAGGTCGGCTCAAACTGCAGCATTTCCTATGTTATTACCGACAAGAACGTAGAGGTCAGCAACGATAAGGTTCTGACCGGTTCTGAGACATATCCGCTTTATATTGGTAAAGAAGGAAAGATATAAACGGCGGTGATCTTGTAATGAAAATACTATTTGCTGCAAGTGAGGCTCGGCCTTATGCAGCCTCGGGCGGACTCGCCGATGTGGTGGGTTCGCTCCCTAAAGCAATCGCAGAAAAGGGTAACGACTGCCGCATCGTGATCCCGCTTTACAAGTCTGTAAAGCCGGAACTTCGTGATGAGATGACTTTCGTTACGAATATTACTGTTGACGTGTCATGGCGCAAGCAGTACTGCGGTATTTTTAAAGCTGTCCGCGGCGGAGTGACATATTATTTCATTGATAATGAATACTATTTTTCACGCGACGGAATGTACGGCTTTTATGACGACTGCGAGAGATTTGTTTTCTTTGACAGAGCGGTTCTCGAAATGCTGAAATATATCGACTTCACCCCCGATATCATCAACTGCAACGACTGGCAGACCGCGCTTATCCCTGTTTACTACAATATCTATTACAAGTATCAGCAGGGTTACAGCGACATAAAGACGGTTTTCACGATTCATAATATCGAGTATCAGGGCAGGTACGGAAAGGAGATACTCGGAGAAGTAATGGGAATTCCCATGTACAACTCAAATCTCCTTGAATATGACGGCTATATAAATATGATGAAGGGCGCTATCGAAAGTTCAGACCGTATCGTAACGGTAAGTCCGAGCTATGCGTGGGAGATTCTTGACCCGTGGTATGCTCACGGACTTGACAGGATCCTTGTTACAAAGCAGTATAAGCTCAGCGGAATCCTGAACGGCATTGATACTTCTCTCTACGACCCGAGCAGTGATGTGGATATTCCGGCACATTTCAGCGCTGAGGATATAAGCGGAAAGGCTGAGTGCAGGAATGCACTTTGCAGCGAACTCGGACTCGAAAAGAGTGACGGGCCGATAATCGGTATCGTTACGAGGTTTGTCGGACATAAGGGGATCGACCTTATCCGCTGCGTTTTTGACCAGATGGTTCAAAGCGGTATAAGATTTGCAGTTCTCGGAAGCGGCGAACGTATTTATGAGGACTTCTTCCGCGAAATGGCGGCGCGCTATCCCAGAAAGGTTTCTGTGACTATCGGATTTGTTTCCGAACTTTCGCACAGGATATATGCGGGCGCTGATATGTTTCTTATGCCGTCTCAGAGCGAGCCGTGCGGACTTGCGCAGATGATCGCGATGAGATACGGAACTGTTCCGATAGTACGCGAAACAGGTGGTCTGCGTGATTCGGTAAGAGATAACGGCGGTGTGAACGGCAATGGTTTCACATTCAAGACATATAACGCTGATGATATGCTTGATGCGGTGAATCGTGCGGTCAGGGACTACAATAACAAGAGTGAGTGGATTTCACTTGTCAAGCGTGCAATGGAGTGCGACTACAGTTGGGCGTCCTCGGCAGACTTGTATATTGAGATCTATAATGAACTTGTTAATGCAAAATAAAATGCAAAAAGGCACTTCGATTATGAAGTGCCTTAATTTATCTGAAAATCTTTTTAGGGAGTGTTGACACTAAAATAATATGCAGATTTTCGAGCATAAATTTTACGTAGACAAGGCAAAAAGTCGCAGGCAGGCTGTCGCCTGTCAAGACTTTTTAACGCAGGATGCGTGAAATTTTGCCGAAAAGATGCGTTGTTAGGCTTAGTGTCAACACGACCTAGATTATAGTGCATAATAAAAAACTCTCCGCAAGGAGAGTTTTTTATTTCTGGAGGTTTCAATGGTTGCTGTATAATTTTCTATATCAAACTCCGAAGAGAAGTTTGTCATAAGCGGGGAAGGGCCAGTAGGATTCAGCGGTGAGACCCTCTGCCTTATCAGCAAATGCTCTGAGCTTTTCCATAGCAGGGATAACTGTATCTCTTACGAATTCCGAAGCTGTAAGGATAACATCGATTCCCTTGAGCTCGCTTACTGCCGCTTCAAGCTCTGTTGTAGCCGAGTCGATCTCATCAACGATCTCGGAGAGCTTTTCAATGATTCTTGTTTCATAGCCGCACTCAACTGAAGCAACGCTCTTCTTTACAGCCACATCAGAAGCTGTATCTGCTGCGAACTTTGCGATTGCAGGGAGAATCTCCTTGCGCGACATATCGATCATTGTAAGAGCCTCGATGTTTACCTGCTTGATGTAGTTGTCAAGCATGATGTCACGGCGTGAGTAGATCTCGGTTTCTGTAAAGATTCCGTGAGAAGTGAGCATATCAATGTTCTTCTTGTCGCATATTTTCGGCATAGCGTCAGGAGTTGTCTTGAGGTTGAGGAGTCCTCTCTTTTCAGCCTCAGCGATCCACTTGTCGTCGTAGCCGTTGCCGTTGAAGATGATTCTCTTGTGATCCTTGATAGTTCTCTTGATAAGAGCGTGGAGTGCTGTGTTGAAGTCCTCAGCTCCCTCAAGTTCGTCAGCAAACTGCTTGAGCGATTCAGCAACTGCTGCGTTGAGGTGAATGTTTGCGCAGGAAATGCTGTTTGAAGAACCGAGCATACGGAACTCAAACTTGTTGCCTGTGAAAGCGAAAGGTGAAGTTCTGTTTCTGTCGGTAGTGTCCTTGCTGAACTGCGGCAGAACGTCAACGCCAAGCTTCATCTTCTCCTTTGCAGTACCGCCGTAAGGAGTATCGTTTTCGATAGCTTCAAGAACTGCTGTAAGTTCATCGCCGAGGAAGATAGAGATAACTGCGGGGGGAGCTTCGTTTGCACCGAGACGGTGGTCGTTGCCTGCGGTTGCAACAGAAAGACGAAGAAGATCCTGATAATCGTCAACAGCCTTGATAACGGCTGCAAGGAACAGCAGGAACTGAGCGTTCTCAGCAGGAGTTTCGCCGGGAGAAAGGAGGTTTACGCCCGTATCTGTCGAGATCGACCAGTTGTTGTGCTTACCTGAACCGTTTACGCCGGCAAAAGGCTTTTCATGAAGCAGGCAAACAAGTCCGTGACGGAGAGCAACTTTCTGCATTACTTCCATTGTAAGCTGGTTGTGGTCAGCAGCGATGTTTGTTGTCTTGTATATAGGTGCAAGCTCGTGCTGAGCGGGAGCAACTTCGTTATGCTTGGTCTTTGCAAGGATACCGAGCTTCCAGAGTTCAGCATCAAGGTCAGCCATGTACTCTGCAACTCTGGGCTTGATAGAACCGAAGTAGTGATCGGACATTTCCTGACCCTTAGGCGGTAAAGCTCCGAAAAGTGTTCTGCCTGTCATGATGAGGTCTTTTCTCTGCTTCCAGAGTTCACGGTCAACGAGGAAGTATTCCTGCTCAGGGCCAACGGAAGTTTTAACGCTCTTTACAGAATCGTTTCCGAAAAGATTAAGAACTCTGATAGCCTGCTTGTTAAGAGCTTCCATAGAACGAAGGAGCGGAACTTTTTTATCGAGTGCTTCACCTGTGTATGAGCAGAATGCTGTCGGAATGTAGAGCGAGCCGTCCTTGATGAAAGCATATGAGGTAGGATCCCATGCCGTATAGCCTCTTGCCTCGAAAGTAGCGCGGATTCCGCCTGAAGGGAATGAGGAAGCATCAGGTTCGCCCTTTACGAGCTCCTTGCCCGAGAATTCCATGATAACTCTACCATCAGGTGCGGGGGAGATAAAGCTGTCGTGCTTCTCGGCTGTAACGCCTGTCATAGGCTGGAACCAATGTGTGTAGTGGGTCGCGCCCTTTGAGATAGCCCAGTCCTTCATGGCAGCCGCAACTTCATTTGCAACGGAAATGTCAAGCGGAGTGCCTCTGTCAATAGTTCTCTTGAGGCTCTTGTAAACCTTTTCCGAGAGAGTAGCCTTCATTACTCTGTCATCGAATACCATTGAGCCAAAAAAATCAGTAACCTTTTCCATAATAATACCTCCGTTAAATTATTCTGCTTCAAGTGAAGCTCGTATAAAGTCCGCAAAGAGTTTCTGCGGTTTATTGGGACGTGATTTGAATTCAGGGTGGAACTGTACTCCGACAAACCATGGGTGGTCGGGAAGCTCCACGATCTCGACAAGTTTTTCATCGGGAGAAACGCCTGCGATCCTCATACCGGCATTGGTAAGGACTGTGCGGTAAGCGTTATTGAATTCCCAGCGGTGACGGTGGCGTTCGTAAATGAGTTCCTCACCGTAGATACCGCGGCATTTTGAATCAGCAGCGAGCTTGCACGGGTAAAGACCGAGTCTCATCGTGCCGCCCTTGGTGGAGATCTTCTTCTGATCCTCCATAATGTCGATTACGGGATCGGGAGTCTGTCCGAACTCTGTCGAGTTCGCCTTATCAAGACCAAGAACATTTCTCGTGTACTCTATGACTGACATCTGCATTCCGAGGCAGATACCAAAGAACGGAACTTTATTCTCCCTCGCATATCTGATAGCTTCTATCATGCCTTCGATACCACGCTGACCAAAGCCACCGGGAACGATTATGCCGTCGCAGTCTGCAAAGGTTTCTGCCGCATTTTCACGGGTAACACCTTCGGAATCTATCCATTTGATATCAACGGCTGCGTCATTTACTATACCTCCGTGACGGAGAGCCTCTGCAACCGAAAGATAAGCGTCATGCAGCTCGACATACTTTCCGACGAGCGCAATAGTGACTTTCTTGTGAGCATTTTCTGCTCTCTGAACCATTGCCTTCCATTCGTCAAGGTCAGGAGTTCTGTCCTCAAGTCCGAGATGGTGGCAAACCGATCTGGCAAGTCCTTCATTTTCAAGCCACAGCGGAACTTCGTACAGCGACGGAGCTGTAAGATTCTGTATAACGTCCTCTGGACGGATATTACAGAAAAGAGCAATTTTTGCACGCATATCATCGGGGATCGTTTTTTCGCTGCGGCACACTATGATGTCGGGCTGGATCCCGATAGACAGCAGCTCCTTTGTAGAATGCTGTGTCGGCTTGGATTTAAGCTCCTCAGAGCCTGTGATGTAGGGGATAAGTGTAACGTGAATGTAAGCAACGTTATTTCGTCCCTGTTCCGTTCCGACCTGACGTATTGCCTCAAGGAAAGGCGTAGACTCAATATCTCCGACTGTGCCGCCGATCTCTGTGATGACCACATCGGCATTGCTGTCCTTTGCGAGACTGTATACCTTGTCCTTTATCTCATTTGTGATGTGAGGAATGACCTGAACCGTGCCGCCGAGATAATCGCCGCGGCGTTCCTTGGTGATGACGTTCCAGTAAATTTTACCCGTTGTGATGTTGGAGTTTACCGAAAGATTCTCATCAACGAAGCGCTCGTAGTGACCAAGGTCAAGGTCGGTCTCCGTACCGTCATCGGTAACGAAAACTTCTCCGTGCTGATAGGGCGACATAGTGCCGGGGTCAACGTTTATGTATGGGTCAAACTTCTGGATAGTTACCTTATAGCCGCGCTGTTTGAGCAGTCTGCCGAGAGAAGCGGCGGTAATACCTTTGCCGAGTCCCGAAACGACTCCGCCTGTTACGAAAATGTACTTTGCTGACATAAGCTTTTCTCCTTAAAATAAACTTGCCGAAATCGCAGGCGCACCGCACAGTTCCCCTGTGCGGCACACCGAAGGAGACTTAATCCTTATCCATATCCTGGAGAGCGTCATAGCCCTCTTCACCTGTACGGATCTTGATAACGTTTTCTATATCGTAAATGAATATCTTACCGTCACCGTAATGTCCTGTATATAGAGCAGCCTTTGTAGCACTGATTACCCTTTCAACGGGAACAGCACATACTGCGATTTCAGCTTTAAGCTTGGGGAGAAGGTTCATTTCTACACTTGTACCACGGTAGTAGTTTGTCTGACCGCTCTGCATACCGCAGCCCATGACGTTTGTAACCGTAATACCTGTAATATCGATTTTTTCCATTGCCTGTATGAAGTCCTGAAGTTTCTGCTGCTTGAAGATAACAACTACCTTAGTCATCTTGGGAGTGCCGCCTACTGAAGGAGCAACGTAGCTCTCTACCTCAACAGCCTTCTCTACGGGAACCTTTGCAACAGGTGAGTTCTGAGCTTTCTTTACGCTCTTAGCATCGTCCTTTGTGTAGCCGAGAACTGAAGCATCGGACATTGAAGGAGCGAAGTCTGCGTAAGAGGAAACAAGACCGTGTTCTGTAATATCGAGACCGATGACCTCTTCCTGCTCGGAAGCTCTCAGACCAATAGTGTGCTTGATAATAAGGAATGTAATTGTGATAGTGATAGCAGCCCATGAAGCAACGCTTACGAAGCCGAGGAGCTGGAGACCAAGCTGCTCAAAGCCGCCGCCGTAGAAAAGACCTTCAGCCTTGATACCGCCTGATTCAAGCTGGATAGCATAACCGGGAGCGGATTCTGTTGCGAAAAGACCAACTGCGATAGTACCCCAGATACCGTTCATCATGTGAACTGCAACTGCACCAACGGGGTCGTCGATGTGGAGTTTGTAATCGAGAAGCCAAACGCCGAAGCAAACGAGGAGACCTGAAACAATACCAACAATGAAAGCACCTGCGCAGTCCATTACATCACATCCTGCTGTGATACCAACAAGACCTGCGAGTGAAGCGTTAAGACACATTGAAACATCGGGCTTGCCATACTTGATCCATGTGAAGATCATGCAGGTTACAGTAGCAACTGCGGGAGCAACTGTAGTTGTGAGGAAGATAGAATCGAGCTGAGCAACGCTTGAAGCAGCAGCAGGGTTGAATCCGTACCAACCGAACCAAAGAATGAAGCAGCCGAGTGCACCGATCGTGAGGTTGTGTCCGGGAATAGCGTTTACCTTGATCTCGCCGTCTTTTGTTTTTGTGAACTTGCCAATACGCGGGCCAACGAGTTTAGCACCGATAATAGCGCAGATACCGCCAACCATGTGGATAGCACATGAACCCGAAAGATCGTGGAAGCCCATCTGAGCAAGCCAGCCGCCGCCCCAGATCCAGTGTGCCTCGATCGGGTAGATCAGCGCGCTGATAACGCCCGAATAAACACAGTAGGAAAGGAACTTTGTACGCTCAGCCATAGCGCCTGAAACGATAGTAGCAGTCGTTGCGCAGAACACAAGGTTGAATACGAACTGATCCCACGGGAAGTTGCTGTAGCTTGTGAAGATATCGAAACCGGGTTTACCGATGAGACCTACGAAGTCCTCACCGAGAAGAAGTCCGAAACCTATAACTATGAACATTACTGTACCGATACAGAAGTCCATAAGATTTTTCATAATAATGTTGCCGGCGTTTTTGGCTCTTGTGAAGCCCGTTTCAACCATTGCGAAGCCGGCCTGCATAAAGAATACAAGCGCCACTGCGATCATAAACCATACACCAAATATAGTATCATTGGTGCTTGATGTTACCTGTTCAAGAATTGCATCAATACTCATATAAAAAACCTCCTTTGAAATACAGCAAAACAAAGAGGGTGTACGATGCCCACAGGCATCATACACCCCATTGTGTATGGAATAAAGCGCTTATACCCGAGCCGTTTTTTCATCGGCTCAAAAAAATAGGGAGCTACAGACTTATCGTCCGCAGCTCCCTTGCTGTTTACAATGACAGTATATACCAAAAATCAGATTTTGTCAAGAGGTTTTTTTGAATTTGTCGAATATAATAGTTTTTAGCAGTTTTGAACAAGAAAACTTGTTACTGATTGCGCAATGTACAATGAAAAGAGCCGTACTTTGTGCATTGTGCGGAAAGATTTTACCTCGTGCAACGATTCGCCGCGTAAATGCCACTATGTATATAGAAAACGAACATGAAAGAACAGAATTATATAAAACGCGGTGAGAAAATCTGTTCGCTTTGCAAATTGATTTATTATGTAAAGAGGTTATGTTATAATAAGTAGGATGTATTAGAATTAGTTTATTGGCTGTGTTTGATTGGGAGGATACAATAGCATTATCTAAAGGAGGAGATGTTATGAATAAAATTATTGTATTTATTACTTGCGCAATGCTCTGTTTTTCAGCGTTTTCGTGCGGAGATATCGAAGCAAAAAATGAAAAAACTGCCCAGAAAGGTTCTGACGAAATGCTTGACAGCGGCATTTTGCCTGAATATGAAACAGACGAGGAACTTGTGAGCGGACTTATAGGTTCGGCAGAAGCAATTGCTTGTGAACCATATTTACAGAGTGCTGCGTTTAGATCATATTTTAGTGATTATTATGAGAGATATCCCGATGCCTACGCAGCAGCTCCGATAAATGTAGCTGCGATCAGCAAGGAAGAAAAGGGGATATACCGTGTAAATCTCTGGTATGTTCCTGTTGTGAGTGATGGAAAGTGTAGAGGGATAATCGGCATAGACTGTCGTAAAGGTGAACCCACAATGGAGTCCTATGCTTCTACCGGATTTCTTTGCAGTGGAATGAATACGATAACCGAGACAGGTAGCGTTGTAATTTTCACGCTTGGCGGAGCTTTCTACGGAATGTACAGCGATAATACGGTAGTTACCCTTTCCGACCCGACGGATAGCGTATATGATGGAAGTTTCACGTTTGATGAGCTGGATCAGGGATATAATTTTGTGCCTCAGAACTGGGCTGAAACTGTAGCATATAAGCCTGAATCAGAAAGTGAGTTAGATGTTTCGTCGCTTAAATGGTAAAATTTGACTATAAAAATGTATAAAATATACAAATCTAAACATACCTCTTGACATTTTAGACGTAAAGTGCTAATATATTCTAAGAACAAGGACGTTCATGACAGACTTACTGCCTGTTATGAACGCCTTTTTTATTTAGAGATACCGTTCAATGGCGAGCGGTATCGGAAAGGCGTGACACAATATGGATAATTTCAGAGTTGAAGAACCGTATGCTCAGCAGGGACTTTACAGCCCCCAGTTCGAGCACGATAACTGCGGAATCGGCGCTGTAGTAAATATCAAGGGACAGCGCTCCAGAGAGGTCGTTGAGAATGCTCTCACGATCGTTGAAAAGCTTGAACACCGTGCAGGTAAGGACGCACAGGGAAAAACCGGTGACGGCGTTGGTATTCTTGTTCAGATACCTTATGATTTTTTCAGAGCCGAAACCGCAAAGCTTGGCTTTAATATCGGCAGCGAGGGTGATTTCGGTGTCGGAATGTTCTTTTTCCCGCAGAACGAGCTTAAACGCAATCAGGCAAAGAAACTCTTTGAGATTATCCTCAATAAGAACGGCATGGAGCTTTTGGGCTGGAGAGAAGTTCCCTCCGTACCGTCTGTTCTCGGGGAAAAGGCTCTGGAGAGTATGCCTCATATAGTTCAGGGATTCGTAAAGAGACCTGCTGACTGCGCAAAGGGACTTGAATTTGACCGCCGTCTCTTCATTGCAAGAAGAGTTTTCGAGCAGTCAAACGAGAACACTTACGTCTGCTCGCTTTCAAGCCGCACGGTCGTTTACAAGGGAATGTTCCTTGTGCATGAACTGAGAAAATTCTACTGTGATCTGCAAAGCGAGAACTTTACATCAGCAATTGCAATGGTTCATTCAAGATTTTCCACTAACACGAACCCGAGCTGGCAGAAGGCTCACCCGAACCGTTTCATCGTCCACAACGGCGAGATAAACACAATTACCGGTAATGCCGATAAGATGCTTGCCCGCGAGGAGACAATGTCCTGCGAGGCGCTCAAAAACGATATGTACAAGGTTCTGCCTGCAATAAATGTCAATGGTTCGGACTCCGCACGTCTTGACAATGCGCTTGAATTCATGGTAATGTCAGGTATGCCGCTTCCGCTTGCCGTTATGATAACTATTCCCGAGCCTTGGAAGAATAATCGCACTATTTCAAAGGCAAAGTATGATTTCTACCAGTATTATGCAACTATGATGGAGCCGTGGGACGGCCCTGCCTCGATCATCTTTTCCGACGGTGAGGTTATGGGAGCAGTCCTCGACAGAAATGGTCTCCGTCCTTCGAGATACTGCATTACAAGTGACGGTTTCCTTATCCTCTCGTCCGAGACAGGCTGTATTGACATTCCGCCTGAGAAGATCGTTAAAAAGGACAGACTCCGCCCCGGCAAGATGCTCCTTGCTGATACCAAGCAGGGCCGCCTTATCGACGATGACGAGGTAAAGAGCACTTACGCTTCACGTCAGCCTTACGGCGAGTGGCTTGACTCCAATCTTGTGCGTCTGCACGATCTCCATATCCCGAATAAGAATGTAAGAACTTACGCTCACGAAGAACTTGCAAAGCTCCAGAAGGCTTTCGGCTATTCATATGAGGATATCCGCAGCAGCATTCTTCCAATGGCTGAAAAAGGCGCTGAACCGATAGCTTCCATGGGTTCGGATATACCGCTTCCGCCGCTCGACAAGGAAAATATACCGCTTTTCAATTATTTCCGCCAGCTTTTCGCTCAGGTAACAAATCCTCCTTTTGACGCTATCAGAGAGGAGATTGTTACTGATACAAGTATGTACATAGGCGAGGACGGAAATATTCTTGAAGAAAAGCCCGAGAACTGCCGCGTACTCAAGATCGAGAATCCTATTCTTACAGAGACTGATATGCTCAAGATCAAGAGCATGAACGTAAAGGGTCTCAAGACAGCAGTTATCCCGATCACATATTATATAGGAACTCCGCTTGAAAAGGCGATTGATCGTCTCTTTATAGAGGCTGACAAGGCTTACCGTGACGGAGCAAATATCCTCATTCTTTCAGACCGTGACGTGGACGAATATCATGTTCCGATCCCGTCTCTGCTTGCGGTTGCAGGACTTCAGCAGCACTTGGTTTCCACAAAGAAGCGTACTGCTGTGGCTATTATCCTTGAAAGTGCAGAACCGCGTGAAGTTCACCATTTTGCAGCGCTTCTCGGTTATGGCGCTTGTGCCGTTAATCCGTATCTCGCGCAGGAAACTATCCGCGACCTCATTGATACAGGAATGCTCGACAAGGACTTTTATGCAGCAGAGGACGATTACAATAACGGAATTCTCCACGGTATCGTTAAAATCGCTTCAAAAATGGGTATTTCTACGATACAGTCCTATCAGGGTTCAAAGCTCTTTGAGGCAGTCGGTATTTCAAGCGAGGTTATCGACAAGTATTTCAGCGGTACGGTAAGCCGTATCGGCGGAATAACTCTCAGCGACATAAGCCGCCGCATAGAGCAGCTCCACAATGCTGCTTTCGATCCGCTCGGACTTGAAGTCAACAGCGGGATACTCAGTTCCGGCAGCCATAAGCTCAGAAGCGGCAAGAGCGAGCACCTCTATACACCCGAGACCATTCATCTTCTTCAGGAAGCTGCACGCACAGGAAACTACGAGACTTACAAAAAGTATTCCGAGTGCCTGAACAGAGAGGATAACACACTCACACTCAGAAGTCTGCTCGGATTCAAGTATGATGAAAACGGCGGTATCCCGATCGACGAGGTTGAGAGTGTTGAAAGTATCTGCCACCGTTTCAAGACGGGCGCTATGTCATACGGTTCTATTTCGCAGGAGGCTCATGAATGCATGGCGATCGCCATGAACAGTATCGGCGGAAAGTCTAACTCAGGAGAGGGCGGCGAAAGCCCGGAAAGACTGAATTCCGATCGCTGCTCAGCGATCAAACAGGTTGCATCCGGACGTTTCGGCGTAACGAGCGAGTATCTTGTTTCCGCTAAGGAGATACAGATAAAAATGGCTCAGGGAGCAAAGCCCGGAGAGGGCGGACATCTTCCGTCAGGAAAGGTTTATCCGTGGATCGCAAAGACACGTCATTCTACTCCAGGTGTTGCACTTATTTCACCTCCGCCTCACCATGATATTTACTCGATCGAGGATCTTGCGCAGCTTATTTATGACCTCAAAAACGCAAATGATACGGCTCGTATCTCAGTAAAGCTTGTTTCTGAAGCAGGCGTTGGAACAGTTGCCGCAGGTGTTGCAAAGGCAGGCGCTCAGGTTATCCTTATCTCGGGTTATGACGGCGGAACAGGTGCTGCTCCGAGCAGTTCAATATACAATGCAGGACTTCCGTGGGAGCTTGGACTTGCTGAGGCTCATCAGACGCTCAAACTCAACGGACTCCGTTCAAGAGTAAGGATCGAGACAGACGGCAAGCTTATGACAGGACGCGATGTGCTTGTTGCAGCACTTCTTGGTGCAGAGGAATTTGGCTTTGCGACAGCTCCGCTTGTAACTATGGGCTGCGTAATGATGAGAGTCTGCAACCTTGATACCTGTCCTATGGGTATCGCTACCCAGAATCCCGAGCTTAGAAAGCGTTTCCGCGGCAAGCCTGAATATATCGTAAACTTCATGCACTTTATCGCACAGGAACTTCGCGAGTACATGGCAAAGCTTGGTATCAGAACGGTTGATGAACTTATCGGCAGAACAGACCTGCTTTATAAGAAGGAATGTCCCGAGGCTGAGAAAATGGACTTTTCGCAGATACTCACACCGTCAGAAGCAGGCGGCAAGCAGTGCTTCGATCCTGCTGATGTTTATGACTTTGAACTTGAAAAGACTGTTGACAAAACAGTCATCATGAAGAAGCTTTCATCGGCTCTCAAAAATAAGACCAAGAAAACAATTGATATAAATGTTGTGAATACTGATCGTGCGCTCGGAACGCTTTTCGGTTCTGAGATCACTCGCCGCTGGGGCGAAAATGCACTTGATGATGACACATTCACTGTAAGGTGTACGGGAAGCGGCGGACAGAGTTTCGGCGCATTTATCCCCAAGGGACTCACTCTTGAACTTACAGGTGACAGCAACGACTACTTCGGCAAGGGACTTTCAGGCGGAAAGCTGATACTTTATCCGCCGAGGAATTCAGGTTTTAAGGCTGAAGAAAATATTATTGTCGGAAACGTTGCACTCTACGGAGCAACTTCGGGCAAGGCATTCATAAACGGTATTGCAGGTGAGCGTTTCTGTGTCAGAAACTCGGGAGCTGTTGCCGTCTGCGAGGGTGTAGGCGACCACGGCTGCGAGTACATGACAGGCGGACGTGCGGTAATACTTGGCAAAACCGGCAAAAACTTCGCCGCAGGAATGTCAGGCGGTATCGCTTATGTTCTTGACGAGGACAGAGATCTTTACATGAAGCTCAACAAGTCGCTCGTATCGCTTGAAAGCGTTACCGAAAAATATGATATACTCGAACTTAAAGGCATAATTGAAGAGCACGCCGCTGCAACGGGTTCTGAAAAGGCAAAGAAGATACTCGCCGACTTTGACAGATATGTAACGTGCTTCAAAAAGATTATCCCTCACGATTACGCAAAGATCCGCAGCACAGTCCTCTCGCTCGAAGAAAAGGGCATGACAAGCGAACAGGCGGAAATAGAAGCATTTTTTATCAACAAAAAGGAGGCGTGAGAAATGGGAAAAGCTACAGGATTCCTTGAGTATGAAAGAAGCGAGAGCAGTGCCTCTGAGCCACTTGAGAGAATAAGGAATTTCAACGAGTTCCATACTCCGCTAAGTGAAGATAAACGCCGTCAGCAGGCGGCAAGGTGTATGGACTGCGGAGTGCCTTTCTGCCAGAACGGAAAGATGCTCTGCGGAATGATGTCGGGCTGTCCGCTTAACAATCTAATCCCTGAGTGGAATGATCTGCTTTACCGCGGACACAAGGAGCAGGCTCTGTCGAGACTGCTCATGACCAATAATTTCCCGGAGTTTACTTCGAGAGTATGCCCGGCGCTGTGCGAAAAAGCCTGCACCTGCGGACTGAACGGCGATCCCGTTACAGTAAAGGAAAACGAAAACTCTATCATCGAGTATGGATTTTCACAGGGACTTATCAAGCCGAATATCCCGCAGGTGAGAAGCGGCAAGAAGATAGCGGTCATCGGCTCTGGACCTTCGGGTCTCTCAGTTGCCGATACCCTGAATCACAGGGGACACAGTGTGACTGTTTTTGAGCGTTCTGACAGAATAGGCGGACTTCTCATGTACGGTATCCCGAACATGAAGCTTGAAAAGCAGGTGATCGAGCGCAGAACCGAACTTATGCGCGCTGAGGGAGTAACATTCGTTACAAATGCGGATGTCGGAAACAATGTTTCGGCAGACGAGATACTGAGCGGATTCGACGCAGCGGTACTCTGCTGCGGCTCATCAAATCCCCGTGATATAAAGGCGGAGGGACGTGACGCAAACGGCATTTACTTCGCTGTTGATTTCCTCAGATCTACTACCAAGAGCCTGCTTGACTCAAATCTCAGCGATGGAAAATATATCTCAGCCAAGGACAAAAACGTGGTAATAATCGGAGGCGGCGACACGGGTAACGACTGTGTGGGAACTTCTGTAAGACACGGCTGCAAGTCAGTGGTTCAGATAGAAATGATGCCAAAGCTTCCCGATGAGCGCGCTGAAAACAATCCGTGGCCGGAGTGGCCGAGAGTCTGCAAGACGGACTACGGTCAGGAAGAAGCGGCAGCAGTATTCGGCAGCGACCCGAGGATCTACGAGACAACGGTCAAGGAATTTATCAAGGACGAAAACGGCAGCCTTTGTGCCGTAAAGACAGTAAAGCTGAAATTCGAGACTGATCCGGAAAGCGGCAGGAGAGTACCGCGCGAAATAGAGGGCAGCGAGCAGGTTATCCCGTGTGAACTTTGCCTTATCGCGGCAGGATTCCTTGGCTGTCAGAGCTATGTTGCCGAAGCATTCGGTGTCGAACTCAATCAGCGCACAAATATCAAAACGGAAAACGGAAAATTTTCCACAAATGTCGAAAAGGTGTTTACCGCCGGAGATATGCATATCGGTCAGTCACTCGTAGTCCGCGCGATACGCGAGGGCAGAGACGCAGCGCGTGCAGTTGACGAATATCTCATGGGCTATACCAATCTGTAAATGGAGGAAAGTATGATATACTCAGAAAATGAGATACTGCAATACGTTGAAGAAAATGACGTGAAGTTCATCAAGCTTACATTCTGCGATGTGAACGGAAAGATGAAGAATATTTCAATACTCTCATCGGAGCTTGCTGCTACTTTTGAACGTGGTGCAAGAATAACCGCGAAGAAAATAAAGGGCTTTAATGCCGCTAACGGTAAGGATCTGTTCCTTTTCCCTGACGCGGGAACAATGACTCTTCTTCCGTGGAGACCCCAGCAGGGCAGAGTTATCCGTATGTTCTGCTATATCAGATACGCTGACGGAACTCCGTTTGAGGGTGACGGCAGATACTTCCTCAAAAAGGCAATGAAGGAGGCAATAGCAAGGGGCTATTGCTTCCGTTTCGGAACATCATGCGAGTTTACGCTTTTCCGCACTTCCGAGAGCGGCAAGCCTCTGAAAAAGCCTCATGACTATGCAGGCTACTGTGATATAGCTCCTGACGACAAGGGCGAAAATATCCGCCGTGATGTCTGCCTTACAATGGAACAAATGGGTATTCATCCTGTATCTTCACGTCACGAGAGCGGCTGTGGACAGCATGAGATCGACTTCAACGCATCATCGGCGCTTAAAGCGGCAGACACATTTCTGAGTTTTAAATCTGCCGTAAAATCGGTTGCTGAGATCCACGGAGTACACGCAAGCTTTATGCCCAAACCTATCAAGGACGACTGCGGAAACGGAATGCACATAAGCTTCAGCATAACCCGTGACAGCGACCTGCTTGATGGGGCAAGCATTGAGAAAAGCGCTGTCAGGAGCGCATCGGCAGGTCTCATGAAGTATATCCGCGAGTTTACTCTGCTTACAAATTCAACTGTGAACTCATACAAGCGTCTCGGTGAGTTTTCCGCGCCGCGCAACATTGTGTGGTCATCGAGTGAGGGTTCACAGCTTTTGAGAATACCTGATGAGGGCACAGACACATTTGTTACACTTCGCGCTGCTGACTGTGCCTGCAATCCGTACTATGTGTTCGGACTTATAATTTACGCGGCTCTTGAGGGGATCGAAAGCGGATTGGAACTTCCTCCCGAAAACAGCGGGGAAGAACTTCTCCCGAACGATCTTTCAAAGGCGGCTGACGCGGCGGAAGTTTCGGATTTCCTGAAACGCTATATTCCGCAGAATATTCTCTCGGATATGATAGCCGAGCGCAGAGCCGAGTGGAAAGAATATACAGGCGCATACGATAAGGATGCATTTGAGGATAAGAAATATTTCTACAATCTTTAACGGAGGTATACATTGGAAAATGTATTGATAATTTCGAGCAGCAAAAATGCCTCCGAAGTGCTCTCAAATTTTATGAAGGAATCATTCAGATGCGGCATAAGAACCGCAGAGACCTCATATCAGGCGAAGAACATACTCGATTCCGTGCCGTCAATAGAGCTTGCTGTGATAAATTCTCCGCTGACGGACGAATCCGGCGCAGGACTTGCCGAGTACATAATCGAGAATACGTCCGCGTACTGCATTCTGATAATCAAGGCGGAACTTGCCGAAAAGCACATGGATCGCTTTGGAAAAAGCGGTATTATCGTTATAAGCAAGCCATTCAACAGATCGTCGCTTTATCAGTTGATAAATACGATAGACATAGCGATAAGACGTTCATGGAAGCTCTATGAGGAAACGGTTTCTCTGGAGAAAAAGATCGAAGAGATACGCACAACAGATAAAGCAAAGTTCATGCTTATGCAGTACCGCAGCATGACGGAGGCAGAAGCTCATGAGTATCTTGAGCAGTATGCAATGAACAAGAGAAAGAAGAAAAGTTTGGCAGCACTTGAGATCATAGACAAGCTCAGCGAGCAGTATCTCTGATCACAGCGCGGCAGATGAGGTGTAAAGATGTTTGACAGTATTCATGAGGAATGCGGAGTTTTCGGAATTTACGAAAACAGGAATGCGGATGTGGCTTCGTCGGTTTATTTCGGACTTTACGCACTCCAGCACAGGGGACAGGAAAGCTGCGGCATTACCGTATGCGATGACGGGGTATTCACTCACAAGAAAGCGGACGGACTTGTTTCCGATGTATTCAGCCGTGAGGAGCTTGAGCGTCTCGGCAGGGGAAATATGGCGGTCGGTCACGTCAGATATTCAACGACAGGCGGCAAGAATCACAATAATATCCAGCCGCTTGTCATACGTCATGTAAAGGGAAATCTTGCGCTTGTCCACAACGGAAACCTCATCAATGCGGCACAGCTCAGACGTAATTTCGAGTTGTCGGGTGCGATCTTCCACGGAACTTCCGACACAGAGGCGATAGCCTATGAGATAGTTCGTGAGAGAATACGGAGCAATTCTACGGAAGAAGCTGTCGAGCGCGCAATGCCGAATATAATAGGAGCATATTCATGCATTCTCATGACGGCGACTAAGCTAATAGCTTTTCGCGATCCGGACGGTTTTCGCCCGCTGTGCATAGGAAAGACTACGGACGGCGCTTATCTCGTGGCATCTGAGTCGTGTGCTCTTGAGACTGTGGGAGCTGAGTTCCTGCGTGATGTCAGACCGGGAGAAATAGTGGTCATCGGCAAGGACGGGCTTCGCTCGATCACGACACATTGCCGAAAAAGCAGTAATATCTGCATTTTTGAGTATATCTACTTTGCGCGTCCTGATTCGGTGATAGAGGGCATTTCGGTTCATCATGCAAGAGTAATGGCAGGCAGGATACTCGCAAAATACAGCCCCGTTGAGGCCGATATAGTGGTCGGAGTTCCCGATTCCGGTCTTGATGCCGCTCTCGGTTACGCAGAGCAGAGCGGGATTCCCTACGGAATAGGCTTTATAAAGAACAAATACATCGGACGGAGTTTCATACAGCCCTCTCAGAATCAGCGTGAGAGCGCGGTTAAAATCAAGCTTAATGCCGTTCGCGAGAGCGTTCGCGGCAAGAGAGTCATAATGATAGACGATTCCATAGTGCGCGGAACGACCAGTGCGCGAATCGTTCACCTGCTCCGTGAGGCGGGCGCTTCTGAGGTCCATGTTCGGATCTCGTCACCTGTTTTCAGGCACACCTGCCATTTCGGAACGGATATCGACTCCGAGGAAAACCTCATCGCCAACCATTGCGAAACGACTGAGGACATAGCAAAATACATCGGTGCAGATTCGCTTGCATATCTTCCGACAGAGGCTCTCAGCGAGCTTATAGGAGGAAAGCAGGAATTCTGCCGCGGCTGCTTTACAGGGGATTATCCTCTCGATGTTTCGGGAGCAGTCAGCAAGAACAAATTTGATGAGAAAATACATAAGGTTACGGAGGAATAAGCAATGTGTACGATAATGGGCTATTGCGGCACAGGTGCAGGAATGGAAAAGGTTACGCGCGGACTTGAAGCAACAGTTTCACGCGGCCCTGACGACTGCCGAATAATTGACTTGAAAGACGGCGTTCTCGGATTTCAGAGACTTTCTATCATGGGACTTACTCCCGAGGGAATGCAGCCGTTTGAACTTAATGGCAATTATCTTGTCTGCAACGGTGAGATCTACGGCTTTGAGAAAATCAAGTCTGAGCTTATTTCAAAGGGCTATACATTTAAAAGCGGCAGCGACTGCGAGGTTCTTCTGCCGATGTACAAAGAGTACGGCACAGATATGTTTGCAAAGCTTGACGCGGAGTTTGCCTGCATAATTTATGATTCTGCGGCTCATGAATTTATTGCAGCGCGCGATCCGATAGGAATTCGTCCGCTTTATTACGGTTATGACGAGGACGGAACGATCGCTTTTGCGAGCGAGCCTAAGAATCTCGTTAAACTCTGCAAAAAAATAATGCCGTTTCCCCCCGGACATTTCTACAAGGACGGCAAGTTCAACTGTTACTGCGATATAACCGCAGTTGACAAGGTTATCTATGACGATCTTGAAACAGTTTGCTCCAACATTCACGACAAGCTTGTGGCAGGTGTGGAAAAGAGACTTTGTGCCGATGCCAAGGTAGGATTCCTGCTTTCCGGCGGACTTGATTCTTCACTGGTCTGCGCGATCGCTCAGAAAAAGAGCGCTGTTCCGATAAAGACATTTGCGATCGGCATGAACACAGACGCTATCGACCTGAAATACGCGAAACAGGTTGCCGACTACATCGGCAGCGACCATACAGAGGTCATCATAACAAAGGAAAACGTTCTCTCGTCGCTTGAAACTGTCATCAAGCTCCTTGGAACATATGATATCACAACGATTCGCGCAAGCATGGGAATGTATCTGCTGTGTAAGGCTATTCACGAGCAGACCGATATCCGCGTACTGCTGACAGGCGAGATCTCAGATGAGCTTTTCGGCTATAAGTATACGGATTTTGCACCGTCGGCAGAGGCGTTCCAGCAGGAGTCCGTAAAGCGCGTACACGAGCTTCATATGTATGATGTTCTTCGTGCAGACCGCTGTATTTCGGTAAATTCACTTGAAGCGCGAGTTCCGTTCGGAGATCTTGACTTTGTAAAATACGTCATGGCTGTTGATCCTGAGAAAAAGCTCAACAAGTACAACAAGGGCAAGTATCTGCTTCGTCATGCCTTTGAGGGCGATTATCTTCCCCACGACATACTCTACCGTGAAAAAGCTGCATTTTCCGATGCAGTCGGACATTCAATGGTTGACTATCTGAAGGAATATGCCGAGGGACTCTACACGGATAAGGAGCTTGAAGAAAAATCGGCAGCTTACAGTCATGCAAAGCCCTTCACCAAGGAGTCGCTGCTTTATCGCGAGATATTCGAGAAATATTACCCGAATCAGAGCGAAATGGTGGTTGATTTCTGGATGCCCAACAAGGAGTGGGAAGGCTGTAACGTAAACGATCCGTCTGCACGAGTTCTCTCAAACTACGGCGAAAGTGGAAAATAAATAATGGGATTCTAAAGGGGTGATAACCCTTTAGCGGATTCCAAAGGCAGAGCCTTGGGTGGGGGGGCAAAGCCCCGCAAACAGTCACAAAGCGCTCCGCAAGTGAGTGCGTTCCCTTATAAATTTACGTTTTTTGATACACTAAAACGGCGGACTTTTAAAGTCCGCCGTTTTTCATTTATCAGAATTTGAAGAAAATATCGCTCTTTTTCGGGTCAAAATGAAAAAGTCCCGTTTTGCTGCTCGAAATGACTCTGCCCTCGTGGCTGTCATAAACAGGGGAGAGGGTATACTCTCCGTCCGAGCGGTGAGCTGCTCTGAAAAGCTTGGCTGTGCGGTTCTTCTCAGTCTTTATCTGAACCGCCTTTGCATTCCTTGTAAAGAGAATGCCCTTTTCGGTTATCCTCAGCGTGAGTTTCGGAGTGTCCTTGAACGGCTTGCATACCATGCCCTGTTCAAGATAGTGAGCAGCCTCGGGAGGTAGTGCTATATCATTGCAAAATCGGTAGAGCAACGCGGCAACGGCTCTTTCCGTAGCAAGCAGCCTAAGCTTTAATTCTTTGAGCGGCTCGGATTTGAGCAGCTCGACCTCTTTTGCCTCGCGTTCAACAATTTTATTCAAAGCAGGGCCGAAACTCTTGTGGTGGCTGAAAATTTTCAGCGTTTCGTCCGTTATCTGCTGCTTAGGAACAAAATCGGGGTAAACAGCGCTTGCAAGATTCTCGTATGCCTTGTGAAGCTTTCCTTTAGAGGAGAAGTAAGTCCACTTTGAAGCGTGCGGCAGACAGCACATATCAGAGAGCATATGAACAGCTCTGCCGAGATAAGCCGCGGACTGCTCATAGAATCCTGCATTGTACATGGTAAGCGCCATAGTATAATCCTCTTCAAACATAGTGCGCGCACTTTTTGCAAATTTACCTGCACCGTTTTTATAATAGCCGTGAACGGTGGGTAGTTTTTTGCCCGAGGCATTTACCGAACAGTAATAGTGCCTGCCCATGCCCTTTTCGTAGTCGCCCTTGAGGTCGGGGCAATAGCAATGGTGGAGCATCACGTCAAAATAGTTTCCAAGGATATTATCGGTATAAGGGTGAAAGGGACGGATAAGCTCGTATGCACGGATCAGCAGTTCTTTATGAACGGATTCGGTAATGCAGCCTCTTTTGCTGCGGTATTTCCGATAAAGCGATGATAGTTTCTTTTCGGCTTTTTTCAGTTCTGTCATATTGAGTCTCCCTTCGTGTAAAGTTACTATTCTTAATTATACCTAAAAATCAAGAGAAAATCAATAGTTACGGCGAGAATTTTTTCGGGTTTACAAAACATTTTTGACAAATAGTTTTGTAAAAAACTCCGATTGTTGACATAAAGAAAGCGGTATGTTATAATTTTATTGTAATAATATTCGGATTTGCGGATACTTGTTTTTGGACAAGTATTATTTCAACGGAGGCATAGCTATGAACGAGCTTATGACAATGGAAGAATTTGATTCGGCTTTAAGAGCGCTTTTTTTTCGTCAATGTGAGTCTGCACTGTCGGAATTGCACATTGATGAAGTTCCCGAGTCTAAGGACGTAACTGCCAACAGCGCTATGGAAGGGTATCTTCAGTCATCAGGAGGCTATACGGACTGGCGAATGGTTCCCGCACAGTCAGCGTTTAATATCGGCAGCGGTTTCGGATCTCATCCCGAATTCGGCGAGAAGCTCGGGTTTATAGATTTGGGTGTGATATTCAAAAGAGGCAAGTCGGGAATGCTCTTTTTTGAGCGCGGATTTGCGGTAAAGAGTTCGTCCGACAATACCGATACAGCGCTTTCATATGAAGATCTTTGCAGGACTATCATAAGAAAAAGCAGCGAGTCGGGACTCAATGACGGAAAATTCATCATAACTTACGAACGCACAGCGGTTATCCGGGCTTGCGGACGAATGTTCGAGAGACTGAGCGGCATTAAAGCGGCACTTCTAAGTTCGAGCAAGTCGGCGCAGTATGCTTTCTGTGATCATTGCAGGAGTATCATTGATAATGCGAAATATCATGCGGAAAATAAGGCGCTTGGAGAGGCTGGTCTGCTCTCCTCGCTCCTTTGCGAGTTTGCAGCCGGAGATTCACGCAGAAGTGTTCCGATACCTTATGCCATGTGGACAGCGGCGCTCATAATGCAGCATAAATTTGATGAGGCGGCTTCTATAGCGTCCGCAAACGCACTTCTGGACTGGCAGAAAACTGCTCTTGAAAAGAAAAGTGAGTATTACCGTATACTCGGCAAAAGCTATTATGACAGTGCGGCTGAGAATTATCATGCAGGGAAATGCAGTGAGAGTCTTGCGGATATTCACAGGTCAATTGATACATATCCTACCGTGGAAAACTGGAAGCTCTACTTCACTATCGTAAATGAATTTGCAGGCAGGGAAAATATGTACCTGTATGACGAGGTGCTCAGAATATTGAACTCCGATCCGTCGGCTTCGGATATCCAGAGGGCAGCGCTTGAAAGCAGCGGCGATGTGCTAAAATCGCTTACAAAGAAAAAGCAGAAGTTTACCTCGTATCTTCGGGAACTTATGATAGACCGCATAATAAACGAGGATATGGAGTTTTTCCGCGCGAACAAATACAACATAAATTCTTACGTTGATATTTACGGAATGACTACGCTCTCTTATGCGGCTCTTTATAGGAAAACAGCTATGCTGCCCGAGCTTATGAATCTTTCAAGGTGTGGCAGAGTAGTGAATATCATAGACCATGATATGGTTGATGTATGCGCATTTTCAAGCGTGAATATCTTTGAGTATGATAAATTTGCAGGCAATTACGATTTGCAGTACCAGAATCTCAAACGTTCCGCGGCATACAGCGCACCGCCTTATGCACAGAATTACGGAACGCCATATGCAGGGAATTTTCAGCAGCCGTACAATAACGGATATCCTGTTAATTCTGCGCAATATCAGAATCCGCAGGCAGTAAATAATCAGGTGTATCATGGTGCGCCGTCACTTGCTGCCGATCCGCGCATGATGCAGTATTATAGCTGGCGCGTGAGCAATGTCTGGACGCCTGTGCTGAACTTTGTGAGGAACGGACTTGAAAAACTTCCCGAATTCCTTGATGAAAACGCGTCAGCTAATGATTATGCAGCTCATCCGACTTACAGAGAGGCTTATGCACAGCGCAGAGAAGATTATATCGCAGGCTATCTTAGGAGTGTGTTGCAGCCAAAGGGCGAATTCGAGACTTCGGCTCAATATGAGGAGCGATATAATGCAATAAGTCAGCAGGCTAAGCACAGGTTTGAAGCGGAAGCCAAAGAGATCATGCGCGCGTATGAGGACGAGCTTCGTGAAAAGGTGCGTGTGAATGGGCTTTGCGTTGAGCTTTCGTACATTTATCTTTTTGCGTCGTTCAGCGGAAATGCCTATCTTGGACGTTATGATGCCGATGCGCAGAGATTCGCCATAAGGTGGAACAGCATTGAAAGTACTGTTGCTGTATCACTTCAGGACGCCCGCGGATTTAAGGAAGCATTCGCGGCAAACGGAGTTCAGTTTGAAGTTGAGGGCGTAACAGTTGATAATGAGCGGAATGTTTCAGCCTCGTGTACGATAGAATTCGGCGGAAAAAGTTATCCCTTTACACTTGTAAGGAAAGCATGAGGATTTAACTGATAATGATTCTGAAGGCAGAGCTTTTGGCGGGGGAAAATCGCAAGGGATAGTTTCTTTGTGCCAATTAGTTTTGCCGCTGTCTCTTTTTCATTTTCTGCCAGCTTATGAATCCGTATATGTCGTTGATCAGAAACATTGCAAAGCATATCAGAACCGAGAGAGACGAGATGTCCTGCATTGCCGCCATGCTCCACAGTATTATCAGGACTATATCATTCAGCGCATACGCAAGGGCGAAAAATGCACTTCTGCGGAACGTAAGATAAGCTGCGGCAAAACTTGTTGCAACGGATATGGTGCTTGGCAAAAGGTTTGCGGTGTGAAAGTGTTTAAGAATGAAGTAAAATATGAATGTTACAGCGGCAGTCATGAACGGGATCAGCATTATTTCAACAGGTGGAATAGTATTCACGCGAACTTCTGAGCTTTCGCCGTGAAACGGATTGCGTACCCATGAAATTAGTGAAATAAGTGCCATGGGAGCAGTCATTCCGAGATAGGTCAGCATTTCGCCGTAATAGGAGAATCCGAACGAGATGTAGCCGTAAATTCCCGAAAATACGATCATTATAAGCTGACCGAGAGGATTGCCCTTTGCGCAGAAGATAAGCGAGGTCGTTCCGAGAAGTGAGGCGGCAAGTGCGAGAAATCCCTTTCTGTCGAAAATACAGAACGAGACCACGATAATTCCGATAGATGAGAACCACAGCAGAAAATCGGTCTTTGTAAAAGTTTTGAAAAGTGAATTGAGTTTCATAAAATCCTCCTGAAAAATAGAAAATGCATTTACCGATACATCTTCAAAGGCCTAACGATGTATTGGCAAATGCATTGCATTTTGCTGCCCGGCGGCAGCGCTATTCAACTGTAATATAGTTTACGATCTCAGCAGCCTGAGACTGCGTAAGGCTCTCTACGAGCAATATTTCATAAACGTGACTGTATGCACCTATCTGTGAGCGTATGCTGATGATCTCGTCGGCTGCTTCCCTGTCTATGTACGGCAGGAGCATTAATTCATCAACTTCGGCAGTATTTATATTTATCGGGGCGCAGTCCTCAAGTGTAAGTGAAGTTTCCGATTCGGCAGAAACTTCGGTTTCGGGTGGAATTTCTTCCGTGACTTCTGTTTCAGATTCGCTTAGATATTCCGGCTGCTCACGGACTTCTTCTCGCACCGGATAAACAGGATCTTCCACAAAAACATGATCCTTTACCGCGTCAAACTTTGCCTGACCGATCCCTGAAACATTCATAAGCTCCTCAATATTGTTGAAACCGCCGGAATCATTTCGGTACGCGATAATACTGTCGGCAGTGACCTCGCCTATCCCGTTGAGCAGCATCAGTTCCTCGCGCGAAGCTGTGTTGATGTTAATTAAAAGCGGTTCGGTGACGGTTTGCGCAGAAGTTTCAGGTTTTGAACTTGTGATTTGGGTCTGTACAGATGTGGTTTTCTCTGGTTCGGGAGCTTTAACCGAAGAAATAGCTGTTTTATCCGCATAAGCTTCTGTCTGCACATAAGATGACTCGTGCACGGTCAAAACAGTAGTTGACGAATCATTATTGCGGCTTATGAAAGAATAGATAAAAACGCTGATAACTATTATAGATAAGGATATAACCGCGGCAGTCTGTTTTTTGAAGTCCATAATTATCACCTGCATTGGTGTAATTTATGCTTTGATTATATCATGCCGCAAGGGATTTGTCAATATGTGTCGAACGGTATTCTGAACTTACACAGCACTCCGATGTTTGTTATTTGATTATTTTGGCTGTTTAGTTTATAATTATAGCAATTTATAGCAATACAACAAAAACTGCAACCAATCTGACAATTCAAACCGCATATCATTGTTTTTATGCTCCACGCTATTGCTTTTTTCTTGATTTTGGTATATAATAAAAGCATAATAATATTCATTTAAGGAGGAAAATGAAATGGGGAAGAATATAAAGGCGCTTATTTTAGCTGCCTGCTTTTGCAGTACATCATTTACTGCACTAAATGCAGTGCCGGATACGGTGAGTGCATACCAGCTAATTGCGTCATTGCAGGGGGTATCTATTTTTAAAGACACTCTGGCAATAGGGGAGTCTGCTCAATTAGAATTGACTTGGAGCAACGGCGCACATCCGGAGGTTACATATGCATCAAGCGATGAAAACGTTGCAACAGTCGATCAGGACGGCATTGTGACGGGTATTGCTGACGGCATCGCAACCATCAGTGTATCGTATTACGATGGCAAAGTAAGTGAAACACTTGACATCACGGTGTCCGGCGATGTGCAGAAAAGTATTGTCTACAACACATCGGAGCTTTCACTTGGCGATGTAGTTCATAAATACGATATTCTGCACTATGACAATAAGAATAAGGGCAGTAGTGCAAATGTTGTCAACACCAAGGGGAGTTATGATCTCGTTTTCATTAATGAAAAAGACTATGTCCTGCCTTTTGATGCAGAGTATGTCGGTGATTGGGGCACATGTATGTATCTGGCACCTGATATTGAGGGAATTACTTATCTTGATGGCAGAACGCTGAACGTCGGTGATGTAATTGACAGAAACACACATCTTCTTTGTTATGATTACTATATTAAGAGTGCTGATAATTCCAACAGAATGACCTATCCCGTGTTTCTTCCGAAGTATTATAGCCAATATATCGGAGATGGTGAAATTAGAGTCAGCTCGATCAATCATGATACAAAGACGATAGAATTAGAGTCTGTCGATATACCTGCTGATCCTACAGCATCTATGCTTCTTGATGTACAGATCACCGGTGAACCCTATGATAAGGTCATTCATGGTTATGAAGAACTTGATCTTACAGGACTTAAACTGAGCATTGCTGAAACAGACGGCAACGGAAATGTCGTTTCAACTCTCGAAAATGTCACAGTTGATGAAGCCAAAGAAAAATATGATGTCAGTGTGGATATCAAAGAAGAAGCACCGGGAAGCGGGATCTGCGTTATAACAATTACAAAAAAGAATACAGATATCAGTGACACAGAATCATTTGAGATCGGATATGGCGCACCTGTTGTAAGGGGCGATGTGAATTCGGACGGCGAATTTAATATATCCGATGTGGTCCTGCTCCAGAAGTGGCTGCTTGCAATGCCGGATACCCAATTATCGGACTGGAACAGAGCCGACCTGTGCCGTGACGGCAGACTTGATACGTCCGACCTGTGCCTTATGAAGCAGCTTCTTATATCCGGAGATCAGGAAATACAGAGCGAAAAAAGCATTATATCAGGTATCAGGAATGGTATGACTAAAGACGAAGTATTCGCTGTATTGGGCAAAGAATATACAGATGAAGAGGAAGAACTCACACAAAGATATGCTTACTATTATCCGGTAAAAAGCGGTGATGTGTTCGGCACAGAGCTTGAAGGCGAGATGTTTGTTGAGTTTGATCTGAAAACAGGACTGCTTGTTAATTATGGATATGCTCTTGGTCGCGTGGGAACAAAAGATAACAAAATCTATCCATATACCGAACAGCAATTAAAAGAGGCATATGATAAGATTTATTCTGTTATGACCGATTGGTATGGAGAAGGTACAAAAGGCAGCTTATCCGGTCCCAAAGCTGAATATACATGGGAAACTGATAATGGACAGGTGTGGGCAGTTTATGGAGTGAATCTTTGGAGTGCAAATGAACCCGAAACATACGAAAAAGGCATAAATGAACTTATTCTTTCCTGCTCTGTTGAAAGCGAGAAAGAATAACCAAAGCTGTTAAACAAAGTTTAATAGCTTTGTTCCAAGGGCTACTACAATCGTCACGATTGCTCCGATTACATTCTTGTTCATAAAATGAACCTCCTTTAATATTCTTCAGCAAGAAGCATGGTTGAGTACTCCTCGCTGTCTATAACATATACCTTTTCAGTTTTTACAGCCGATTGGCAGGGAAGCTTATAGACCTTCTTATAAAAGGGCTGTTCTTTTGAGTGAGTTATTGTTAAAACATCATTCTTCCAGTCAAGCTGAAAAATTTGTAGGTAGTCTTTTTCTACATTCATGTTGTCGATCATGCTCCGCATAATCATCTGGTAACAAATTTCTATGCGTTCTTAGACACCTTTTGTTAAATATCTTTTATTGTTGAACATAGTTTCTTCCTTTCAAAATGTAAAAAATCCCTGTCAGAATTACTTCCAACAGGGATTTTTTACGGCAATATTTATCGTGTATATTACATAGCTATATTGAGGATAAAGGGCTTGCTTATTTTAAACTTCTTTTCAACTGCTTCTTTATAGTTGTTATTTTATTCGGATACTTTCAGTTATTACGTCGTCTAATCGTCGTCAAGGAGCATCTTTTTAAGCTATTTTATCTTAATTACGAGGATAAACAAAAACTCCCGAAAACCTCTGATTTTCGGGAGTTTTATGGCGGACAGAGAGGGATTCGAACCCTCGATACGCTATTAACGTATACACGAGTTCCAGTTGTTCAGACAGCTTTCTGATATTTTACTGGAACTTTCTTTAATTTTGTGTTTGTCTTAATAGAATAGAAATAAACCGAAAATACTTTACAGTCTTAATCTGTTCATGTCGGCAGTTATGTCGTCAGGACGTCGGCAGTTATCCAACAAGTTCTGAAAATACTTCTTTAAGCAAGCTAAAATCACCTTGTGCGGCTTTTATTGTAGCTATCATCAGCAAGTCATTGTCACAATCCGAAAAGTTAAGAGTATATCCTGCGTTTCTTACGAGTAGAGTTATGAACAGCCTAAGAGTTCTTCCATTACCTTCACGAAACGGATGAAGCATATTCATATCATGATAAAACTCTGTAAGCTCATCAATAAATCTGCTTTTAGTGAGTCCTTTCAAATAATTTTGTTCTGCAAGCCTTTGGAATTTTAGTGTTCCTATTCTCTCAATATCCTCGAAATTGCAGAAAATCGTGCCTTTTTTTGAAATGTTCATGCTTCTGACAGTTCCAGCCCATTCATAAAGATCGCCGAAAAGCTGCTTGTGCAGTTCCTTATAGAAATTGAAATCAATATTCTTAAAAATGGTTTCTTGTTCTGCTTGTGAGCTTTTAAGCAAAACAAACTGTCTTTCTACGCTATTCAGCTCGCTTTGATCTTGTATCCCAAGTTTATTTATAAGTACAGTTGTATTGGGATAGCAGTCCTTCTGAGACCCTTCCATTGAGTAGAATGCCATTTTAGACCCTCTTACAGTTTTTCAGAACCCTGTCAACAAATTGCTGATAGGTAATTTTTCCTTCAAGGCATTTCCTGACATTTTCCACTTCCTCTGTTGAGAATCTGAAACCTTCCATTTCAGCAGAAGCAATTTGGTTTTTTATTGCCTGTTCAGTAGTAACCTTTTGCATATATAATCCTTTCTCTTTCTGAGTTTATCTCAATTGTATGGTTTTATTATAGGCTAAAATTTATGGATTGTCAAGAAAAATCCGAAAGCTGTAGAAGCTTTCGGATTTAGTTCTCAGTTATCTGATTTCAATTTAGCTGAACTATACCAGTAAATGTATCAATGACAGTAAGAAGTCGAACAATGATGATTACTTTGGGGAGAAATATTTTCTTCATTATTTTATTCCTAAGTATGGAGTGTGATAAAAAACACTACTATTACAAGTCCCATAAAGATTAATGCTACTAATTGAAAAAGGAAATTAAAAATAATATTTGATATGTAGGTGAATTTTTTGAATTTATAATAATACCCTATATTCTTAATACTTTCATTCGTATAGTTTCCATTAATCCTAATCCTACATTCATTGTATTTAAGAGCAAACATATAGTCATCATATTTCTTGCCCTTAGATTCATATTTGACTCGTTCCCATTCTGCTTTTAAGTATGCTTGAATTTGCTCTTCAAATTTATCAATGAGATTTGGATCACTTAAGCAATGGTTAGCTGTATCAATAATTTCCTTATCTATTTCCTCACAGGGGTTCAGGTACATTTTTAGCTTGTTGAGAAGTTCGCTACTTTTTGTTTTTGCGTCTGTTTTAACTATTTCCTTGTGCAGATTCAGGTGCATTTTTAGCTTGTTTAAAAGTTTATTATTTTTTGTTTTTGGGACTTGTGAAATAACTCCATTTTGAGAATTTTCGATAGAATTTATAAATTCTATCGAAATCTCCCTTACACGCTGAATCCAATCAATACGGCTCTTAGTGGTTATGTCGGTGTATCTGGTCAGGCGTGCTGTTATAAAACCAACTATGGCAGCTATTATTGCTGAGGTAATTTGTTCCATTATGTTTTACCTCCATTAATCCTCATCGTCGTCATCGTCGTCGATAAGTGAATTGATACAAGCCTTTCTGAGCATTCCTAAACCGCCGAGAATTCCTCCCTGTATGCCTAAGCCGTTAAGAACTTCTCCTCCGATTTTTTTCGCCATTTTAATTTTATCATCATTTTTAAGCATATCCTCATAAGCCTCTGAACAGTTAGTACTTCCAAGTTCAATTCCTTTTTTGAAAAGTTCCTTTGCCTTTGCCTTATCCTTAGGTACACCATTTCCCCAACGATAACATGAGCCAAGATTGTAGTATGCCTGTGGGGAATTATTAGACATAGCCTCATTATATAAAGATACAGCAGTTGAATAGCTCTGCGTTACTCCATTTCCTTCATAGTAACAATCTCCAAGGAAGTTCAATGATTCAACACTTCCTTCGTATGCGGCTGATTTAAATAAGCGAACTGCCTCCTGATAGTCTTGTGAAGTTCCTTTTCCGTAGTAATAACAAACAGCAAGATCGTACATGGCGTAGATATTGTTACTTTCAGCGGCTTCTGTATACCATTCAACCGCCTTTTCGTAATTTTGCTCGACACCATTTCCAAGGTAATAGCAATCACCCAATGTATCTTGTGCCTCAGAATTACCCTGTTCAGCAGCTTTAGTATACCATTCAACAGCTTTTTCGTAATTTTGCTTTACACCATTTCCTTTCTTAGGATCAAAAAATACTTCGTTAAAAAATGAATGCTCTATACAGTTTTTACTAACAGGCTTATTGTTTACTGTAAAGTCGATTTCTTTTCCGATTATTTCATGTTCATCGAAGTTAATGGCTTCATCCTCATCGTCTATTAAAGAATCAAATAAAGGAAAGAGAGGATGATCGGGATCTATATTATCATTGACCCAGATTGAGACTATGCAGTCATCTAGTGATATTGTTACATCATAATAAGAACGCTTTTTCCCTTTAATGGCTTGAAAGTTTTTTATAGTTCCATGATACGAAGTGTTTTCATTGAGAGTCTTTAAAGTTCTCTTACGAGTGAATTTCATAATGCATCAGCTCCTTTTTGTTAGAATTGGGGTATTTTTTTGGACGTAGGTAGTCATTAGATATGTCAATAACAATAACCTTTGTTTTGACATTGTTGAGAGTACGCATACTATAGTATGTATCCTCACGCTGCTTTTTTAGGCAGTTTTATACCTTCAAGTGCTCTTAACGCGGTCAACCTGTTGGTAAAACCGTTTTCTTTGAGTATTTGCTCAAAGGCAGAGCGTGTAATCAGCGCTTCACCGTTTGGACAGATAATTCCTTCGACACTCTCTCCAAAGTATTGTTTCTCTTTGGGGTAAGAGTTGCCTTTGGAAATAATTCTGTCAATGATTATATTGTAAAGAGTTTTTCCCACATTGAGTGTAGTATTTAGGCTCTTATGATGTTCAAGCAACAGTTCTTTTATTTTATCGGGTTCAACTTCGATGTCAATGGTTTTACTTAATATTTCTGCCGTAGTTATCCAAAGTGCATAATAATCCGAAAGTCTATCAGTAGTAGGCATTAATTCCTCTTTGGGTACAGCTTTAATAAAATCTATTTTTGAAGCGTCATAATTTACGGCGATATCATCGTAGTCATTGCATTCGAGCACTTCTGCAAAATCTTTTCCGATATGACCGTAATATTTGTTAACGAATTGCTTAACTTGATTGCTGTGCTTAGCTGATTTTGTGATAGGTTTAGAAAATTCAAACACCCTTACGCAAAGACCTGAGTTCCTGTTGGACTGCTCAAGGATTGAAGCTTCACCGCTTGACAACATGGTTGTAAGCCATTGCTTGGTTGCAGCTTGCTTTCCGTTCTTCATAAGTCTTTGCCTGTTTACTCCCTGAGAAAAATTATAAATGAAGGACGTCATATCGTAATGACATATGCTTGCTTCATCGAGAGAAACAGAAACGGCAAAATTGTTGCATAGTCTGTTCATAAGGCAATTTTCCATCTGGTTCCACGTTGACAAAAGACCACTGTCTATGTCAGGCTTTCCCCATACAGAAGCACCTATTTTCAAAGCAGTTGTTTTTCCGAGACTTGTATCTCCGTAGAAGTGTATGATAGGGAGTCAAAAGAACGATTCTGACCAAGATACCCTAATAAGCAGCTTGAACAGCTTACTGTCAGGGCGAGTTGCAATCCATAGGCATTCTTCAGGAGTTTGTTTAAACCTTTATAGTCGTAGTCATCGCTTTGGCTTAGCTTCAAGTCACCGATATATTCTCTGTTCTTTTCTGACAATGCTGAGAATTTGTTATTTTTCCACCCTAAAAATGTGTATTCCCTGATATGTTCGGCTTCCTGTTCCTCACAGCGAGCGTATTCGATGATTTGGGGGATAAATTTGTTGCTAAAATTCAGACCCTTTTGAGCAAGCGCATCAAAGTTCTTATAAGTAAACAGTCCTTTACTGACACAGCATGACAAATCGCCAAAGTCGCTCTGAATAATCAGTTCATAGCAGAAGTCAGAAGTTTCTTGACTTTGGGAATGTGAAAAGCTGTGCACATCCAATCTTTTGACATTTCGCCTTCATCGAAGTAATAGTAATACAGTGATTTATTCTCAATAAAAAAATTTTGGTGCATTACTTCGCCCGAGGATTTGTTTCGGATATTTTCTTTTGTGTGTATCATGATTATACACTCCTTTCTGCGGATATCATCCGCGTTAGTAATTTTTCGAGCTTTTTATATCTTTCGTGCTCTGAGAATACTATACTACAAAAAAAATTGCTATTTTCAATACTTTTTTTCAAAGTTTGTTACTATTTTTTTAAATCGTGTTTTTTTAGAGCAAAAAACGTAAAATCACCAATGTTTCATTGGGTGTTAGAACGAAAAAAAGTTTTCAACATCGAAACTCCCAATGAAACATTGGTCGAAACGCATTTTTTAAAAATTTAAAGTAGCAAAATGCACAAAAAAATCGAATCTGCTCCTTGTGCTGGACGGAAAATTTTTGCCGCAGACACGCAAAAAAATTAACAAATGAAGAAATCTGCGAGAGTGTATGCGGCAAAAATTTACCGCAAGCCCACTCCGAAGATTCTCTTTTCGATAATTATTTTGACTTGAAAATTTCAGTTTTTTCAGCTTTTTTCTGAGAATGTGAAGATACTTTGATATTATATTCGATCAGGAAAAAGCCGTTTCTCACACAGGGGGTTAGTATATGAAGATTAGTTCTTCCGTTTGAGTCAGAAACGGATAGTATTTTCTTCTTAGAAGATTTCAAGAGCTTAAATACTTCTGATTCACGCTCTTTAAGAATATTTGTAGTCAGCTTTCCCCATGAAATGATTATTTCAGAAGCCTTTTCAGCATACTCTGAAATTATTCTGTCAGTTTCCTTGTCCTTAATCTCTTTAGTTCTTCCGTGTATGCCAGAGCAAAGATTGACAGCGTAGTAACCGCCATATCCCAAGGCATACAAATTATTGGTTATCAGGGTATTGGTAAGTTCAAGCTAGATTCCGTCAGCTTCTCCGCTGCACTTTGAAATGAACAGGGGAATAGATTTCTTTTCGTCCCATATTCTTGCCAAAAGATAACGGTGATTCCCGTCCTCACTATACAGGCAGAAATTACGGATCTCGTTTCTTTCTTCAATCATTTTTACCCTCCAGCTTCTTGATATCTTCCTTGAACATCTCCTCAATAAGCTTTGTTCCAAGGGCTACTACAATCGTCACGATTGCTCCGATTACATTCTTGTTCATAAAATGAACCTCCTTTAATATTCTTCAGCAAGAAGCATGGTTGAGTACTCCTCGCTGTCTATAACATATACCTTTTCAGTTTTTACAGCCGATTGGCAGGGAAGCTTATAGACCTTCTTATAAAAGGGCTGTTCTTTTGAGTGAGTTATTGTTAAAACATCATTCTTCCAGTCAAGCTGAAAAATTTGTAGGTAGTCTTTTTCTACATTCATGTTGTCGATCATGCTCCGCATAATCATCTGGTAACAAATTTCTATGCGTTCTTAGACACCTTTTGTTAAATATCTTTTATTGTTGAACATAGTTTCTTCCTTTCAAAATGTAAAAAATCCCTGTCAGAATTACTTCCAACAGGGATTTTTTACGGCAATATTTATCGTGTATATTACATAGCTATATTGAGGATAAAGGGCTTGCTTATTTTAAACTTCTTTTCAACTGCTTCTTTATAGTTGTTATTTTATTCGGATACTTTCAGTTATTACGTCGTCTAATCGTCGTCAAGGAGCATCTTTTTAAGCTATTTTATCTTAATTACGAGGATAAACAAAAACTCCCGAAAACCTCTGATTTTCGGGAGTTTTATGGCGGACAGAGAGGGATTCGAACCCTCGATACGCTATTAACGTATACACGAGTTCCAGTCGTGCGCCTTAGACCAGCTCAGCCATCTGTCCAATATGGTGCGAGTAATGGGACTTGAACCCATACGTCGTTAGACACACGCCCCTCAAACGTGCCTGTCTGCCTATTCCAGCACACTCGCAAAGTACTTTAATATTATACACCTGGGAAATAAAAAAGTCAAGTGTTTTGGAGAAATAATTTTGTTTTAACTATAATGTAAGAGAAAAAGTAATTACATTTGATTTGTGAATAAAATATAATACTTAACATGGCATAATTGTGTAAAGTGATGAAATTGTAATAATCGCCGAAATTCGACAAGCATTTGACGAAAAGTAGTTGAAATTGTGAAAGAATAAGTGTAAAATAGAGATTGTGGGAAAGGAAGAGGAGAGACAATGAAGAGCGACAGAATAAAAGTATTGATAGGAGACGATACTGTGGGTGACGGAGTGAAATATGCTTCAATGCTGCGTGATATGGGGATTTTCGCATATACACGCCGCAAAGAGGGGAGGGTACTGTTTGAGTCGATAATGAATGACGAGCCTGATGTTGTGGTGGTTGATCTTACGCTGCCCGACATGGACGCGATAATTCTTATGCACAACATTATTGACACAGTTAGAACAGCACCTGCGTTTATCATAGTCTCAGACATCAGAAATAGCTTTATCGAAAGACAGGTAATGGAGAGCGGCGCGTCTTATTTCCTCGTAAGACCATATGCAGGAGAAACTCTTTGCTCTATTATAAAATCGGTTTCAAAGAGAGTGACAGGACTGTCTGATACAGATGTGGAAATAGTAGTTACCGACGTTATACAGAAGCTTGGAGTTCCGGCGCATATAAAGGGCTACCAGTATCTCAGAACAGCAATAATTGACGCGATCTCGGACAGAAACCTTATGGAATGTGTAACAAAACAGCTTTATCCGTGTGTTGCGAAAAAACATGATACAACGTCATCAAGAGTTGAGCGTGCAATACGCCACGCGATCGAAATAGCATGGGATCGCGGTGACGCGGGAACAATAAACTCATTTTTCGGCTATAACATTGACAGCATGAAGGGCAGACCTACAAATTCTGAATTTATCGCACTGATAACTGACAGACTCCGCTTGCAGATGAAGCTTTCTGCTGCGGTTTAGTTAAGCGTTGACAATTCGTTGATCCATTTCTATAATAGCGCGCGGACAAGCGTGCATAATTATACGAATAAAAAAACTGCACGGAGCCGCAAGCCGTGCAGTTTTTGTTTTATGTTATTCTTCGGGGAGAGTTATAAGACCGACTACAGCTTTCTGAACAGCGAGAGCGTCTCTCGTGGTGATACCGTCATTGTTTCCCGAGCAGTCACCGTTTATCATACCTTGAGCGGTGATACAGGTAGGATCAGTGCCGTTGAGTCCATACTTGTCTGAGTTGGAAATTGCCTGTAAAATGAGAACTGCGTCTGAAACATCAACTTTATTGTCACAGTTTGCATCGCCGGGCAAATAGTTATTGTCTGTCGTAGTTGTTGAGGTTTCTGTTACGGTAGTAGTAGTAGTAGTAGTAGTAGTAGTTGTTGCCTGACCTGAGGTCCAGACAGCTTCGAGAGCTATTCCAACGCCGGGGGCTGCACCCATAATAGTGAATTCATCGCCGGGCTGATAGATAACATCATCATATTTCCAGCCGCCGAAAGTGTAGCCTGATTTTGTTGCGGTAAGCTCGGGAACGGTAATGGTTTCGTCAGTATATCCGGGAATTTTGATGTTGTCACTTGCTTTTCCTGTGCCTGCACGGAAAACGACCACATATCTGATCGGTTTCCAGATAGCCGTCATGGTAACGGGACAGTCAGGCATGAGGAATGGGGCACTGAGGTCGTAATCCTTATCGTCATAGTCGCAGTGCCAGCCTGAAATAGTGAAGCCTTTTCTAGAAAAACGTGAAGCGTCAGCAAGGTCGCGTGTGAAAGTTGCCGGCTGACTGAAAGAAGCTTTGCTGCCGCTCACGAGGCGGTCAACATCTCCTGCTGAGTAAGTTAGCGTGTAGTACATACCCCAAACGGGATTGAAAACAACATCGTGGTCGGGCATAACGAACTTTTCAAGCGAAAGGAAATTCGTAGTTCCGTCAGTCCAGCCATGCTGGAGACCTTCATTCCATTGGAAAGACGCCAGTGAAACGGTGACGGGATAGCCTGCAATAACGTTTTGCAGCGGAATGATTATATTATCTTCGTTGCGGTTTTCACCCTCGATTTCAGCGATATATGTAACGGTATGGAACTTGTCATCGTTTTCGTCCACCCATACAGGCTTGAATGTGATCTCACTTTCCGCGTAGTGATCAGGCGTTCTGTAAACGTCGCCCGGCTCGAAAGCATGGATATCGTCGGCAGTCCAGCAGGTGAAGATGTAGCCTTCGCGTTCAAGCTGAACATCGGGAATGAATATAGACTCGGCTGTGGTTGTTTCTATGCTGTTGAGTTCGGGGATCTCGCCGTCCTCATTTTCGGCGATAGACACACCTTCGCCGCTTATGTCAAAGTTAATGAGCAGTGGCGTTTTCTCAATGGTCGTGAGCATTGACGCGGTCGTTGCCGGAAAGCTGCCGAGAGAGCAGGCTGCGAGCAGAGCTGAAACGGCTGTCGCAGAGATTTTTTTGATAGTTTTTTTCATGTTTTCCTCCAATTCAGTTGATTTATTATTTGAATTTGTTCTTTTCGGGGTCGTAGCTGTAGCCGATAAGAGCGAGACGGCGTTCAATGTCAGCTTTTTCTATGCACAGACTGCTGCATAGCTCGTCAAGTGACGGATACTCGTCTCTTAATTTGGTGTTGATGTAGCTGAGAAGAATAGCAGGATCATTTGGAATATTCATAAAAGCATACCTCCGAAAAGTGATATACCTGCGCGGAAGTGCTGCCCGCACAGAAGTATTACAAAATTACTATACAATAATTATAATGATTTGTCAATATAAACCTAAAAAAATCAAAAGTGAATTTTTTATAGAATAAATCACAATTAAAACAAAAAGTTGCCTGATTGCACAGTTGCTTATAAAAATTGAATAATTGAGAAACCTCGGCAGATAATAGTCAGGACAATACCGTGTGTATCATGCGCGGCATTGCATCAAAAAGGAGGTATTACACATGAAAGTGATTTTTAATGAGAGCGGGACGAAAGAAAATCTCATGCGTGCGTTTGCAGGGGAGTGTCAGGCGAGACATCGGTATTACTTCGCGGCGCTGACCGCGCAGGAGCAGAATCTTGTGGGACTTGAAAGAATGTTCCGTTTTACGGCTGAACAGGAGGAACGGCACGCAAAGCAGTTTTATGAGCTTCTGAAAGAGGCGACCGGAACAGAGGTGAATATAACGGCGGACTATCCTGTAAATGTCTATACCGAACTGCAAAAGCTACTCGACGCGGCGGCAAGGAACGAAAACAGTGAATCTTCCGAGATATATCCTCGGTTCGCCCAGATCGCTGCACAGGAGGGATATCCCGAGATACAGCAGAAATTCAGCATGATAGCGAAAATAGAGGACAGTCACAACCGCCGTTTTGAGTATTACGCAAAGCTTATGCGCGAGGGAATGCTTTTCCGTTCCGAAAGTACCGAGCAGAGCTGGCTCTGTCTCAATTGCGGACATATCCACACAGGAAGTGAACCGCCGCAGCATTGCCCCGTATGCGGCGCGGCGCAGGGATATTTTATCCGCGAGGAAGAAGCTCCGTTTACTTCACCGTGTATTATAAGATAAAAAAATAAAGCATCGCTTTTCGGCGGTGCTTTAAGGTCTGTTCAGTTATCAAAGATGCTGAACAGGCTTTTGATTTATGCTTCGGTGTTTTTGGTCAAACGGGCGATTTCCTGTTCTTTGTGCCATAGAAAGCTTATGTGCGCTTCTTTTCCCTCAAGAATACGATTGATATTCTCGATGTGCTTGTAGAGTATTACAAGCGAAACAGTAGCGAGGAGAACTGTTCCGAATGGATCTCCGGTCATGAATGCGTAGACTATTGTGAATATTACCGAGCCGGAAATAGGAACTATGCAAACGTAATCAACTGAGAATCCGAGTACTATTTCAAATAACAGCATGACCAGAAACAGGTGAGGATTGAAAGCGAGGATGACTCCGGCGAGACTTGCAAGTCCCTTGCCGCCGTGGAATTTCATGAGAAAGGGGAAAATATGTCCGAGAATACAGAACGAACCCGACAGGATCTTAGCACAGTTGATCTGCGGAAAAAGATGTATTCCGATAAGTGAAGCAATTATGCCCTTGCTGATGTCAAACAGCGCGATAAAGAGTCCTGCACGCTTGCCCATTGTTATGACTGCGTTTGAAGCACCTGCATTTCCCGAGCCTCTTTCGCGTATATCGAAGCCCTTTAGCTTGGAAATAATGAAAGCCGGATTAATGTTTCCGATTAAGTAGCCGATAAGCGCACACGAAACCCATTGCATAATATTCCCCCCACTGTAATCATTTCTGTACACAAAAAACGGATGAAGAAATCTTCATCCGTAGCTCGGCAGCGATGACTGCCATGGCGCGGATTGAGAGATTTGAACTCTCGCGCCGGTTTCCCGACCTACTCCCTTAGCAGGGGAGCCCCTTCACCACTTGGGTAAATCCGCAAACGACGAGCAAGAGTTTAAACACTTACTCATTAAATTAAATTGGCGGAGAGGGTGGGATTCGAACCCACGTGACCGTTAAGTCAAACGGTTTTCAAGACCGCCTCGTTATGACCGCTTCGATACCTCTCCACTAAACAATATGACTCATAGAGCTTTATGTTGCGTGCTCTTGAATCAGCTTTTATATTATAGCACGGGTTCAGGGAAATGTCAAGGAAATTTCAAAAGAAAATGCAACGATAAATTTTCAACAATTTTGTGCAGCCTGACGAAGAAAGTGTTTTTCTGATATATAATATGATGAGCCGCATTTATTTATAAGTAAAAAATAGAAAATATTGAATTTTTTCTTGTGAATTCAAAAAATGTACTTTACATATCGGCGGTTTTAGTGTAAAATATACTATAGATAAATTTTTGTGAGGTGCTCTATGGAAACAAAATATAAACGTATTCTTCTTAAAGTAAGCGGCGAGGCTCTCGCGGGCGAAAAAAAGACAGGTCTTGACTATGAGGTTATCCCCGAGATCTGCAAGGCTATCAAGAAGTGTGTCGATGCAGGCGTTGAGGTAGGGATCGTTGTCGGCGGAGGAAACTTCTGGAGAGGCAGATCAAGCGGAGCAATGGACAGGACTCGTGCCGATCACATCGGTATGCTTGCTACTGCAATGAATTCGCTTGCACTTGCTGACGTGCTCGAATCGCTCGGCTGTGATGTAAGAGTTCAGACTGCTATCACAATGCAGCAGGTCGCAGAGCCGTATATCCGCAACAGAGCAGTAAGACACCTTGAAAAGGGCAGAGTCGTTATTTTCGGCTGTGGAACAGGAAATCCATTCTTCTCGACCGATACTGCGGCTTCACTCAGAGCTGTTGAGATCGAGGCAGATGTGCTTCTCAAAGCAACTCTTGTTGACGGCGTTTATGACAAGGATCCCCATAAGTATCCTGATGCAAAGAAGTACAGCAATCTCTCATTCAGTCAGGTCATCGGCGAAGATCTCGGCGTTATGGACAGTACTGCTGCCGCTATGTGCCGCGACAACAAGATGAAGATGCTCGTATTTGACCTTTCCCGTCCCGATAATATCTATGACGCAGTTATGGGCGGAGATGTCGGAACTCTCGTTTACGAAGAATAATAAGTATCTGCTGCACAGACAGATTGCTATAATTACATTAACCGAAAGGACTATTTACTTATGAAAGAACAGATCAATATCGCTAAGGAAAAAATGAACAAGAGCATTAATGCTCTCAGCAACGAGTTTGCTTCTATCCGTGCCGGCAGAGCAAACCCCGCAGTTCTCGACAAGGTTCTTGTTGACTACTACGGCTCTCCCACACCTGTAAACCAGATGGCTGCCGTTTCGGTTTCCGAGGCAAGAATCCTCGTTATTCAGCCTTGGGACAAGACTACTCTCAAGCTTATCGAGAAGGCTATCCTTGCTTCCGATATCGGTATCAACCCTACAAATGACGGAAACGTTATCCGCCTCGCTTTTCCTCAGCTTACAGAGGACAGACGTAAGGAACTCTGCAAGGACATCAAGAAGTACGGTGAAGAATGTAAGGTAACTATCCGTAATGCAAGACGTGACGCTATGGATAAGCTCAAAGCTAAGAAGAAGAACGCAGAGATCACAGAGGACGACCTCAAAGAGTGCGAGAAGAAGGTGCAGAAGCTTACAGACGATTTCTGCACTGACGTTGATAAGCTTGTTGCTGACAAGGAAAAAGAGATCATGACGGTCTGATCGGTGAAATATGGCTTTATTTGGTAAAAAAGGAACAGAAACAGAGCTTAAACTGCCCGAGGTTTTGCCTGAGCACGTTGGCTTTATTATGGACGGAAACGGCAGATGGGCGAAAAAACGCGGTCTGCCCCGTTCGTTCGGACACCGCGAGGGTGCGAAGAATTTCAAGAAGATAGTTCGCTACTGCAAGGATATCGGGCTGAAGAACATCTCGTTCTATGCTTTCTCAACAGAGAACTGGCAGCGTCCTGCTGACGAGGTCAACACAATAATGGAGCTTTTCCGCGATTATATTGTTGACGTAAGAAACTTTCTCAGCGAGAACACGAGAATGATATTTCTCGGCGATAAATCGGCGTTTGACGAGGATTTGCAGCAAAAGATGATAAAGCTTGAGGAGGACACGGCTCACTATACCGAAATGACGCTCATGATGGCTGTTAATTACGGCGGACGGGATGAACTTGCACACGCGGCAAGAATCCTCGCACAAAAGGCTGTAAACGGCGAGATACGTCCCGAGGATATAAATGAGCAGTCCGTTGCGAATGAGCTTTACACAAAGGGTATCCCCGACGTTGACCTCGTGATACGTCCGAGCGGCGAAATGCGCCTTTCAAACTATCTCATCTGGCAGTGCGCTTATGCCGAATACTACTTTACGGACATTCTGTGGCCTGATTTCACACCTAATGAACTTGACAAGGCTCTCATTGAATTCGGCAGACGCCAGCGCCGTTTCGGAGGTGTATAATGCTTACTCGTATAATTTCGGGCGCGGTCGGAGTAGTGATACTCGCGGCGGTACTGTTTTTTCATAATACAATAGTTCTGCCGATAGCCGTTGCAGTCATGATAGCGATAATGCTCTTTGAACTGCTGCGTGCAGTCAAACTGGAAAAATGCCTGCCCATACTCATTGCGGCGGAGCTTTGCGGAATTGCCATGCCGTTTATTTACAGCGGCTTTCACTATCTTCCTGACGGAATTATCGGAGGCGCGGATTATTCGATGATCGACGGCAGAGTGACCCTCTATGCGTTCATGTGCGTTCTGGCAGCGGCTTTTGTGATTTTTGTAACGTGGCTTGCCAAGCACAAGGAGATACGCTATGAACAGGTGTTTTTTGCGCTTGCAGTTATGCTCCTCGTACCGCAGGCAATGAGCGTTATTGTCCGCATTGACAGAATGTCGCACAAGGACGGTCTGTTTTACCTTATTATGGGTCTCTGCGGCGCGTGGATAGCTGATACGGGCGCTTACTTTACGGGAGTTGCTTTTGGTAAACACAAGCTTTGCCCCGAAATAAGTCCGAAGAAAACTATTGAGGGATTTGTCGGCGGTATTGTTACCACAGGCATTGTTTTCGCGGCTGCATTTTCAATATATAACGGCGAATTCAAGCTTCTTACGGCGGCTCTTGACTTTGCTATCGGAGCAGTTTGCGGCGTTATCGGAACTGTCGGCGATCTTTCGGCTTCAATGGTAAAGCGCCAGATAGGTTTCAAGGACTACGGAAAGATCATGCCCGGTCACGGTGGACTTATGGATCGCTTTGACAGCGTTCTTTTCGTTCTGCCTACTTTCTATATCATGGTCTGCCTTATCAAGGGAACGACCATGCTTTAGGCAGAATTGCCTTAATACTGATGCTAAGGAGACTAAACGTTCACGCGGATAGTCCCTTTCGCATTTTATAGTGAACTTTATCATATTATCAAACGGAAAGCAATTTCCGTGAAAAGAGGAATTACAATGAATAAAACGGTGTCGATCCTCGGCTCAACAGGTTCGATCGGAACGCAGTCGCTTGAGGTCTGCGAGAAACACGGATTGAAGGTGACGGCTCTTGCGGCTCACAGCAGCATTGATCTGCTTGAGGCGCAGGCAAGAAAATTCTCGCCGAAGGTTGTCTGCATATACAGCGAGGATAAGTACGCGCAGCTAAGAGAGCGTCTCGCGGACACGGATATAAAGGTATTGTGCGGAATGGACGGACTCTGCGAGATTGCCGCTATGCAGGAGACCGATATAGTCCTCAACAGCGTTGTCGGCATGGTCGGACTTCTTCCGACGCTTACCGCGATCGAAGCAGGAAGGGATATCGCTCTTGCAAACAAGGAAACTCTTGTTGCAGGCGGCGAACTTGTAATGTCCCGTGCGGCTGAAAAGGGCGTTAAGATATATCCTGTTGACAGTGAACATTCCGCGATATTCCAGTGTTTACAGGGAAATAAGCGTGAACAGCTCAGCAAGATAATACTCACGGCATCAGGCGGCCCGTTCTTCGGTAAGACTTACGATGAACTGCGCAGCGTCACCAAGGAGCAGGCGCTCAGACATCCCAACTGGGATATGGGCAGCAAGATAACCATTGATTCTGCGACACTTATGAATAAGGGTCTTGAATTTATCGAGGCGAAGTGGCTTTTTGATCTTACTCCCGAGCAGATCGAGATCGTTGTCCACAGGCAGAGTGTTATCCACTCGGCAGTCGAGTACGATGACTACTCGGTGATCGCACAGCTTGGTGTGCCGGATATGAAAATACCGATCCAGTACGCGCTGCTTTTCCCAGACAGAAAGCCCTGCCCAACGGGAAGGCTCTCGCTCACGGACTATGGAAAACTTACCTTTGACAAGCCTGATTTCGAGACGTTCAAGTGCCTCTCGGCGGCTATCGAGGCGATAACACGCGGCGGAGCGTATCCCTGCCTTGTAAATTCGGCAAACGAGGAGGCTGTCAGGGCGTTCCTCAATGACGAGATAAGCTTCATTCAGATCGGCGAAATAGTTTCCTCTGTGCTCGGAAACTTCGGTCAGTCCGAAATCACCTGCTACGAGGACGTTATGCGCGCTGACAAAGCTGCGCGTGATTTTGTAAGAGAGCGCATTGCAGCTCTTGGCTAAGAAAGGATATTTTGCATGGGTATCATTGTTGCGATAATCATTTTCGGCATTATAGTTACAGTCCACGAGTTCGGGCACTTTATCTGTGCCAAGCTCAGCGGGATCAAGGTGATCGAGTTCTCAGTCGGTATGGGCCCTAAGCTTTTGCAGAAGAAAAAGGGCGAAACCGCCTATTCGCTGCGTCTGCTGCCGGTAGGCGGATACTGTGCAATGGAGGAGGATATCGAGAGCGATGATCCGCGAAATTTCCGTAAGGCAAAGCTTTGGAAGCGCGTTATTGTTCTCGCAGCCGGAGCTTTCAACAACTTTGTTCTGGGATTCATAATGATCGCAATTCTCATTTGTACGCTCAGTGGTGTTCCGACCAATACGGTAAGCGGATTTGTCGGAGTAAGAAATGACGACGGAACGGCAACTTACTACGCCGAGAGCTATAATACGGGACTGCGCAAACAGGATAAGATCGTCAGAATGGACGGAACCCGTGTGTACAGCAACCTTGATATAAACTTTCTGCTTGCCTCGGGCAAGGATACCTTTGACCTCGTTGTTGTGCGTGACGGTGAAAAGGTCGAACTTCCGGATGTAAGATTCCACGACAACTACTACAAGGAAGTCGAAGGCACAGACAGCGGCGGAGTTTACGACTTCGGACTCGTATACAATAAAAAGAATCCGCTGACAGTGATAAAAGGCTCGGGCGATATTTTCATGTCCATGAGCCATATAGTAGGACTCTCCCTGAAACAGCTTGTAAGCGGTGAAGTCAGCAAGGACGATGTTTCAGGCCCTGTAGGCGTAGTTTCGGCAATAAGCGAGACTACCGCACAGAGCAAGGGACTTCTCGATACGATTTCGAGCATTGCGTATATGACCGCGCTTATCACTATTAACATAGGAATAATGAATCTGTTGCCGATCCCGGGACTTGACGGAGGGCGACTGCTTTTCTGTCTCATTGAGTTTGTGCGCAGAAAGCCCGTAAAGCCCGAGCATGAGGGCTATGTACACCTTGCGGGAATGGTCCTGCTTTTCGGAATAATGATATTTGCAACATACAACGATATTGTGCGCCTTGTTACGGGCGGCTGAGAGGAGATTTGATATGAGAAACGTTAAACCCGTAAGGGTGGGGGACTGCGTCCTGAACGGCGAGCACATATATATTCAGTCTATGCTCAATGCCCGTTCTGACGATATAGAAGGCAGCGTGAGACAGGCGGTCGAGCTTGAAAAGGCAGGCTGTGAAATCATCCGTGCCGCGATTCCGAATATGTCAGCTGTAAAGCTTATTCCGGCAATTAAGGAGGCTGTAAAGATACCGCTTGTTGCGGATATCCACTTTGACTATCGCCTTGCAATAGAATCGGCGGCGGCAGGAGTTGACAAGATACGCATAAATCCCGGAAATATCGGCGGCATGGACAGGGTAAAAAAGGTCGTTGACGCTTGCAGAGCGAGAAATCTTCCTATCAGAATAGGCGTGAACTCGGGTTCTCTCGAAAAGGAGATACTTGCAAAATACGGCTCTCCGACTCCCGAAGCCCTTGTCGAGAGTGCAATGACCCATGCGGCTATGCTTGAACATTTTGACTTTGACGATATCGTAATATCTATCAAGTCCTCTGACGTGCAGAAAATGATAGCCTGCTATCGCCTTGCGGCTCAGAAGTGCAATTATCCGCTCCATCTCGGAGTTACAGAAGCGGGTACAGAGCGAATGGGACTCATCAAGTCCGCGGTCGGTATCGGTTCGCTTTTATGTGACGGTATCGGCGAGACGATACGAGTTTCCCTTACCGACGATCCTGTCAGGGAGATCGAGGCGGCTAAGGACATTCTCCGCTGTATCGGAAAACGCGGTGGAGTAAAGCTTGTTTCCTGCCCGACCTGCGGCAGAACGAGAATAGACCTCATTGGTACGGCTAAAAAGGTCGAGGAGGCTGTAAAAGACCTTGACAAGAATATCACGGTCGCGGTCATGGGCTGTATCGTAAACGGCCCCGGCGAAGCACGAGAGGCTGACGTGGGAATTGCAGGCGGAGACGGCTGTGCAATTATTTTCCGAAAAGACGGAACACAGCGTAAAATCAGGGAGGAGGACATTGTTCCCGAGCTTTTGGCGGAGGTGGACAGACTTTAATACATGAATATTAATTTAGCTGAATTTCTTAGCGAATACAATGCCGAACTTCCCGAAAGCGTTCGCGGCGGCGAGGTATTCAAGCTTACATACTCCGAAAATCTCGAACATATAAGCTTTTTTGCGGACTTTCCTGCGTTTGTTCCTGCTGACGATATTTTCAGTTTTGAAAAGGCTGTCTCAGAGGCTTTAAAAGTCGATGTGATAAGGCTTAACTGCCATTATCTGTTTGATTATTCGATGAATTATTTCGGCGAGATAATCAAGCTCATGCGGCGTGATGTTCCTGTCGTAAACGGCTTTCTTGAGGACGCTGAGGTAAGGCTCGCAGATGATGTCATGAACATCAGGATCGTTCACGGCGGACTTGACCTGCTTGTCAAAAACGATTTCTGCGGCAAGCTTTCGCAGTACATATATAATATGTTCTCACACAGGTTCTCGGTAAAGCTTGACGGAGACAATTCGGTATCTTCGGACGATTTTGATAACATGGTGACTAAGCTTGAGGCGGAATTGCCGGATTACAGCGCACAGCTTGTTCCCGAAAAGAGCAGGGAGGAGCTTCTTGCGGAGGAGAGACAGGCGGCTGCACCGACTGCTTCCGTGGATATTGGTTCGCTCAACAAGGAGTTTGACCCTGATTCGGCTGAGATAGTAAAGGGCAGGGCGATACGCGAAAAGCCTGTTTCTATCGGTGAGGCTGTAATGAGACTTGGCGAAAAGCTTGTTGTGGTCGGAGATATATTCGCAAGCGAAATGAAGGAACTGCGCAACGAAAAGGTAGTTGCGACTTTCGATATAACCGACTACAGCGGTTCTTTAAAGGTAAAGATCTTTGCCTCTGCAAAGGAGATAGAGGATATGAACCTCGGTTCGCTTAAAAAGGGAACGACTCTCCTTGTTGCGGGCAAGATCGACTATGACTCCTACGCGCATGACATTGTTGTTTCGCCCTATTCTCTTATAAAGGTAAAGAGAATACCGAAAATGGACAACTACCCTGAAAAACGCGTTGAACTTCACTGTCATACGAATATGTCGGCAATGGACGCTGTTACCGATCCGGTAAGCATTATCAACAGGGCGGCTCAATGGGGACATCAGGCAATTGCCATTACAGACCACGGCTGCGTACAGGCATTTCCCGACTGTATGTACAATATGCCCAAGAATTTTAAGGTGATTTACGGCTGCGAGGCTTATGTTGTCAACGATATGGACAGGCAGCTTATCCTCAAAAAGCCTGATACGCGAACTATCAATGATGAGATAATTATTTTCGATGTTGAAACCACGGGACTCAGCTTTTCGTCCGACCGTCTTACAGAGATAGGCGCGGTAAAGCTGAAAAATATGCAGGTCGTTGACAGTTTCAACACCAAGGTAAATCCCGGTAAGCACATTCCCGAGAAAATAACCGAACTCACGGGTATCAGCGATGAGGACGTGAAAAATGCTCCGCCCGAGGACGAGGCTGTCAGAATGTTCATGGAATTCTGCGGTGAATACCCCGTTCTTGCGGCTCACAACGCGAATTTTGATACCACATTCATCAATGAAGTTTGCAAGAGACACGATATCAATTTTGACTACAACTGGCTCGACACGCTGATACTCTGTCAGGCCATGCTGCCCGAAATGGGTCGCCATAAGCTTAATCTTGTGGCGAAAAACCTTAAACTTGGCAAATTCGATCATCACCGCGCCTCAGACGATGCTTTCATGCTCGCAAAGATATACATGGAGCTGATCGGCCGTCTGGTCAGCGACAAGGGACTGAAAAAGCTTGAGGAGATCAACTACAAGGCCGGCGAGATAGACGTAAAGAAGCTGAAAAGCTATCATCAGATAATTCTCGTGCGCAATCAGGCAGGGCTCAAGAATCTGTATCGGCTCGTTTCTTACAGTAACCTCAGATATTTCTATAAAAAGCCGCTTATTCCGAAATCTGTTCTGCTTGAACACCGGGAGGGACTGATTTTCGGAAGTGCCTGCGAAGCAGGAGAGCTTTTTCAGGCAATGGTCAATAAAGCTCCCGAGGAGACTATTGAACGGCTTGCCAAATTCTATGACTACCTCGAAATACAGCCAATTGCCAATAACGAATTCATGGTTCGTGAGGGTACGGCTGAGAATGACGAGGAGCTTCGTGAATACAACCGCCGCATAGTAAGGCTCGGGGACAAGCTTGGAATTCCTGTCTGCGCGACCTGCGATGTTCATTTCCTTGATCCTAAGGACGCGGTTTACCGAAAGATAATCCTCACGAGCATGGGCTTCAAGGACGCTGAGAATCAGGCTCCGCTTTATCTGCGCACTACAGAGGAAATGCTCGCGCAGTTCGAGTATCTCGGCGCTGAAAAGGCTAAAGAGGTCGTCATAACCAACACAAACAATATTGCAGACCAGATAGAGGTAGTTCGCCCGATACCAAAGGGCACGTTCACTCCGACTATTGACGGCGCTGAGGAGGAACTTACGAAAATCACCAATGAACGTGCAAGGGAGATCTACGGCGATCCGCTTCCGGAAATCGTTGAAAAGCGACTCAACCGCGAGCTTTCGTCTATCATCAAGCATGGATTCTCGGTGCTCTACATCATCGCGCAGAAGCTTGTTTGGAACTCCGTTGAAAATGGCTACCTTGTTGGTTCACGAGGCTCGGTAGGTTCGTCGTTTGTAGCTTCAATGGCGGGAATCTCGGAGGTAAATCCTCTGCCGCCGCATTACATCTGTCCCAAGTGCAAGCACAGCGAGTTTCTGCTTGACGGTGTTTACGGTTCGGGATTCGACCTTCCGCAAAAGAATTGTCCCGACTGCGGAACGGATATGCTCCGTGACGGACACGATATCCCGTTCGAGACCTTCCTTGGATTTGACGGCGACAAAGCGCCTGATATCGATCTTAACTTCTCGGGCGAGTACCAGTCGCGTGCTCACCGATATACAGAGCAGCTTTTCGGCAAATCAAACGTTTTCAAGGCGGGGACTATCTCTGCCGTTGCCGACAAGACAGCTTACGGCTATGTAAAAAAGTACTGCGAGGACAACGGTATCACGCTTAATAACGCGGAAATGAACCGCCTTGCGATCGGCTGTACCGGCATTAAGCGAACTACAGGTCAGCATCCGGGTGGAATGGTCGTTGTTCCGTCAGATTATGACGTTTACGATTTTACTCCCGTTCAGCACCCTGCTGATTCTGCGGATTCCGAAGTTATCACGACCCACTTCGACTTCAACTCGCTCCACGACACGATACTCAAGCTTGATGAGCTTGGACACGTCGTTCCTACGCTCTACAAGCACTTGGAGGATCTGACGGGCATGAAGATAAAGGACGTTCCGACGTCTGATCCGGACGTTATAAGAATGTGCACGAACTGCGATGTTCTGGGAGTCACGCCACAGGAGATATACTGCAAGACCGGAAGTCTCGGCATACCTGAAATGGGCACGGGCTTCACGATACAGATGCTCCTTGACGCAAAACCGACAAAATTCAGCGACTTTTTGCAGATATCGGGACTTTCGCACGGTACGGACGTTTGGCTTGGCAACGCGAAAGACCTTATCGAGAACGGAACCTGTACGATTTCCGAGGTTATCGGAACGCGTGACAGTATCATGACGTATCTGCTCTACAAGAACGTAGAGCCGAAAATGGCGTTCCAGATAATGGAGTGGACACGAAAGGGAAAAGCTCCCAAGCAGTTCACGCCCGAGATAATACAGATGCTTCTCGATCATAATGTGCCGCAGTGGTACATCGATAGCTGCCTGAAGATCAAGTATATGTTCCCGAAAGCACACGCGGCGGCTTATGTTATCGCGGCGATAAAACTGGGCTGGTTCAAGCTTCACAAGCCGCTTGAATATTACGCGACCTATTTCTCGGTAAGAGGTGAAGACTTTGACGCTGAACTCGCAATAAAAGGAAAAGGCGCGGTAAGAGCGCGCATTGACGAGCTTCAGGCTCTCGGCAATGATAAGTCAAAAAAGGAGAGCGACCTCTATGATATCCTGCTTATCACGAATGAAATGCTGTCAAGAGGGTATGAGTTCCTGCCGATAGAGCTTACAAAGTCTCATGCGGTGGATTATCTTGTTGAGGACGGAAAGCTCAGAATACCGTTTTCGGCTATGTCAGGCGTTGGAGCAAATGCTTCGTGGGGAATCTACGAGGCGGCTCAGAAGGGCGGATTCATCTCTATAGAGGAGTTTCAGGAGATGAGCGGTGCGTCAAAAACTACAATAGATATGCTCAAAAGCATAGGAGCTTTTGGTGAATTACCCGATTCTGCACAGCTTTCGCTGTTCTGACTTGACTTTCTTGTGCTGATATGCTATCATATTACCATGTTAGCAGACTAAAGTGAATAAATCATTCTGAAAGGATAGATGAGCTATGAGAAATTACGACCTTATAACTCCTGAGGGAACTAAAGATCTCCTTTTCGGCGAGTGCATTATAAGACGTGATATAGAAAATACTCTGCTTGATCTCTTTAAAAGCAGAGGCTATTGCGAAATGATTACCCCGGGGCTTGAATTCTTTGACGTTTTCAACCTCAATTCCAAGTATTTTCCGCAGGAGAATCTTTATAAACTGACCGACAGCAAGGGCAGACTCCTTGTTATGCGTCCTGATTCGACAATGCCTATCGCGAGAGTTGTTGCGACAAGACTGAGAGACGCAGTCCTGCCGCTCAAGCTGTGCTACAATCAGCCTGTATACTCGACAGAGCCTGCACTCAAGGGCAGGAGCGATGAGATCGTTCAGGCAGGCATTGAGCTTATAGGCTCGCAGCTTAAAATGGCTGACCTTGAGGTGATATCGACAGCAGCCGATTCACTCAAGTCGTTCGGCATGGAATTTTCGCTTGAAATCGGTCATATCGGTATCTTCAAGGAGCTTGTGGGCAGACTTGACGCTTCCGACCGCGACAAGGAGAATATCCGCAAACTGATAGAGAACAAGAACTTTCCGGCGCTCAACGATCTGCTTGACACTATCGGCGATAATGCGACAACTGCGGCTCTTAAAAAGCTCCCGTCGCTTTTCGGAGGCGAGGAAGTATTTGCCAAGGCTGATGCGCTCATGCACGATGAGAGTATCAAGCGCATTCTCGATGAGCTTCGCGAAATTTACACCGATGCCTGCGAGATATGCGGAAAAGACGGCAACATAACAGTTGACCTCGGACTCGTAAACAAGACGGACTACTACACAGGTCTTATTATAAAGGGTTATCTTCAGGGACACGGCGAGGAAGTCATCTCCGGCGGACGGTATGACAAGCTCATATCCGAGTTCGGCTATGATATCCCTGCGGTAGGTTTCGCGGTAAACGTCAACGGAATTGCAAAGCTTATTGAAAAGAGGGGGATCCTTCCCGCAATTCCCGCGCCGGACGCTATCGTATATGCGGAAAAGGGCTGTGAGGTTGCGGCGCTCAAGGCTGCGGCTGAACTGCGCGAACAGGGACTTGTTGTTGAAAATGCACTTTTTGACGACATCGAGAGCGTAAGAGAATACGCAAGAGAAAAGAAGATAGCAAAGGTCGTTGTGATCGATGAGGGAGGTCAGGAAGAATGAACAAGCCGATAAGAATGGCTCTTACAAAGGGCAGACTTGAAAAGGACACAGTCGGACTTCTTGAAAAACTGGGATTCGACTGTACAGCAGTCCGCGAGAAGGGCAGAAAGCTGATACTTCCCGTACCGGACGGCAATCTCGAAGTGGTTCTTGCAAAGGCAAATGACGTTATCACCTATGTTGAACATGGTGTGTGCGATCTCGGAGTTGTCGGCAAGGACACTATCATGGAAATGCACGGCAAGTTCTACGAGCTTGTAGACCTCGGTTTCGGTAAGTGCAAGTTTGCACTTGCGACCAAGAAGGGCTACGACTTTTACAGCGGCTACGGGATCAAGACTATTGCAACAAAGTATCCGAATGTTTCAAGGAGATTTTTTGAGGCTAAGGGAATGGATACCGAAATAATCAAGATCGAGGGTTCGGTCGAGCTTGCACCGCTCCTTGACCTTGCGGACGGGATCGTGGATATTGTTGAGACGGGCACAACGCTCAGGGAGAACGGTCTTGAAGTAATAGAGGACGTAGCTCCGATATCGGCGAGACTTATCGCGAATACAGTAAGCCTTAAAATGAGACACGCTGAGATCGACAGGCTTATTACACTTATAGAGGAGAATCTGTAATGAAAAAGATATATGCAAACGGTACGGACGAGGCTGCATTTCTCAGCGACCTTGCCAAGAGAAGCGGCGAGACAAATAAGAAGGTCACTGAGGTCGTAACGGGTATCATAGAAAATGTACGCGAGAACGGCGACAAGGCTGTAAAGGACTACACTCTTAAATTTGACGGACATCTTCCGCAGTACTATGAAGTTCCGCGTGATGTCATAAATGACGCTCTTACAGAGGCAGATCAGGAATTTGTGGACGCGCTTCTGAATGCGCAGGCTAATATTGCCGATTTCCACAGCAGACAGGTTGAGCAGAGCTTTATAAATGCCAAGGACAACGGCGTTATAATGGGACAGAGAATACGCGGACTCGAAAGAGTGGGTCTTTATGTTCCGGGAGGCACGGCTGCTTACCCGTCAAGCGTTCTTATGAATGCTATCCCTGCAAAAATTGCCGGAGTCAAGGAGATAATCATGGTAACTCCTCCGCTCAAGGACGGCACTCCTAACAAGGATATCCTCGTGGCAGCAGCTATCTGCGGCGTTGACAGGATCTTCCTTTCGGGCGGCGCTCAGGCGATCGCAGCACTTGCTTACGGCACAGAGGAGATCCCTAAGTGCGATAAGATAGTAGGCCCTGGAAACATCTACGTTGCGACTGCAAAGAAGCTTCTGTATGGAGTTGTTGATATTGACATGATAGCAGGCCCGAGCGAGATACTCGTTATCGCTGACGATACGGCAGACCCGAAATTCGCGGCAGCAGATCTCATGTCACAGGCTGAACATGATGTGCTTGCTTCCGCTATAATGGTTACTACGAGCGAAAAACTCGCGGACGCTACACTTGCCGAGATAGAGCGTCAGAAGCAGTATCTCTCGCGCAAGGATATAATCTCAAAGTCGCTTGAGGATTACGGTGCGATAATCATTGCAGACAGCCGCGAAAAGTGCGTTGAGCTTGCAAACAGGATCGCTCCCGAGCACCTTGAAGTACTCATGGAGAATCCGTTTGAGCTTCTCGGAAGTCTCGACAATGCAGGCTCTATCTTCCTCGGAAACTATGCGTCAGAGCCTCTCGGGGACTACTATGCAGGCCCGAACCATGTGCTTCCCACAAGCGGAACAGCACGTTTCTTCTCGCCGCTCGGAGTGGCAAGCTTTACCAAGCGCACCGCTTACACATATTATACTGAGGACGCTCTCAGGCAGGCTAAGGACGATATCGTCCTCATAGCAGAGCGCGAGGGACTTACCGCTCACGCAAATGCGATAAAGGTAAGATTTGAAAACTGAAAAAGCTTTAAGGGCGGTTTTTGCGACCGCCCTGTAGCTGTTTAAATAGGAGAGATGAAAATGAATACTAACTGGGAGAAAAACGTCCGCAGAGTCGTTCCCTACACTCCGGGCGAACAGCCGAAGGAGACTGATGTTATAAAGCTTAACACCAATGAAAATCCCTATCCGCCCGCACCTGCGGTAAGGAAAATACTCGATGGGTTCGATGTTTCGCGAATGAGACTCTATCCTGCCCCCGATGCAGACGTTCTTGTGAATGCCATTGCCGGTACTTACTCCGTGAAACCCTCGCAGGTATTCGTGGGAGTCGGTTCTGACGATGTTATTTCAATGGCATTCATGACCTTTTTCAATTCGGATAAGCCGATCTTCTTTCCCGATATCACATATTCATTCTACGATGTCTGGGCAGACGTTTACCGCATTCCCTATGAGACAAAGCCTCTGCGCAGCGACTTCACCATTGATCCGGAGGACTACAAAAAGCCGAACGGCGGAATTATCTTCCCGAATCCGAATGCTCCGACAGGTGTTTTAGAGAGCGTTGAGATGATCGAGGATATCGTCCGTGCCAATCCCGACTCGGTTGTGATGATAGACGAGGCTTATATCGATTTTGGCGGTAAGAGCTGTCTGCCGCTCATTGAAAAGTACGATAATCTGCTTGTTATTCAGACTTTCTCGAAATCGCGTTCAATGGCAGGAATGAGAATAGGCTTTGCTATGGGCAGCGAAAAGCTTATCAGGTATATGAACGATGTAAAGTTTTCGGTTAACTCCTACACGATGAATACCATTACACAGCTTTGCGGAGCTGCGGCTGTGAAGGATACAGAATACTTTGACAGTACTGTTGCAAAAATCGTTGAGACCCGCGAGCAGACCAAGAAAACTCTTGCAGAAATGGGCTTCACTTTCCCTGATTCTATGAGCAACTTCATCTTTGCAAAGCCGCCGAAAAAGAGTGCCGAGTACGTTTTCAGCGAACTGAAAAAGCAAAAGATATATGTGCGCTGGTGGAACAAGCCTGTCATTAAGGATTATCTCCGCATAAGCATAGGCACACCGGAAGAAATGGACAGATTCATTGCCGCACTCAAGGGAGGTATACTTGATGACTAATGAGATCCGCAAGGGAAGCATTGTGCGAAAGACAAAGGAGACTGATATTTGCATTGAAGTTTCGCTTGACGGTAAAGGAAACGCCGATATTGACACGGGGATCGGCTTTTTCGACCATATGCTCACCGCTCTGTCGGTTCACAGCAAGATAAGCATGAGCGTTCATGTCAAGGGGGATCTGCACGTTGACTGTCATCACACTATCGAGGACACCGGAATCGCTCTCGGAGCTGCTCTCGGACAGGCTCTTGGCGATAAGTCGGGTATCGTCCGCTACGGAACAGCTTACATTCCTATGGACGAAAGCCTTGCAATGGCAAGCCTTGACCTGAGCAACAGACCGTTTCTCGTGTTCAACTGTGACTTTACGAACCAGTCCTGCGGCGGCTATGACCTTTGCATGACGGAGGAATTCTTCCGCGCATTTGCCTTTAATTCGGGCATGACGCTCCACATAAATCTGCTTTACGGCAGCAACGACCACCATAAAGCTGAGGCTGTATACAAGGCGGTCGCACACGCTTTGAAAACCGCTGTCTCATTCAATAGTGACGGCTCAACGCTCTCAACGAAAGGAGTTCTGTGATGATAGCGATCATTGACTATGGTGCAGGCAATATTTTCAGTGTTAAGAATGCTCTTGACCATCTCGGACTCGAAAATGCTCTTGTTTCGGACGAGAAATCGGTCAGAGACGCTGATGCGGTAATTCTTCCCGGAGTCGGAGCTTTCCCCGCTGCTATGAATAAGCTTAATGAATCCGGACTTGTTGATGTTATCAAGGAGGAAGCCTCAAAGAAGCCTTTTCTCGGTATCTGTCTCGGAATGCAGGTTATTTTCAGCAAGGGTTATGAATTCGGCGAGACTGACGGTCTGGGGCTCATTGAGGGAAGCGTAATAAAAATGGACGAGCCTGACCTCATTATTCCGCACATGGGCTGGAACAAGCTCGAAAAGCTCAACGACTGCGCTCTGCTGAATGGTATCGGCGACGATGAATATGTTTACTTTGTACACTCGTACAAGGCGGATTGCAGCGAGAAGAACATAGCTGCTTTCAGCACCTATGGCGGCAGAGTTCCGGCGCTCGTGTATGACGGAAAATACGTCTACGGCGCACAGTTCCACCCTGAAAAATCGGGAGATACCGGACTGAAACTGCTCAGCAATTTTGCCCGGCTCATAAAATGAACGGAGGGATAAAATGATAATTTTTCCTGCTATAGATATCAAGGACGGCAACTGTGTGCGCCTTTTCAAGGGCGATTTTTCAACCGTTGAAAAGGTCGCGTCGGACTATCTTGAAACAGCTCTCGGCTTTGAAAAGGCGGGCGCGGAGTGGATACACATGGTTGATCTAGACGGCGCTAAAGAGGGCAGACCTGTCAACACAAAGATCTACACTGACGTTGCCGAAAAAACTGATCTCAAGGTCGAGCTTGGCGGCGGGATACGCAGTCTTGAAACGATAAGCGAATATCTTGACATGGGCATAACGAGAGTGATACTCGGCTCGGTCGCTTTAAAAGATCCAAAGCTTGTAAGCGATGCTGTTGAGAAATTCGGCAGTGAGAAAATAGTTGTCGGTATAGACGCAATGAACGGAATGGTTGCGACTGAGGGCTGGCTCGAAAGTTCTGACGTAAACTATATAGACCTTGCAAACAAGATGATCGAGGTGGGAGTAAAGTACTTTATTTTCACCGATATTTCAAAGGACGGTACTCTTTCGGGAGTTAACCGCGAGCAGCTCAAGGCGCTTGCGGACGCAACTGAGGGCAGAGCCAATATCGTCGCAAGCGGCGGAGTTCACACAATGGACGACATCATAGCCTGCAAGGAAATGGGACTGTACGGCACGATCTGCGGAAAGTCCATATATAAAGGGACTCTTGATCTGCGTGAAGCAATTGAGTATTCACTTAGGGAGTGTTGACACTAAGATAATATGCAGATTTTCGAGCATAAATTTTAC
>ENA-OUOY01000088-OUOY01000088.1-human-gut-metagenome-genome-assembly--contig:-NODE-88-length-73085-cov-12.079269_pt1 | contig 73085 bp, 64 predicted proteins | sample MGYA00237937_ERZ548767 | MGnify/ENA primary metagenome ERZ548767 (study PRJEB26490, sample SAMN05356887) | human gut metagenome | biome: terrestrial biome; feature: human-associated habitat; material... | reverse complement strand
TAGGTAACCAATCCACGAATAACAGAGTGGCCACATGCCGGGAACTGTTAAATCAGAGCTCTTTCCAGACGCTGTCAGAGAAATACAAATGTGGCTTGCCGGAGACGAAAATTTCCTATAATCGTCTCTTGACAATGGTCACTTCATAACAGGGATGCTCTCCATAGCCTAAAATGCATCCCTGCCAGGCTTTTCCCGCGAATCAGGATGAATTCCCGAGTTGGAAATCATCCCTGTGAGATTTTCCCACAAATCAGGATTAATCTCACCGCTGGAAATCATCCCTGCCAGACATTTCCTGTGAATCAGGATCAATTCACCCGCCGGGAATCATCCCTTTGAGATTTTTTCCGCAAATCAGGATCATTTTCCCCGACGAAAATCATCCCTGCAAAAGCTTTTCATCAAATCAGGATAACTTCCCCGCCGAAAATGCATCCCCAGCCGCGCTTTCAGGCAAATCAGGATAATTCCCTGACAAAAAGCCCTGTCCCAAATGCATCCCCGACCGCCAGCAAATCATCTCGCACCAACTTTTCAGCAATCACCAGCTTTTCAGCAATCACCAGCTTTTTCAGCAATCGCCAGCTTTGTCGGTAACCACCAGCTTCCCATCATTCAGCAGCTCATCTCACACCAGGCTTTTTCCTTCCCGGGCTTGATCAGGAGCAATGTCCAGAAGCTTCGCGACCGTCGGAGCATTGTCCTTTATGCTTACATTCTCAAGCTTTTCGCCGGGTTTAAAATCTTTTCCCTTGATGATGAACGGTATGATCATATCCTTCGGAGAATCGGTGCCGTGCGTTCTGTCATGACCGCCGTGGTCCGCGGTAACTATGACGGTAAAATCATCCGGAAGAGAGTTCACAATCCGGTCACATTCCGTCAACCAGAATTAATAAAACTCTCATTTTACACCTCGCTTGGGCAAAATCCGCAAAGGCAGTTTTACCGAATGCGGCAGAAGCCGGTGCGTCAGCGCCGATGCTGCAGTTTGAAGGCGGCATATCATTGTCACCTTCAAACTCTATCCCCCAGCAAAAAAATGGATCCCGCAATCAGTAAGATCGCGAGATCCGTTTTTCGCTACGAACCTATGATAGCTTTCCGGAACAGGCACCTCAACAGCCGCACATGCTCGTTTCAATCAAGTTCCGAGCAAAATACGTCAGCTTCGATCAGATTCCGCACTGTTCCAAAGGCACCTGCAAAGGCGCCTGCCCAATCAGGATCCGGCCGCGCACGAGACACGTCGATTTCATCAGGTCTGTGCCGCTCCGTCTACAAAGAGAATGGTTCCTGTCACATAGCTTGCAAGATCGCTTGCCAGGAACAGGAATGCATTTGCCACCTCCTGCGGCTCGCCCATGCGGCCGAGCGGAATCGGAGCACATACGCGTTTCACCATTTCCTCCGGCAGGTTGGCAACCATGTCCGTTCTGGTAACCCCCGGGGCAACCGCATTCACACGAATGTTATCTTTTCCAAGCTCGCGGGCAAGGCTCTTCGTGAGACCGTTAACCGCAAACTTACTGGTCGGATAGCCCACGCCGGACGGCTGTCCGTAAAGGCTGACAATCGAGCTGGTGTTGATGATGGATCCTCCGCCAAGCTTCTTCATTCGAAGAGCTGCCGCGCGGCATCCGTTAAAGACCGCGATGACATTCAGATCCATAATCTTCCGAAACTCTTCCGTTGTATATTCGTACAACGGTTCCCTTGCCGAGATCCCAGCATTGTTCACCAGAATATCAATCCGTCCGAATGCCTTCTCCACCTCTGTAAATGCAGCGTCCATCGCAGCATAGTCCGTCAGATCCGGCCACATGCCAATGACATCCCATTCCGGATTCTCTTCCTTCAGCTGTGCAAGCGCCTTATCCACCGTCTCCTGTCTGGAACCGAAAATAGCGACAGACGCTCCGTTTCTCAGAAAAGTCTCCGCGATCGAATATCCGATGCCGCGTGTACCACCCGTTACGATTGCTTTCTTCCCCTGTAGCAGCATATTCAGAATCCCCCTGTCCGCAATATTGAAATGTGAATTTACAGTAATGATATCACATTATTTTCGCACAAAGGAATCCATGCTTTGTTAATTTTCCAACGTTTCTGTCAGTTCCAGGCTGTGTTCTTCCACCATGCGGTCACACAGATCCAGGAATTCATCCAGCGGTACATTATTCAACTGCTTGTTGCCGCGGATATTGATCGAAACCGTGTTGTTTGCTGCCTCGTTGTCGCCAAGAACCAGGATATAAGGATCCTTGTAATTCTTAAAGCCTTTGATCTTGGTCTTCATATTATTGTCGGAGTAATCTGCTTCCACACGAAGTCCGTTTTTGCGGCACAGGTCTGCGACCTTCTTCGCGTACTCATTGTGCTCCGGACGAATCGGAACAATGCCGATCTGATAAGGAGAAAGCCAGAACGGGAAGCTTCCCTTGAAGTTCTCCGTGATGATTCCGATGAATCTCTCCATGGATCCGAAAATTGCGCGGTGGATCATAACCGGCTGCTTCTGTGTTCCGTCTGCTGCCGTATACTTCATTCCGAAGTTCAACGGAAGCTGGAAATCAAGCTGGATGGTTCCCATCTGCCACTCACGTCCAAGAGCATCCTTCATCTTCAGATCGATCTTCGGACCATAGAATGCACCGTCGCCTTCGTTGATTTCGAAGCCGTTCTCGCCATACTTGTCCAGAAGGATCTTCTTCAGATCCGCCTCCGCCTGATTCCAGGTGTTGATATCGCCCATATAGTCATCCGGACGTGTGGAGAGCTCTGCGCCATAGGTCAGTCCAAAGGTTCCGTAGATCTGTGTCGCGATATCCATGATATCATTGATCTCATCTGCGATCTGCTCCTCGGTCACAAGAATATGTGCATCGTCCTGACGGAACTGCTGTACACGGAACAGACCATTGAGCTCGCCGCTCTTTTCCTTACGGTGAATGACGTCCACCTGGTTAATGCGAAGCGGCAGATCCTTGTAGGAACGGGGCTTGGTCTGATAAATCTTAATGGCATTCGGGCAGTTCATCGGCTTCAGTGCGTAGGTATCCTCCTCGCTCTCTCCCTCTGCCGGAGGAATGATGAACATGCCGTCCTGATAGTGCGCCCAGTGACCCGAGGTCTCCCACAGCTCCTTCTTCGACAGAACCGGTCCGGAAATTTCCTGATAGCCATGCTCTTCATGAATTCCTCTCCAGAAGTCAAGCAGGGCGTTGAACAGCTTCCATCCTCTGGGCATCCAGTAAGGCATTCCGGGTGCAGTGGGATCGAAGTAAAACAGCTCTGTCTGCTTTCCGATCAGTTTGTGATCTCTTTCCTTTGCCTCCCGGATCAGATCCTTGTGTGCCTTCAGAGCCGCCTTGTCCGGAAAAGCATACGCATAAACTCTGGTCATCTGATCGCGGTGCTCGTCACCTCTCCAGTAAGCGCCGGAAACGCTGCGCAGCTCAAATGCTGCAGACAGAAGATCCTGGGAATTCTCAACGTGAGGTCCTCTGCACAGATCCACATAATCGTCGCCGGTGTAGTAGATGGTGATCGTCTCATCCTCCGGAAGCTCCTCAACCAGCTCCGTCTTAAAGTGCTGTCCCTTGAAAATCTCCAGTGCCTCTGCCCGGGAAACCTCTTTTCTGGTCCAGTTCTCCTTACGCTTCAGAATCTCGCGCATCTTATCTTCGATCTTCTTGAAATCGGCCTCCTGAATGGTCTTCCCCTCCGGCAGGACGAAATCATAATAAAACCCGTCATCGATCTGAGGTCCGATGGCATACTGGGTCTCCTTGCCGTAAAGCTCCAAAACCGCCTTGGCCAGAATATGAGCCAGTGAATGACGATACACTTCCAGATACTGTTCTTTTTCCATTGCTGTTCTCCTTTATGAATGCAAAAACGCCCCTGACACCGCATCAGGCAGCGTCAGGGGCGTATCTCTACGCGGTTCCACCCTGTTTTCTTGCTTCGTTCATGATGATCACGGAATCACCGGGCCGGATTGGGGCCGCTCGGAGCTGGTCTTCAAACTGCGTCATCGCCGGAATTCTCACAGCATCCCGCGCTCCGAAGCCGCTTGGGCAGGCGCCCTGCCGGTTCTTCGCTCATGCAGCCATAACCGCTGCATTTCCGGGAGAATTCCTCTCTGAAGGCTTTCGTACAGTTCTACTCGTCTCTTCATCGCTTTACGTGAGCATCATACCCTCGCAGACGCAAAAAGTAAAGTCCCTCCTCATGCCGAAATTCGTCTTTTCCGTATGAGAATCAGCCATTCCATGCCAATCTTCGCAGAAGGTCCCTGTCCGCCAGATACTCGTATAAGGAATCCGAGAGAATATCTCCCGGAAGAAGCTCCTGCCGGTTTATGGAGCGGATGATGGAAACCAGCCCCTGCGGATCCTCGATCTCCTCCTTCCGGATCAAAAGCACCTCATGAACCGAGCAGGGAATCACATAAAGATCGCCTCCAAGCCGTTCCGCAAGGTAGGTCATCATTCCCGGATAAAACATCACCGACGAGCCGTAAAAAGCCTTTCGGCAGGTCAGCACATACAGTGAGCTCTCAGCCCCGGCATCTTCGCAGTCCTCCGGAAGGCCGAGAACCTCCCGCAACGAAGCAAACAGCGGCGGATGAATTCTCCGGCTCTGAATCAGAGCATTCCGATGCAGCTCATACAAATCAATTCCCCACTGCTGCAGATCCTCCGGAAGAATCGGAATTTCTCCTCCGTCCTCCACATCGTAGCAGAACACAATTGCCAGATCCTCCCAGCCGATATACGGAAGCTTTTCCAGTTCCTGACGATTATGACAATGGTTCACGGTACGAATACAGATTCTCTCCTTCGCCTTCTGGTAAGGCATCGTCTGTGCGAGATTTACCTTTTCCGCGCACAGGCCTTTCCCGTGGATATTACAAGAATTCATGAATTTCCCTCCTGAAATAAGGCTTCTGAAAACGTGCGCCGACAGGCGCACCAAAAAAACAAAGACAACGGAAACGCAGGTTTCCATTGTCTTTGTGAAAATTCATGATCCCGTACCAGCTCTCATCCGGCATCCGTCATGCATTATGCTCTGGAGAGATACTCGCCGCTTCTGGTGTCAATCTTGATCTTATCGCCGATGTTGCAGAACAGCGGTACTGCAACCTGTGCACCTGTCTCTACCGTAGCAGGCTTGGTTGCACCGGTAGCGGTGTTTCCCTTAAAGCCAGGCTCCGTCTCGGTAATCTCAAGCTCTACGAACATCGGAGGCTCGATTGCAAATACATTGCCGTTGTAGGAATCAACCTTGATCATGTCGTTCTCTTTGACGAACTTCATGTCGCTGCCGCAGACATCTGCGCCAAGGCTGATCTGCTCATAGGACTCCGTGTCCATGAAGGTCCACATATCGCCATCCTTGTACAGATACTGGAAGTCCTTGCGGTCGATACGAACCTGAGGGAACTTCTCGGTAGGACGGAAGGTGGTCTCGGTAACGCCTCCGTTGATGATGTCCTTCAGCTTGGTTCTTACGAAAGCTGCGCCTTTTCCGGGCTTAACGTGCTGGAATTCGATAATCTCATATACGTTGCCATCCTTCTCGATGGTAACGCCGTTTCTGAAGTCACTGGCTGTGATCATGTAGATAATCCTCCTGGAAATATATAGTCACAATTACGCAATCATGATACCGAAAACAGGCTTGTTTTTCAAGGCTTTTTTGCACAAATCCAGTCCATCGCTTCCAGATACCCCAAAAGGCCATGTCCCACGATCTGATGATCGCAGGCCGGTGCCGTCACGGACACCTCACGAAACGCCTCTCTGGCATGAATGTCGCTGATGTGGATTTCCACCTTCGGAACAAAAACGCTTCGAAGCGCATCATGAATCGCATAGCTGTAATGCGTATACGCCCCGGGATTGATGACCACTCCGATGAGATCCTCGTCAAAATAAGCCTCCTGCAGCTTATCGATGATCGCTCCTTCGTGATTGGACTGCCAGCACTCCGCCGCGATGCCAAGATCTGCAGCATGCTTCTGAATCATTCCAAGCAAAGCGCTGTAATTCTCTGTTCCGTAAATGCTCTTCTCCCGGATCCCGAGGAAATTCAGATTCGGGCCGTTGATGACCAGTATTTTCTTCATTTCTGCTCCCTGTCCGCCTTTTTATTCTCAACCGCGCATAGAATTTCCGCCGCAATCTCCGCCGGCTTCTTTCCGGATACCGCAACGCAGATATCCGCGCAGTCCTCATAGGCCTGTCTTCTGCGCGCCATCAGTGTTCGTACCTTCTTCATACGGTCCGGTCCCTGCAAAAGCGGCCGCGTGGTATCCTTTCCAAGGCGCCGGATCACCTCATCCGGCGTAATCTCCAGAAGGATCACCGTTCCAAGCCTTCGAAGAAGCTCTCTGTTTTCTTCCTGAAGGACAATTCCTCCTCCTGTCGAATAGATCACATTCTCCCGTCCATTTGACGTAAGCTCCTTCAGAAGCTCCGTCTCCCGAAGACGAAATCCCTGTTCTCCTTCTTTATGAAAAATTTCCGCAACCGGCATGCCGGCCCTTTGCACAATGAGTGCATCCGTGTCAAGCTGCTTCATGCCCGTTTTCCCGGCAAGCTCTCTGCCGATGGTGGTCTTGCCGCAGCCCATAAAACCAATCAGGACATAATTGTTCATCTGCTGCCCCCGTTTGACTTGAAAAACGCATACAGACTATGGCGGATCTTTTCAACCAACTCCCGGTCCGGTCTCTTCCCGGTCCAGTGTTCAAAGGATAAAATTCCCTGCCACAGCAGCATATCCATGCCGTTTCTCCCCGGCTTGCCCGCCGCCTTTACCATGGAAAGGAAACGGGTTTCCTCCGGATTGTAGATGCAGTCATAGGCAGCATCCAGATGCTCATAAAAAGCAGGATCCTCCACCGGTACATTCTCCACCTTCGGAGCAAGACCGACGTTCGTGCACTGAATGGCAAGAACCTGTTCGCCCTCGGATTTCATCTTCATCGACACCGCAGCAGCTTCCGAAAGAAGCTGTGCCGAGACTGCCATGTCCGGAAATTCTTCCTTCAGATCTCCCGCAAGATGCTGCGCCTTTTCCGGGGTCCGGTTCAGAATGCAGAGCTTCCTTACCCCTGCATCTCCGCACATAAAGCCAGCCGCTCTTGCCGCGCCGCCGGCGCCAATCAGAATCACCGACATTTCCTTCAGAACAATTCCCATTTCCGTAAGCGCCCGAAAAAGGCCGGGATAATCCGTATTGTAGCCCTTGTATCCGCCCGGAATCACGCTTCCGTCTTCCGCTGTTCCCGGCTCCTGCCGGACCAAAGTATTGACGGCGCCAATCGCTCTCGCAATCGGATCCACCTCCGGAAGATTCGGAATGACTGCGCTTTTGTACGGCACCGTCACATTCATTCCCTGTACTCCAAGCGCATACGCGCCCTTCACCGCATCGGGAATCATGCTCTCATCCGCCACCGGAAAGGTCTCGTAAACCAGATTCACTCCCAGACCTTCTGCCAGAAGATTATGGATGAGAGGGGAAAATGAATGACCAACCGGATTCCCGATCAGTCCATATACCGCTGTTTTTCCATTTATTTCCATTTCTTGTTCCCTCGTACCGGAGCTTCCAGCTTCCTCTTCCAGCGAACCCAGAATTCCTCCTGCGTCGTCAAGGGCTCCGTCAGAATGGAAATGACCCCTGCATTGTTGGCGCCCCAAATGTCCGTATATACCTGATCTCCGATAAACACCGTCGTCTTCGCATCGGTTCCCATAAGCTGCATCGCCTTCCGGTATTTATGCGGAAGCGGCTTCATCGCCCGGGTCACAACCGTGCTTCCGACATCCTTTGCAAAAATACTGGCACGTGTCCCGGTATTGTTGGAAAGAATAACCGTCTGAAACCCCATGTCCCGGAGCCTTGCAAACAGCCTCTTTGCTCTGTCATCCGCAGGCGCATTCGGATTCACCAGCGTATTGTCAATATCAAAAATAAGCCCGCGGATTCCCTCTTCATAAAGGCCGCGATAGTCGATCTCATAGGCAGACTTCACTCGTCTGTCCGGAAAAAACAAATCTTTCATCGGCGATCCATCCCAAGTCCCAGTGCTTTCTTGCCATTCTCCGTCTTCAGGACCTTCTCCAGCTCATCCATAAAGGTCTCCACGTCCTTAAATTCGCGATACACCGAAGCAAAACGGACATAGGCAACCGGATCCAGATCATGCACCTTCTCCATGACCAGCTCACCGATCTCGCGGCTCGAAATTTCCTTCTCCTCGCGGTCAAAAATCTCCGCCTCAATCTCATCCACGGTGTGTTTGATCTGATTGACGGAAACCGGTCTCTTATGGCAGGCGCGCAAAATACCGCCCTCTATCTTGGAGCGGTCATACGGCTCTCTGTTGTTGTCCTTTTTGATGACAACAAGCGGAATGGTTTCTACCTTCTCATACGTAGTAAAGCGTCTCCCGCAGGTATCACAGATTCTTCGTCTCCGGATGGAATTGTTCTCCTCCACCGGCCTCGAGTCAATCACACGGTTGTCTTCTTTTCCACAGAATGGACATCTCATAGCGTTCCTCCGGGCTTTCTGGTATTTTCACAATACACTTTAGTGTAGCATATCTTTCCTGCCTGTGCATATGGCCGGATGCCAAAAAGGAGCTTCGCCGTTCATGCGGCGAAGCTCCTTTGTATTCTGCATGTCAGTGCTGACAAGTATTCGAGGGATGCTTCCGATTATCTGTCTTCCCACTTCCAGTCTGCTACTTCCGGCAGATCCTGGCCATACTCATGGATGTACTGCTTATGCTCAACAAGCTTGTTGCTCATCTTCTGATACAGATAAGCGCCCTTGTTGCCAAGCTGAGGCAGATTCTGCAGAGCAGTCTGTACCAGATGGAAACGATCCACGTCGTTCTGTACGCGTACATCAAACGGAGTCGTGATGGTGCCTTCCTCCTTGTAGCCGCGAACATGAATCAAGCGGTTGTTGTGACGGCGATAGGTCAGCTCATGGATGAGTCCTGCATATCCATGGAAGTTGAAGATGACCGGCTTGTCCTTTGTAAACAGCATGTCATACTCTTCGTCCGTCAGACCGTGCGGGTGCTCATTGGAGGGCTGAAGCTTGAAGAGGTCCACAACATTGATGAAGCGGATCTTCAGGTCCGGAAGCTCCTTATTCAGGATGCTGACAGCTGCCAGTGCCTCAAGGGTCGGTGTCTCACCTGCGCAGGCGAAGACGATATCCGGCTCCTGACCCTGATCGTTGGAAGCCCACTCCCAGATGCCGATGCCCTGTGTGCAGTGCTTGACTGCTTCCGGCATGGACAGCCACTGCGGACGAGGATGCTTGGAAGCTACGATTACGTTCACATAGTTTTTGGAACGCAGGCAGTGATCCATCGTGGACAGCAGGCAGTTGGTATCCGGCGGCAGATAAATGCGAACAACGTCTGCCTTCTTGTTTGCCATATGATCCATGAAGCCGGGATCCTGGTGGGTAAATCCGTTATGATCCTGCTGCCATACGGTCGAGCACATGATCAGGTTCAGAGAAGCGATCTCCTCACGCCAGGACAGCTGGTTGCAGACCTTCAGCCACTTCGCATGCTGTGCAGCCATGGAGTCTATAATTCTTGCAAAGGACTCATAGGTTGCGAAGAAGCCGTGACGGCCGGTCAGAAGATAGCCCTCAAGCCAGCCTTCGCACATATGCTCGGAGAGCATGGAGTCCATAACACGTCCATCTGCAGCAAGATGATCGTCCGTATCCAGATGCTCCGCATTCCAGTCTCTGTTCTCTACGTCAAAGACTGCATTCAGACGGTTGGAGTTTGTCTCGTCGGGTCCGAAGATACGGAAGTTCTTCGCGTCATCATTCAGCTTGAAGACGTCACGGATGAACTTGCCCATCTCGGTCATATCCTGACCGTCCTTGCTTCCGTGGCCGTCTCCGATATCGAATGCATAGTCGCGGAAATCAGGCATGCGCAGATCACGAAGAAGCTTACCGCCGTTTCCGTGCGGGTTTGCACCGATACGTGCATTGCCGACAGGAGCCAGCGCCTTCAGCTCCGGAATCAGCTTACCGTCATCGGTAAACAGCTCTTCCGGCTTGTAGCTGTGGAGCCAGTCCGAGAGCATCTGCAGGTGCTCCGGCTTGTCCATCATGATCGGAACCTGATGAGCCAGGAAGTTGCCTTCAATACGCTGTCCGTCAACTACCTTCGGGCCGGTCCATCCCTTCGGTGTGCGAAGAACGATCATCGGCCATACCGGACGAGTCGTGTCATTGTTCTCTCTTGCATTCTTCTGGATCGCCTGGATCTTCTCGATCACTTCGTCCATGGTCTCCGCCATCTTGCGGTGCATCGTCATCGGGTCGTCACCCTCGACAAAATACGGCTCCCAGCCGCAGCCATGGAAGAAATTCACCATCTCTTCATGCGACATGCGTGCGAAGATGGTCGGGTTTGCAATCTTGTATCCGTTCAGATGCAGAATCGGAAGAACTGCACCGTCGCTGACAGGATTCAGGAACTTATTGCTCTGCCAGGAGGTGGCAAGAGGGCCGGTCTCCGCCTCGCCGTCACCAACGGTAACAGCGGCAATCAGATCCGGATTATCGAATACAGCTCCGAATGCGTGTGCAATGGAATAGCCGAGCTCACCGCCCTCGTTGATGGAGCCGGGAGTCTCCGGTGCGCAGTGAGAAGGAACGCCGCCCGGGAAAGAGAACTGCTTGAACAGCTTCTGCATTCCGTCAACATCCTCAGAGATGTTCGGATAGATCTCGCTGTAGGAGCCGTCAAGGTAATCATTGGCAATATAGAAGTTTCCGCCATGTCCGGGACCGGAAAGAAGGATCAGGTCCAGATCGTATCTCTTGATGGCGCGGTTCAGATGTACAAATACAAAGTTCTGTCCGGGAACGGTTCCCCAGTGTCCGACAATTTTCTTCTTCACCATATCCATGGTCAGCGGCTTCTTAAGAAGCGGGTTGTCCAGAAGATACAGCTGGCATGCAGAAAGGTAATTGGCCGCACGCCAGTAAGCATTCATCTTTGTGAGAAGCTCGTCAGTGATGGGTCCCTTTTCCTCGCAGACAGCAGTCGTGAGATTGGTATCACTCATATTCAGTCTCCTTACTCATGAAATATGAAACGTATATTTGTCCGTCAGAGAAACGCCGGATGCTGCGCTCTCATGACACCTTCATCATATATCAGCGAAGAGACTCCGACAACTGATAAAAAAACGGTTTTATCCCTGTTTTGAATCGGAAAGACGCATAATTTGACGATTCTTTACATAGAGTCTCCGGATCCCCCGAAGCTCCTCTCTGGAAATTTCCCGCCTGGAAATCTTCCAGAGAAAAAGTCCGCTCCTCTCATCGGTGCCCTGCCCGTCTTCCGAAGCACTTCCCCCGGAAGCCTTTCCCGCAAAACTCCGCCGCTTCGACAAACGTCCTGCCGTAAACCACACCTTCCAGTTCTGAAGCTCCTCCTCGATTTTCTCCACGTGGATTGTGAAGCACCTGTATTCCCCGAAAGCCGCATCCTTTGGCAGCTCCCTTCGGAAATCCTCTTCACGGATTCCGATCGCTGCCAGATCCTCCGGAAGCTTCTCCCAGCCCTTCTGCTCCGCCGCAGCCTTCTTCCCTGCAAAAACAAAAACAGCCCCCCAGGCGGGCACCAGCGCATGGTACGCATCCAGCCTTCTTGCTTCTGCAATGTTATGGCAGCCCGACAAAAGTGCAGCTCCCACCGTCGAGGGCTCACGGAAAAAGAAGTCTCTTGACTTTGCCTCGCCGGTGACCCCGTTTTCCAGAGAAACGATATCGCCGCCCATGGCATACGCTTCATCCCGATCCGCGGTCGCAAGAACCACGGTCACCTTTTTCTCTCCGGAAAGCTTCTCGCGAATTTCGGCAAGAAGCTCCGCCCGAAGATACGGATCCAGCCTTGAGAAAGGATTGTCCAGAAGCACCAGCTCCGGTGAAGCCGCCATTGTTCTTGCCATTGCCGCACGAAGCTGCTGCGCACGCGAGAGCTCTCCCGGATAACAGCCGCCAAGACCATCCAGACCGTATTCCTTCAGAAGCTGCGCCGTCTTTTCCGTCGTGATCAGCTTTCTTTCCTTTCGATGTACGTTCCTCTCTGTCTCCCGAAGAACAAGCCGGAGATTTTCCTCCACCGTCATTCCGGGAAAAAGCGCATAGTTCTCCGGCAGAAGAACTGCCCTTCTATCTGCTGCAGGAATGCAAATCTTCTGAAGCGAATCATAGAGCACCCTCCCGTTCAGGGAAATGCTCCCCTCATCCGGCAGCACAAGGCCGGAAAGGCAGTGCAAAAGCGCTGTATTCCCGCCGCTCTCTTCTCCCAGCACAGAAAGGAACCGTTCTTCTGTGCGGAGACTCATCTTCAGCGTCCGGTCTGCTTCCTTTTTCCAGATCTGTACTTCAAGACTCATGCTTCCCGTGCTTCCTTTTCTCTTTGCAATGAAAAATTCCGGCTGCCGCCGCGCAGAGAATTCCTCCTGCCGCAAGAGCGCCAAGATCCCAGATCCAGGCCGCCGCATATCCGGCTCCATTCCCGGAAGCCGCCATCAACGAGCAGGCTCCGTACTCTCCCACCGCTCTTGCCGCAGCCAGAATCGTTCCCTCTGCAATTCCCTTCAAGGCTCCCGATACCGCAATGCTCCAGAAAGCCCTTTTTCTCCGGATCCCCAGTGTTTCCGCCGTCTGAAGAAGAACCGGATCTGTTCCGGAAAGTGCCCGCTGAAACGAAAGGCGCAGCACCGGCACCGACGCCAGAAGCCCGGCAAGTAAGGCCCCCAGCCAGGGATAGCTTCCCTGCCATCCGATCCGATGGACCAGCGCACGCCCTGTAATTCCATCCGTTCCGAAGGCAAGCATCAAAAGTGCTCCGCACAGAGTCGGAGGCAGCACCAGCAGCACCGACAAAATTCCCTTCCGAATGCCTCCAGCCCGCTCTCCGCGGCAGCGTTTCCCTGCAATCCTCCAGGAAATCCACAGCGCAGGAAGAAAGAAAATCATCACCGTCAAAAGCCCCATTCCGGCCGCCTGCCAGAGAAGGCCGCTCCGGAAGCAGCTGTAAAGAAGTATGACCGCCTCCGAAAGGAGCCGCATTGCTTTCTCATATGTAACTGTCAGTAAGAAGGTTAAAGTCATCATGGCGATATTGTAGCACATTCTGAAAACGCTCCGAATAAAACCGGAAGCGCACCAACAAAAAACGGCTCCCACTGAGCCTCAGTGAAAGCCGATAAAAAATGTAAGCGGTATATGGGAATCGAACCCACCTCTCAACCTTGGGAAGGTCGCATTCTACCGATGAACTAATACCGCAGATGCATGCACAACCGTGCTGTTCCGTGCATGCAATTCATTATACCAGAGCAAAAGCGAAAATCAACCAAAAAATCCGTTCCGGCCGGAGTCTTCAGTCTCAGCCTTCTTCCGATCAGGCTCTTACCGGAAGCTGCGAAGGTACTCCTGCACCTCTTCCTCCGTCGGCATAACGGCAAGTGCACCGCGTCTTGTCGTCACAAGAGAAGCTGCCGCATTTGCAAAGGTCAGAAGCTCCCGAAGGCGGAAAATATTCAGCTCCTTCAGGCCATACTTCAGAACAAAATGAAGACCGCAGGCACAGAAGGTATCTCCGGCGCCGGTTGTCTCAATGGTGTTCGGATTCTTAAAGCCGGGGCAGTCCACGCGCTCGCCCTTGTAGTAGGCGCGGCTTCCGTCCGGTCCAAGCGTTGCAAATACAAGCGGAATCTCATAGCGGTCAATCAGAAGACGCACACCCTTATCCAGATCCTCTTCGCCTGTCAGGAACACAATTTCATTGTCCGAGATCTTCATGATATCGGTGTTCTGCATGCCAAATATCATCTTCTCTCTTGCCTCATCCTCCGAATTCCAGAGCGGCGGACGATAATTGGGGTCAAAGGAGATGGTGACACCGTTATCCTTGGCAATGGTCAGGGCTTCCTTTGTCGCACGATCCACCAGCTCATCGGTCATGGACAGGGTTCCGAAATGGAAAATTTCGGACTGCTCGATCAGATCCCGGTGAGCCCGTACATCCTCCGGACGAAGCATGATATCCGCACCCGGCTTCCGGTAAAAGGAGAAATCACGATCCCCGTTTGCAAGCTTCTGCACAAATGCAAGCGTTGTATGCACGCTGTCATCCATCGACAGACCGCTCATGTCAATTCCCTGCGCTCCGGCCTTCTCCTTCAGCATTTCACCGAAGGCATCCTTACCGACCTTGCCGATGAAGGCGGTCTGATGTCCGAGCCGCTGCAGCATGGACAGTACATTGCAGGGTGCCCCGCCCGGATTTGCCTCAAAGGTCGGATTTCCCTGTGAGCTGACGGGTCCTGCCGTAAAATCCACAAGAAGCTCTCCAAGTGCTGTTACATCGTATTTTTTTGCTTCCATAACCAACCCCTCCATTTTCGTTTGTAATCAGTTCTTAAAGCTGTGTACCGGGGCAGGAATTCTTCCCTTTCGATTCACAAACTCGTCACAGCCAAAAGGATTTACCGGCATGATCGGTGCATATCCAAGAAGGCCTCCGAACTCAACCTCTTCGCCAACACCCTTTCCGGGCACCGGAATCAGGCGGCAGGCCGTTGTCTTCTGGTTCACCATGCCAAGAGCCATCTCATCCGCGATAATTCCTGCAATCGTCGTATCCTTGGTGTCTCCGGGGATCGCAATCATATCCAGTCCCACCGAGCAGACACAGGTCATCGCCTCCAGCTTTTCCAGCGTAAGAGCGCCCGCTCTTGCCGCATCGATCATTCCCTGGTCCTCCGAGACCGGAATGAAGGCACCGGAAAGACCGCCCACATAGCTGGACGCCATAAGGCCGCCCTTTTTCACCTGATCGTTCAGCATCGCAAGTGCAGCCGTCGTACCGGGAGCTCCTGCCTTCTCCAGGCCCATCTCACACAGAATATCCGCAACCGAATCTCCGATTGCCGGGGTCGGTGCAAGAGAAAGGTCAATGATGCCAAACGGAACGCCGAGCCGCGCAGAGGCTTCCTTTGCAACCAGCTGGCCGACACGGGTCACCTTGAAGGCGGTCTTCTTGATGGTTTCGGAAAGCGTCTCAAAATCCGCACCGTGACAGGATTCCAGAGCTTTTTTCACAACGCCGGGGCCGGAGACACCTACATTCAGAATCACATCTGTCTCGGTCACGCCGTGGAAGGCCCCCGCCATAAACGGATTGTCATCCGGCGCATTGCAGAAAACGACAAGCTTTGCACAGCCGTTTACCGGAAGCTCCTTTGTCTCCTCTGCAGTCTCCTTGATGATGGAGCCCATCAAGCGCACAGCATCCATGTCAATTCCGGTCTTGGTCGATCCAAGATTTACAGAAGAGCAGACAACCTGCGTCTCCTTCAGCGCCTGCGGAATGGAACGGATCAGAAGCTCATCGGCCTTTGTCATGCCCTTGGACACAAGGGCGCTGTAGCCGCCAAGGAAGTTCACACCGACCTTTCTTGCCACCTCATCCAGAGTCTTTGCGATTTCCACAAAATCCTCCGGGCTGTGGCAGGCAGAGCCGCCGACCAGCGCGATGGGTGTCACCGAAATTCTTTTGTTGACAATCGGAATCCCGAAATCACGGGAAATATCTTCCCCTGTCGAAACAAGATCCTTCGCCAGAGAATAGATTTTCTCATAAATATTCTTCTTCAGAGTCGGAAGATCCGAGCTGATACAGTCCAGGAGACTGATGCCCATCGTGATCGTGCGGACATCCAGATTCTCCTTTTCAATCATGGCATTGGTTTCTTCCACTTCGCGGATATTGATCATAATAACCTCCGTTCTGTCTCAGATTCGATGCATCGAATCGAAGATTTCTTCCTTCTGGCATTTGATCTGAACGCCAAGCTTCTCTCTTCCGATCACGGCAAGCTCCTCCGCCATATCGCCGAAGGGCTCTTCCAGCTCTGCAAAATCCACAATCATCATCATGTTGAAGTAGCCCTGCACGATCGTCTGGGAAATGTCCAGAATGTTGATCCTGCGCTCTGCAAGAAAGCTGCAGACGCTTGCAATGATTCCGACGGTGTCCTTTCCGACAACCGTGATGATCGCTCTTTTCTCCATGTGTTCCGTCCTTTCCTGTGCGTTACTGTTCTATATTTCAACCATTCCGGAGGCTTCCTTCCTCGGTGCAACCCGGATCGGAAGCTCATCCGCCTCGTAGTCATCATCCGCCGCATTGATTTCCAGGCGGACGGTTTCAAAAGCGAGATCCGGGTAGTTGTTCTCCTGTGAAAGATGCCCCAGAAAAATTGCTTTCATATGTGAATTCAGAACGCTGTCGAGAAGCGTTCCGCTTGCCGCATTGGACAAATGCCCCCTGTCCGACAGGATTCTCTGCTTCAGGGGATACGGGTACGGCCCCACCTGCAGCATATTGACATCGTGATTGGCTTCGAGAAGAAGCACATCCGAATCCTTCAGACACGCCTTCGTATAATCCGTGTAGCATCCAAGATCGGTGCAGATGGAAATCTTCTTTCCCCCGTACAGAACCCGGTAACCCACAGGCTCCGCCGCATCGTGCGAAATCGTCATCGGATTCACCGTGATGTCCTTCACCACCGTCTTCTCATCTGCCCTGACCGGAATGAAGCGATCCGCTGCAAGCTCCCTGTATTTCTCCATTCTCCGGATTGCCGCGATCGTTCCGGCCGTTGCATAGACCGGGATGTCATATTTCTTCAGGATCATCGCAAGGCCCTGAATATGATCGGAATGCTCATGCGTGATAAAAATACCGTCGATATCCGGAAAATCCAGATCGATCCGGTTTAATGCCTCCTGCGTCCGTTTCCGACTGATGCCGACATCAAACAGAAGGTGCGTTGTCTCAGAGCCGATATAGCTGCAGTTGCCGCTGGATCCGCTCGCAAAGGTCTGAAATCTCATGCTGTCTCTTTCTTCATTTCCTCTCTCCGGAAGCAAGCGCCTCCCGAATCTGTCTGTAAGCATCTTCCAGATTTCCCGAGTTGTCAATAACGACATCCGAGCCGCTCCGGAACTGCGCCTCCGTAAGCTGAGAGGAAAGAATGCTGTCAATCTTCTCGTCGGAATAGCCCCTGGATTTCTTCAGGCGCTCTCTCCGGACCGCAAGATCACAGTAAATATACCACATTTCATCTACAACAGAGCGGTAGCCGCACTCGATCAGAAGTGCCGCCTCCAGAAAAAAATAATCCACCGCATCGTCAGCGCCGGCAGCTGCTTTTTCCCGTTCTTCTGCGACAGCTTCCAGAATAAATTCCCTGACCGCAGGGTGAATCAGCGCATTGACTCTGCCAAGCAGCTCCTCATGGGAGAAAATCCGGGCCGCCATTTCCTTCCGGTTGATCTCGCCGCTGCTGTCAAGAACAGAGCTTCCCAAAAGTGCAACCAGAGGTTCATAAATCCGCCCTCCCTTCTGCATCACCTCATGAGAGGCTTCATCCGCCAGAAGGATACGGCAGCGGTAATTTTTCTCAATATAATGCAACAGCTCGGTTTTTCCGGAGCCGACGCCGCCCGTAACACCAATGATTTTCATTTTGCCTCGTACCAGTCTGCTCCCGTGTGACAGTCAATCTCAAGAGGAACCAGAAGCTTCGCTGCCCCCATCATGCCATCCCGAAGGATCTGCGCCACCTTTTCTTCTTCTCCGGCCTTTGTCTCTATCAGAAGCTCATCGTGAATCTGCAGAATGAGCCGTGAGGAAAGCCCCTGCCGGTGCAGCTCTTCAAAGACACGGATCATTGCGATCTTCATGATGTCCGCTCCGGTTCCCTGAATCGGCGCATTCATCGCGACGCGCTCACCGAACTGTCGCTGCATGAAATTCGAGCTCCCCAGCTCCGGAATCGGACGCCGTCTTCCGAACATGGTGACAGAATACCCCTTTTCCTTCGCCTCCGAAACCTCCTCGTCCAGGAACACCTTGATTCCCGGAAACATGCGGAAATACTCATCGATGTATTCCTTTGCCTCTCCTCTGGAAATCGAGAGATTCTGTGACAGTCCGAAGGAGCTGATGCCGTACACGATGCCGAAATTAACTGCCTTGGCATTTCTTCTCTGCAGATCCGTCACTTCCTCAAAGGGTGTATGGAACACGCGGGAGGCCGTTGTCCTGTGAATATCACGATTCTCGCGGTATGCCTCAATCAGCGCTTCGTCACCCGACAAAGAGGCCAGAATCCGAAGCTCAATCTGCGAGTAGTCGGCATCCGTGAAGCAGCACCCCTCGGAGGGGATGAACACCTTCCGGATCGCTCTGCCGAGCTCTGTCCGCATCGGAATATTCTGCAGGTTCGGATCCGTCGAGCTGATGCGACCTGTGGCCGTAATGGTCTGATGAAACGTCGTATGAATTCTGGAATCATCGGCAATAAAGGCCTGAAGTCCATCCGCATACGTCGATTTCAGCTTGGTCAGCGCCCGGTACTCCAGAACCTCTTCCACAATCGGATAGTCCGGTGCCAGCTTATCCAGTACATCTGCCGCCGTGGAAAAGCCGCTCTTCGTCCTCTTCCCGCCGGGAAGCTGCATCTCCTCAAAGAGCACCTGTCCGAGCTGCTTCGGGCTAGCAATGTTAAAGGAGTGTCCCGCCTTTTCATGGATGGATTTCTCAAGCTCTGCAATCCGTCCCGTTAGCTGATCTCCGTAGGCCGCAAGCTTCTCCGGAACCACGCGGATACCGATTCGCTGCATATCATACAGAATATAGGTAAGAGGAAGCTCCACCTTCTCATAGAGCTCCAGCATTTCCTCTTCTTCCAGCTTCTTCCTGACTGGCTCCGCTTCTCTGGCCAGGGTATCGGAAATCTGTGCGGCAAATTCTGCCACAGCGGAAAGCCCCGCCGGGCCATCCTCCCTGCCGCTGCCGGATAAAAGCTCTGCAAAAGAGCTTTTTCCCGCAAACTGCTGTCTTCCCGGAAGCGTCTCCCCAAGATATTCCGAGGCAACATCCTCCGGCTCATAGTCATTCTTCAGCGGATTCAGAAGATAAGCTCCAAGAAGAATGTCAAACATGCCATCCAGATGAATCCCGTCCTTCAGCTCTTCCTCTTCCATGCCAAAGAAATCAAACTGCGACTTCAGGTCAAACACCGCAAGCCGGACTTTCCCATCCAGGGCGGCCCTTCGAAGCTCCGTCAGATACCGGATCAAGGTCTCCGCCGAAAGCGCTTCTTTCTCCCCGGCGGCAGGCAGGAAAATTTTCTCCCTGCGACAGGAAAGTGCGGCGCCGAGCAGAGCATTCTCTCCGCCATTTCTGTCATAGAAAGGATATACGCCAATCCACGGGGCTGCTCCGGTCTCTTCGCCGCCGGATGTCCACTTCTGAAGAAGCTCCTTCGCTTCTTTCTCCCCGGTGACAATGCGGACTGCTTCCTTCTGTTCTCCGGATGCTCCGTCTGCCTCGTCCATGCTTCCGGATGCCGCCGCCACGGATTCCATGGAAAAACGCGAAAGAAGATTCTTAAATCCAAGCTCTGTATAAAGCCGGAACGCCTCCGGCGTATAGAAGTTCCCGATTCTTGCCTTCTCCGGATCCAGCGAAACCTCCGCATCCGTTCGGATGGTCGCAAGGAACAGCGACATCCGCGCCTGCTCCTCGTTCTGTGCAAGGGTATCGTGGAGCCCCTTTTTCGTGATTTCCTGCAGGTGCTCGTAGACACCGTCCACCGAATGATACCGGACAATCAGGTCCGTTGCCGTTTTCGGCCCCACCTTCGGAACGCCCGGAATGTTGTCCGAGGAATCTCCCTGAAGTGCCTTTACCTGAATAAACTCCGCGGGAGTTACCTGCAGCGCCTCCAGAACATCCTTTGCATAGTAATTCTCGATGACCGTCTGGCCCTTTTTCGTCTTCGGGATCCGGATCTGAATGTGTTCATCTGCAATCTGAAGAAGATCCCGGTCTCCGGAGACAAGAGTGACCTCCATGCCGCCTGCCTGCGCCTTCTTCGCAATCGTTCCGAGAATATCATCTGCCTCCAGCCCGGCCCTCTCGCAGATGGCAATCCCCATGGCCTCCAGCACCTTCTTCACCAGAGGGACCTGCTCCCTCAGCTCATCCGGCATGGCATGCCGCGTTCCTTTATAATCTGCAAAAGCCTCATGACGGAAGGTCGGCGCATGAACATCAAACGCAACCGTCAGATACTGCGGCTTCTCCTCATCCAGAATCTTAAACAGAATCTTCAGAAAGCCATATACGGCTCCTGTATGAAGTCCCGCCGCATTGGTCAGATCCGGCATTCCGTAAAATGCCCGGTTCAATATGCTGTGTCCGTCAATCAGTACTAATTTATCCACAATCCGTTCTCACTCCATCTGTCATACAATGCCAAGAACATAACAGGCAGCAACCGCCCCGGCAAAGGCAAGCAGCGTAAAAAGCTCATACAGCGCCGTCAGCTTCACATTCCGTTCCCTGCGGAAAAGGCGGCCGCGCTCCAGAGCCACATAGGCTGCCAGCTCCTTCTGAAGGTTAAACACCTCGCCGGTCTCAAGCCTGGCAAGCCCGGTATGAATCAGGTACTGAATGGACAGCTCATCCCGGCATTCCCGGCATTCATCATAATGCTCCAGAAAATCCTCCAGCTCGCGGTTCGTCAGCTGATCCGCAAAAAAATCCGGGATCTTTCCCTCAAATGCCCGATGTATATTCTCCTGTTCGGGCTCTCTCTCCGGAAAATCCGGAAAAACAAGATCCCACACTTTTCGTTCTTTCTGTTTCATTTCTGATGCTCCAAACCGCTTCTTTCATAAACAGCTATGTGAGTTAGTATACTTGTTTTCTTTTCCGGACGCAAAAAAGTTTCCCTCAGGATCCAAAAAGTGTTGACAAAATCCGATCCGCCCTCTATACCGGAAAAACCGACGAGCAGAACAGGAAGCATGTGGAAATCCATCTGCAGGATTCTGCCAATGAAATCATTCAGGACGGAATCCGCACATGCGCAGTGAAATGAATTCAGAAAATGTAAGACAGATGCCTGTACAGGCACGGAAAGGAAGGAAACAATGACAAAAGCTATGACAAACCAGTATAAGGCACAGATGCCCGATCGGATGGAGGCCGTATTTGACGCCGCATATCTGATCTTTGACCTGATCGCAGGGATTCTCTTCTTCGCGTTCTCACACGGAAACACTCTGTATCTTCTTTACGGAATCCTGACTCTGACCCTCTGCGGCGGAGATGCCTTTCATCTGGTTCCCAGAATCATCCGTGCTGTGCACGGCACCAGTGAGAAGATCAAACGGCAGCTCGGAATTGGCCTTCAGGTTTCCTCCGTTACGATGACCGTATTCTACATTCTTCTTCTGTACATCTGGAAGTTCACCTTCCCGGAGCTTTCCGCTCCTGCAGCGGTTGAAGCAATGATCTGGATCTCGGCCATCGTCCGGATCGCGATCTGCCTGCTGCCGCAGAACAACTGGTGCTCCGAGGAGGGAAACCTCCGGCTCTCCATTCTCCGGAACGCGGTCTTTGCCGTAACCGGCATCGGCGTCATCATCCTGTACGCTCTTTCCGGAAACGCAAATGGCTATCACATGACCAGAATGGTTGCCGCCATCCTCATCTCCTTCGGATGCTATCTGCCGGTTACACTTCTTTGCAAAAAGTATCCGAAGGTCGGGCTTTTGATGATCCCGAAGACCTGCGCCTATATCTGGATGATTGTGATGGGTCTGCAGCTTCTGTTTTAATTCTTCTGCAGAGTAAGGTGCACCACGCTTGCTGCAGGAAGCGTCAGCGCAAAGCCGCTTTCATCCTTTGAGATCTGTGCATAAGGACGGATCTGCACCCGCTCCGGTTCCTCGAAGCTGTTGTGTGCACGGAGTCCATGCGGATCTTCGGAAGAGGATTCTCCCTGCAGGATTTCGCAGAGAGCTGCAGTATAAGCCTCCGGCTCATTCATATGTATTTTCACAGAGAGGTCGTCTTCCGTTGACTGATTGGTCAGCGTAAGATTGATCTCTCCTTTTTCGTTCATGGAAACGGACTCCGAAAGAACCGGCACCGCAGGAGCTGTCCGGTCATCCTCAAGAACCGACAGATCATAGTTTCCGCTGACCGTGCTCTCCAGGAGATCTGCATCCTGATGATCACGGAACATCCGATAGACAAAATACGTCGGTGTCTTCACCATCTCTGCCCCCTGCGTCAGAAGCATCGACTGAAGAACGTTGATCATCTGTGCAATGTTGGTCATCGTGATACGGTCGCTCATCTTGTTGAATACATTCAGATTAAGACCCGCAGACACCGCATCCCGCATCGAATTCTGCTGATACAGGAATCCGGGATTGGTTCCTTCTTCCGTCCAGAACCAGTTGCCCCACTCGTCCACAACAAGTCCGATCTTCTTCTCCGGATCATAGCGGTCCAGAATCTCCGCGTGTTTTTCCAGAATTTCCTTCAGGAAGTAAGCGCGCTGCATGGTCAGGACCCACTCCTCATCCGTAAAGGAAAGTGCGCTGCCCTTATCCTCCCAGCCGCGAAGATACATATAATAGTGAACACTCAGACCGTCCATAAAGCCATGGCGCTGCGGCTGGTTTCTGCGATAGCATTTCTCCAGAAGCTTCTCTGTCCAGTCATAATCATCTCCTGCAGGTCCGACCGCTATTTTTTCTGCGGGCACCTTCTGCGAATCATGAAGAAAAGACTGATACAGCCGGTATCTTGCCGCATAATCCTCCGGGAACATGTTTCCTCCGCAGCCCCAGCTTTCATTTCCAAGCCCGAAAAATTTCATTTTCCAGGGCTCCCTGCGTCCGTTTTCGGCGCGCAGACGGCTCATCGGAGACTCTCCGTCAAAGGTGATGTATTCCATCCAGTCCTCCATCTCCTTTACCGTTCCGCTGCCAATGTTGCCATTGACATAGGCTTCGCAGCCCAGCATTTCACAAAGATGGAAGAATTCATGTGTTCCGAAGCTGTTGTCCTCCAGGACTCCTCCCCAGTTGGTATTGATGATCTTTTTACGGGATTCCAAAGGTCCGATCCCATCCATCCAATGATACTCATCGGCAAAGCAGCCGCCCGGCCAGCGGATCACCGGAACCTTGATTTCACGAAGCGCATCCGCAACATCCGTGCGAATCCCGTCTTCATTCGGAATTCCGGACTCCGGACGGACAAACAATCCTTCATAAATTCCTCTTCCCAGATGCTCCGCAAACTGACCGTAGATTTCCTTCCGGATTCTGCTTTTCTTTTTCTGTTCATTTACTGTAATGTCAATCGTCTTCATTTCGCAGTATTCCTTAGCCCTTTACTCCTCCGAGTGTAATTCCCTTCACAAAGTTCCCGTTGCATGTTTAGTGTATCGTTTTACTAACCATAGCACAGAAGCATTGTTTTCGTCTAACAGAAAATCCTCACGGCGCGTGTTTTCGTATTTTCCAAAAGCAAAGAGATCAGAAATGCCGGACAACCAACATTTCTGATCTCTTCATGTAAGTAGCGAGGGGGGGGGGGACTTGAATTGAAGAATCAACCCTTCCAAAACGCCGAAAACCATTGAAAAGAAAGGAGCTTCCGGCACATCTCTCATCTATCTGTATCCAAATTTGTATCCAAATTAGCTGCCCTATACGATAGAGAGACCTTCTAATCTGTTCCATAAAGAAGCCTATTATGGATCAGAACCAGAATTTCCTTTACCCCACATTTTAAATAAAAATACTAAGGATGCAGAAATGTAACTAATTCGGAAAAGAGGCTCCAAATGAAGCAACCTATTCTTTGGAAAAAATGCAATCACTATTTCCGAGCAGAATATAGAAAATATAGCAACTATTCCGCATAAAAGTAGAATGTGGCTTTGATTACATTTAACGCTTTTACTATGAATGCGATACAGAAAAAAATGTGGAGTCAATGATAATATGAGAATTAATGTGTAGAAATAATTATTCTCATTTGCCAATAATGCGGAAGAAGATATTTCAAACAAACAACTTCCGAGGCTAATAAAAAGGCATACTACAGTACAAAACCAGAAATCACTCATCTTCATTTTTATAGTGAATTAAAACTGTTATCGGCCGCATCAAGAGCATTGAGTAAGAAAAGTTTTTTCATTGATTATTCTCCTTTGTTGTTATTTTTTCCATCTTTATTATTAGAGATGGATTATCAACACTAAATTTTCCAATAATAGTTTTTCCATCCTGAAGATACATGTTATATGTTGTTTTCCCAGAAGATAAATTGATTTCTTCTGCTTCCTCTGTTGAGCGGGGTGTATAATCCATTTCGGCCCTTTTTACATAGCCTTTTAAACCATCGGAGTTCTCTGCCAGTATTAAATCTGGAGGATCCAATGTATCTTTAATTTGTGGCCCATAGGTTTCTCCGTTCCTATTAGTAGGATAACCATCTTTTTCAATATATTCGGCTGTTGGAATTTCAAGATGATATTTAGATGAATGCGACACACCGATGATGATCACTAATGTAACAATTAAAACAAATAATAAAAGGCCAATTCTCTTTTTCATCGCTTTGTTGATCCTATTCATCTGAACCTAATTTCAAAATCAACTTTAAACTGTCGACATTGTCAAAATTATCGACTTTCTTGCTCGTTATTTTGGATATATCAGAGGTACAGTAATAAATTTCAATTGATGAATTATTATCGATGGAAGTACTTACTGCATCTTTGACCAATATATTGGTACTATATTCTGGATCACCAAATAAATAATCCCATATCGAAACAGTGAAATGTACATATGTCCTATATACTTTACTGTGATTTTCTCTACTTTGTACAATAACGGTATGTTCGATTTTCTGGGACGGATACGTATCCAGCAGCATATAAATACTATCATCTGATCCCTGTGAAATTTTCATTGTAGGGAATCTTTTACTACCGTATGGAATGGAAACATACATTCCTTTTGCAACTGTAATAAGAATAAGTATGGTTGCAATAACAATCAAGAAAGATATAATTGCAAATTGTGTTTTTTTAGTGCGCTTTTTCTTCTCCTGCTTATTTAAACGCGAGTAGTTTAAAAATATCTCTTCGACTACTTCGGCTTTTACTTCAGGCGAGTACACATTTTCTTTATGCGCTGATAAAATTTCCGATGGGCTAACTCCCAATGTATCTGCCAGTGGAACAATTAGGCTGGCCTGTGGAGAACCCTTCCCACATTCCCATTTGCTTACTGCTTGAGTTGTGACATTAAGAATCTTTGCTAGTTCAGCTTGCGTCATTCCACGTTCTTTACGCAAAGAAGCAATAAACTGTCCAATTTGAGATGAATCCATTTTTTCCCTTTCTTAAAGCAAATTCTATATGGATAGTACACACTATTTCAATCAACGCTTCGTTGTTTATCGTTGATAAGGCAGTAGTGATATATTTAAAATCATTTTACACCAATGTCCAGACCGTGTATGTCCGTTAGTATGTTTTGTTAGTTTATATCTCTTTCGTACTTTTGTGAGGATGTGTTTTATAACAACTGTTCCGCGTCTTGTGAAACAACATTCCAATGCAAAGCCTCTGGAAATGCTTGTCTACTGGCTCTTTCCTCCATTGATGCGGTAAAAGATAATCCTTGCCCGGAGCATCATGCGGCCTCTCCGGAATCTGAAATATCATTTACCAGTTTGGACAACAATTCCTGATATTTTATATCGTCATGCTGACAGAACACCGGAGTCCTCCTTTGTGCGGTTTCCAGAAAACGCTTCTTAGCGGCATGGCGGGTCTGTTTGCAGGAGAAGGAGATCACCTTCGATGTGGCAAGCAGATTAACCAGTTCATTGATATCAAGAAGCAACGGCAGCAAGGTACGATTTTCTGATACAGAGAGTTCCAGAAGAACATCACGAACCCAGGTGCGGCTTCCAGGCGCATAGTGCTTTTTCAGGATCTTTTTTAATGCAACACTGCGTTTGACGTAATACCGGCTGTAAGGGGCCTCAAGATTTTCATGGATAAACGACAGAAAATATTTTTGAAGATCGGTATCTGAGAGCTTAAACACATCATTGCTGCCAAGCGCTTTTTGATTTTTTCCGGATCATTCAATGTGATTTCAAACCGCAAATAATTGCCAGAAACCATGATATTTCTCTTTTTCAGCTGTTCTGTTTTGTCATAGATTTTGACTGTGAGACCACGCTTTCCGGAAGTTGACATAAAGGTTCGTATGACCTTTTTATTATCGGTTGCCTGATATGGATGATCTGACTGATCAAAGTAGTCTGCCTCGTGCAGCCGGAGCTGTCCCGGAAACAGGTGCACCATCAGTACCAGTGGTCGCCGATATTCTGGGAATGAATAATCGGTTTCGATTGTTTTATTCAGCTCAAGGAGAACGGCAGACTGTGTTCTCATTGCGTGATGTCTTTTCCTCCGGGAGAGGTGAAGCCGCAGCTGGCACATGAACTGGGAACGGAGCTTGCAGACAAGCTATGGCCGGGGCATCAAGTGCTGGTGGTGACCCACATTGACAAAGCACACATCCATAATCATTTCATTGTCAATTCGGTTTCTTACGTGAACGGTGACAAGATCCATACATCTAAGAAAGACCTGCAACAGATGAAAAAAATCTGCGACAGTCTGTGTCTTGAGCATGGACTCGGAGTTGCGGAAAAGGGAAAGCATGCAAATGGGACTGACATCGAAGAAGGTACGCTTACTACGAACAGCCAGACACTTTGGCGTATGATTTCGGCTGGAAAAAAGAGCTTCCTTGCCGATTGTGCAGCTGCTGTGTCGGAATGCGCCAGATCTGCGACTTCAAGAAAAGGATTCATTCAGCAGATGCAGCTTCATGGCTGGACGGTTCAATGGACGGAGGAAAGAAAGCATATCGTTTTCCATGATGGAGAGGGGCATCGTATTCGGGATACCAGACTTATGAGTGCATTTCATGTGGAAGCCTCCAAAGAAGGACTGGAACAACGTTTTGCAGAAAATGCCGCCGTCAGGCAGACGCAGAGAGTAGAAATGACGAAGAGGGCTGAACAGGAAAAGACGCACAGGAAACATCATAGGCACCGCTGATATGAAAAATAGAGCTATAAATTGACAAATTCAGTAACCGGTAAATCTTTTCCTGAGATTTCGGAAAATCTAGACATATTTCTTTCGGTGAACAAACGTTCGCAGAAAGAGGTATGTATGGAATTGAAGTCCGAAGAAGATATGCTTACAATGAGTGCGGGAGATGTGCTGGAATACATCTCAACCATGAAAAGTAAATATTTGTCAATGCATAAAGCACCCATTACGCAAGGTACCGGAAAGGACAAGATGTGGACAACAAGGGTACCGGATCCTACCAAAGCAGATGGGAGGAGAATCATCCGGAAGCCGACCAGAGAAGAAGTGGAAAACGAAGTGATTCGTTTTTACATGGAACAGGAAGGACGCAGACCCAAGGTCAGTACAAGTATTTCCGTAAATGCCTATTTTCAGCGGTGGATTGAGTACAAGAAGCACAATCGAACGTTAAAATCAGAGACCTTTCGGAAATATCGGAATGACTACAAACGTTTCTTTGAGAATAGCGCTTTCGGACAACTCCCGGTGACCATGATTGACTTCATCGACATTGAAGATTTCCTCCGGGAACAGACGGAACACTTCAACCTGAAAAGAAAGGCGGTCACAACACTTGCGGGCTATGTGCGGGGAGTTTTTAATCTTGCTATTCGTGACAGACTGATTTCGGAAAATCCGTTTGCACGAGTGGATCTTCGGAACAATGTCTATTGCTGCTGCAACCGGACAGAAAAAACGGATGCCGAACGAATCCTTTCCACACAGGAGATGAAGGCCCTTCGAGATGTTGTGCAAAATCATTTGCAGAATAATCCGCTGTACATGTCTGACTGGGCGATTGAAATCTGCATGTGGACGGGACTTCGTGTTGGAGAAGTGGTGGCACTGAAATGGAGTGATCTGAGGGATGGCGAGCTGGTTATTACCAAGTCGGAACGCCGGATCATTCACGAAGATGGACACCCGGATACCTATGAGATCGGAGATACCAAGAATCATCGGGATCGCCGTGTTCCGGTCGGAAAAGAACTGATGAAGGTTCTGATGAGACTGCGTCAGGTACAATCCGACAATAGGATTGAAGGGGAGTACATTCTGACAGGGCTGAAAGGAAGAGAGATCGCACCGACAATTACCAAAGCGATCTATCGGAGAGGGCTGGAAGCCGGGATCGGCACCTGCAGCATTCATCGGATCCGCAGAACCGTTTCTTCCCGACTGAATCAGTTCTATGACCGGGCCACCGTTTCGCATATCATGGGGCACACAGAGGAAGTAAACCAGAATCATTACGATTACGACATGGAAGAAATCCAGCGCAAGAAAGATACGATGGATCAGCTGTATGCAGGATGAAAACAGCTTGTATCCAGTTGTATCCAAACATTTTGAAGCATAAAAAGAGGCAAAAACGTTGAATAATCAACGCTTTTGCCATCTTTAGAACCGTAGCGAGGGGGGGACTTGAACCCTCGACACCGCGGGTATGAACCGCGTGCTCTAGCCAGCTGAGCTACCTCGCCATATATCCTGCTGCTGTGTTTATTTCCTTGCTGCAGCTTGTTCAGTATACGAAACATTTAATTCCGTGTCAACACCCTTTTGAAAATATTTTGTCGTCCTGAAGTGACAGTTCTGAAGTGACTATTTTCTGCAGCAGGGTGCTGACACGGTTTCATCAATATCCTTCCGGTCCGTTTCTTATTTGTTCCGGTTTTTCAGGAAGGCAAAGATGCTTTGAAGAATAATAAAGAAGCACAGAAGTACCGCTGTCATAATGTTCGACCAGGAGCTCAGGAGCTTTCCATTTGTGGTGACCAGCGTAGAGATGGTCCCGTTAATCATCACGCCGAACAGAGAGCCAATCACATTTCCAACACCACCGGTCAGAAGCGTTCCGCCGATGACAGAAGATGCAATGGCATTCATTTCAAATCCCAGTGCCTGCTGCACCGAGCCGGACATGGTATTCAGACAATAGCAGATGCCGCCGATCGAGCAAAGGAAGGAGGAAAGAATGTATGCTCTCATCTTCACCCGACGTACATTCAGTCCCATCATGGTTGCGGAAATCTCATTGCCGCCTACCGCATAAAGAGAACGTCCGAATCTTGTATATTTCAGAAGAAGGAAAACCGCAATCACTACCAGCAGCGCAATCACTACTGACGGGCGGATAAAGGGAACAATGATTTTCCCCTTCTTGTTTGCGTAGCCAAGAACGGCCGGGAGGTTGATTTTTGCATTTGCCCATTTATAAAAGGTTCGGTTGGCTGCTTCTGTAATGGAAATCTGATCCGTACAAATGACAGCCGTCATGCCTCTGGCAAAGAACATTCCTGCCATGGTGATAATGAACGGCTGAATATTCAGGTAGCCAATCAGAAATCCCTGAACTGCTCCGAAGACCAGGCCGATGACCAGGACAAACAAAATCATCGGAATTGCCGGATAGCCCTTCACTCCCATTCCATAGGCAAGAATCATGCAGTCCATGGCGATCAGCGCTCCGACAGAGATATCGATTCCTCCGGTCAGCATAACGCAGGTCATTCCGCAGGCCACACAAATCAGTCCCGCGTTGGTGATCAGAATATTCAGAAACGTCTGCAGATGAGCAAATCCTTTTCCGGAATAGATCATGCAGCCGATCAGGTACATCAAGACGAACAGCACAATGGTGATGATAAGAAGTACGGTATTACCGTTCAGGTTCTTCAATTTTGTCTTATTCATGGCTGCCTCCCTTTGCCAGCAGAGCTGCTGCCTTCTTTGCTTCACGTCCTGCAAGATATTTCCTGAATACCGGGCACTGCACGACCACAATCAGAATGACAATGATGGCCTTGATGACAGGTGCCTGATCCGTAGATACTCCCATTGCAAGAAGTGTGGTTGTAATCGCCTGAATCGTATAGGCACCAATGATGGATCCGGCCATATTGAATTTGCCGCCGCCAAGCGAATTGCCGCCAAGTGCTACTGCCAGAATGGCATCCAGCTCATAGTTCAGTCCAATGTTATTGGAATCCGCTGAATAAATCCGGGAGGATGCTACTACGCCGGCAATCCCTGCGCACAGACCGCAGATTACATAGCAGATAAAGCAGATCATTTCTGAATTGATACCCGAAATTCTTGCCGCTCTGGAATTAATACCAACCGACTGAATATAGGTTCCAAGCGCTGTCAGCTTCAGAAACAGCATCGCAACCGCAACAACCGCAATCGTTATGAAAATCGGTGTTGGAATCGGGCAATGCGGGAGAAAATTTCCCAGATATTTATAAGGTTCATAGCGAATGTAAGTAATCTGGTTATTGCAAAGAAGCAGTCCCACCGCTCTGGCGGCAGTATACAGAATCAGCGTCGCAACCATCGGCTGAATTTTCAGCTTCGAAACCAGGAAGCCATTAAATGCTCCGCATCCGGTTCCAAGCAGAAGTCCGAACAGAATTCCGACAATCATAGGAACCGCAAGCTGGGTAACCGAATTGACCCCGTAGCCTGCAAGAAGCATGCAGGTTCCGCAAGCTGACAAACTCATAACCGAGCCGACAGAAATATCCGTTCCTGCCGACACCGCAACAACCAGAGTCTGACCGACAGCCAGAATTGCAATTTCGCTGCCTCGATTCAGGATATCAATGATTCGTCCGTACAGAACGCCGTTCTGTATGCCAATTTTGAAAAAGGCCGGGCTCTTGATCAGGTTGATCAGAAGAACCAGTACCAGCATAAAAAATGGAAGGAACAGCTGCTGACCGGTCAGCTTTTTCAGTTTATTCATTACGCCTCACCTCCCGCAATGGCATTCATTACCATCTCCTGTGTGATTTCGCCGTTTTCCGAGGTAATCTCGCCAACTTTTTCTCCGTCACGCATTACATAAAGTCTGGTACAGGTACGAAGCATCTCCTCAATTTCTGAAGAAATAAACACAACGCTCATTCCCTTGCCCGCAAGCTCCAGCACCTTTTTCTGGAATTCCGTTTTGGTACCGATGTCGATTCCTCTTGTCGGCTCATCCAGGATCAGGAATTTCGGATTGGTAGCAAGCCATCTGGCCAGAATAACCTTCTGCTGATTGCCGCCGGACAATTGACTGATCGGAGTCTCACGGGAGGCCGTTTTGATCTGCAGAAGCTTGATGTACTCATCTGCAATGCGGTTCTGCTCCGCCTTCGGAATAGCATGGAACATTCCCCTTCGTGCCTGCAGGGCCAGGATAATATTTTCCCGGACAGACAGGTCCAGAATACAGCCGTCTGCTTTCCGGTCATCCGGAAGATAGGCCATTCCTGCCTTGATGGAATCGATCGGCGCATTTACCTTCAGAGGCTTGCCATCTACCTTAAGCTTTCCTGTCTGGGCCTTATCCGCCCCGTAGATGCAGCGCACAAGCTCGCTTCTTCCACTCCCAAGAAGTCCGGTCAGACCAACAACTTCTCCCTCATGAATTTTAAAATCAAATGGCTTTATGGTTCCTTTATGAGAAAGGCCGTCCGCTTCTACTACAATACGTTCTCCAACCTGCCCGCTGCCTTCCGCCTTGATCGATTTCAAATCGTCAAAGTCCTTGCCCAGCATGGCTGCAACGAGCTTAACCCGCGGCAGCTCTGCCACCGAATAATCGCCCACAAACTGCCCGTTTCTCATGACGGTGATCCGGTCGCAGACCGCATAAACCTGCTCCAGGAAGTGCGTGACAAACAAAATACCAACGCCTTTGTCCCGAAGCTGTTTCATCAGTCGGAACAGCTTTTCCACTTCCTTGTCATCCAAAGAAGAGGTCGGTTCATCCAGAATCAGCACACGGCATTCCATGTCCACTGCACGCGCAATGGCAATCATCTGCTGGATGGCAATGGAATAGTTCTCCAGTGTTTTGGTGACATCAATCGGAATGTTCAATCCCTCCATGATCTCTTTTGCCCTGCGGTTCATCTCCTTCCAGTCAATTGCTCCTCCCTTTTTCAAAGGCTCTCTTCCGATAAATAAATTCTCAGCCACAGAAAGATTCGGGCACAGATTGACTTCCTGATATACCGTAGCAATTCCGATGTTCTGCGCATCCTGGGTCGAATGGTTATAGATATTTCCCTCCACACCATTCATGCGGACTTCTCCGCCATCTCTTTCATATACTCCTGTCAGGCATTTGATAATGGTAGATTTCCCGGCTCCGTTCTCTCCCATCAATGCGTGAATTTCGCCTTTTCGTATCGTAAGCTGCGCATTGTCCAGCGCAACGACGCCGGGGAAAGTTTTCGTAATGTTCCGCATGGTAATCAGCACATTGTCTTCCATCATTACCCCCTTGCCGCAGCCAGCTGCGGCAGCACGCATTCAGAGTTTTCCGAACGCGGTTTTCGTTTCCGTTTCCGTTTCGAAACAAGCTTCTCTCATGATCAAGGGCAGCTCTGTCTCAGAGCTGCCCCATCCTCTTCCTGTCAGAAGTGATCAGTATGCTCCGTCTACAACGGACTGATCCACTACGATCAGATCCTCTGTGACATCCTCACCGGCATTGTTGGTATAGGAGATGTTAGAAAGAGTATCTTCTGCCACATACCACGGCTCGCTCATGAATGTCTGCTTTTGAACTTCACCACCAGCCTCAAGAGTCTTGATGATGTTCAGGCAGTCCGGTCCCTGCAGCGGATTGCACTGGAAGTCCGCGTTGATTTGTCCTGCAAGAACATCCGTAAGTCCTGCCTTGCATGCATCGAAGGAAATCAGGATGACATCTCCGCCTACGCCGTAGGAAACTCCGGCTGCCTTCATGGCATCGATTGCACCAAAGGCTTCGTTATCGTTCTGGCAGATTACAACGTTAAACTGTCCTTCATAAGACTTGCAGTAGGACTCCATGACGCTCTGACCACCTTCCTGTGTGAAGTCACCCGTCTGAGAGTCGATCAGATTCCAGCCGTTCTCCTCCACATACTTGTGGAATCCGGTCGTACGTCCGATTTCAGCGGAGGATCCGGTTGTTCCGGTGATCTCCAGGATATTCAGCTCATCGATTCCCTTTGCTTCCGCATAAGCCTTCAGCCATGCACCTGCCGCAAGACCCTCGTTTGTGAATTCCGATCCAACCCAGGAAACATACTTGTCAGAATCCTCAATGGTACGGTCAATTACGATGACCGGAATGCCTGCATCCTCTGCCTCTGTCAGGACAGTGTCCCAGCCGGTGGAGACAATCGGGTCAATTACGATGTAATCGACATCCTGAGAAATAAAGTTACGAACCGCTTCCAGCTGTGCAGCGGAATCATTGTCACAGTCCACAAACTGAAGATCGATCCCATTTTCTTTGGAAAGCGCGGACTGTACCGAATTGGTGGAAGCAGTACGCCAGTCAGACTCATGTCCTACCTGTGCAAAGCCTACCGTAATCATTTCCCCGTCCGCAGCCGCTGCATCGGTGTTTTCTTCTGCAGCCGCTTCCGTCGCAGCATCTGCTGCATCGGTGCTTTCTTCAGCAGCAGAGCCTGTATCCTGCGCCGGTGCGGAAGAGCCGCAGCCTGCCAGCATGGAAACCGCCATTGCAGCAGCGATCATCGAAGCAAATACTTTCTTTTTCATAGAACCCTCCTTAGATTGATAGAATATTGAAGTGCATCCGTTTGGAAACTCTTTGTTTCCCCTTCTGGTTATATTCTGCCAATATCTCGTTCTATCTTCTATATATTTTCGTGTATCTGCATAACATTCATCGTTTTGACAATACATATTTTTGTCGTTAATATGTTTAAGGATACAAATAATTCCCATCCTTCTGTTTCGGGCATTATTTTCAGATCCGGTTCCGGCTTTGGTAGAAATTTTCAGATGCTCCAGCCGTGAAAGCAGCATCTGATCATTGTGCGTTCTGCGCAATACCGAAAGAAACGGGCACAATTTTACTCACCGGCTTCGCCTGTGTCTGATAATATTTCCCTCCTGCAGTGGTTTCTGTGAATAGACAGAGTGAAATTTCCTTTGATTCAGGAATTTTTACAGAGATTTGACATGACATAAAAACAAAAGAGGAAGAATACGATGAATCGCTATGAACAGATTGCTCTGGATCTTCAGAAAATCGTGGAGGATAAATTAAAAAGAAATGACACCCGCTTCCCAACCGAAGCAGAGCTTGGAAGACAGTTCCAGGTCAGCCGTGTGACCATCCGAAGGGCACTTGCCATTCTGGAGGAAAAAGGACTTCTTGTCCGCAGACAGGGCAGCGGATGTTTTCTTACCGGAAGGTCACCGGATTCTTCCGGGAATCAGCTTGCCCTTCTTCTTTCTTCGCCGTTTTCTTACCGTTCTCCCGGCATTGTGGACGGAGTAAGACGCATTGCCTCTCAGGAGGGCTTCCTTCTTTCTGTTTACGATATGAGAAGCAGCCTGCAGACAGAACGTCAGATTCTGACAGATTTTCTATCCTCAGCTCCCCGCGGTCTGATTCTGGAAGACTTTTCTTCCATCCCGGACCCTAATTCCGATCTTCTCGAACAGCTGGTCACTCAGGATTCCCGCGTTTCTGTCGTTTCACTTTTCGGCAGTCACGGTATGGAAACCTCTGCCGGATTTTCCTCCCGTCCTGTGATTTCTTCTGTCTGTGAGAATTTATCGCAGGGGGCCGGAATTCTTGTCCGGGAGCTGACCTCTCGCGGACACAGAAAAATAGCAGGTCTTTTCCCTGCGTGCACAAAGCCCGATACGGATCGGCTCCACAGCTGGCTCCTTGCTCTTCGAAATGCCGGCCTTTCCATGAATGCGGATTTTCTCTTTCTTCCCGGTAATGTGGAAACAGAGGAAATCCTCGAGGGAAAAAGCGCCGGACTCTCTGCCTTTCTGGATACCATATCCGTACAGTGTACGGCTCTGGTCTGCTCCAATGACCTTCTCGCCGCAGCAGCGGCACAGCAGCTGAAGAAGAAGGGTCTCCACATTCCGGAAGACCTTTGTCTTGCGAGCTTCGAAGAAAGCTACCTTCATCAGCTGTCGCCCATTCGCACGGCTTCCCTCAGAGGCTGCGGTTGCATCGGCGAACAGGCAGCAAACCTGCTTTTTCGAATGATCCGCGGAGCAGACGCAGAAAATCTTCTGCTTCCGCTTTCCTTTTCAGACGGAACGAGTCTTGGCAGCGTCAGAGATTTCTCTTCCCCTGCGCACGGTACTCCTTCACAGAGCAGCCCATCGTCTTGCGAAACACATAATTGAAATAGTGAGGATCCCGATAGCCCACGGCAGCAGCGACCTCCTGTGTATGACACGGCGTGCCTTCCAGAAGGCGGCAGGCCTCCTCCATTCTTCGCTGCGTCAGAAACTCCACAAAGGTTTTTCCGGACTCTTTGCTGAACACCGTTGAAAGATAGGAGCCGCTTACGCCAACCGCAGCCGCGGCAGAATTCAGTGAAAGATCCGGACTTGCAAAATTCGCCTCAAGATAATCCTTTGCCTCCTCCAGAACCCGGCTTCCCTGACGATTGGATTCCCGGTCTCTGTATTCCAGCGCCCTGCACAGGAGCTTCACCAGGTACGGTCCCATATCTTTTTCTTCCAGAGCAAAATCCTGTCCGTCCTCGTTCAGTCCCTCTGTAAATTCCTCCTGTGTATAGCCAAGGCTCCGTATAAAAGCGATGACTGCAAAACGAATATTCAGTGCCAGATAGCTGCGAAATATTCTGGAGCCGGTAACATCGGAAAATCCAGCCAGGTACCTTTCCACAAATTCTTCCGTCTCCTGCGTCTGACCATCTTTCAGAAAACCGTCGATCACCGCAGTGTCCATACGGGATGCATCCATACTCAGAATGGTTCTTTTCTCCCGATTTCCCGCCAGAATGCTCTCCACACTCTCTTTGGTCAGGATATGCGTATCCGGCATCAGATAACGACATGCAAATGCATGATTTGCCTGGGCATAGGCGTTCTTCAACTCGCTGAAGCGTATTACCGGATCCGATGCCGCTGCGTACCAGCTGATTTCCTCCTGACGCATTTCACAGACCCCTTCAATCTTCATCAATGCCTTCCGGACATATTCCGGGACCGACTCCGCACTTCCCTTTACAATGACCGCAAAGGTTCCTAACGACCAGCCTGACATAATATAGGCCGGAGACCGCAGAAAATACATCCCGAGCTCGTCCATCGTCCTCTGGTATGTCTCAGATTCGGCCGTACCGTTATCCGAATGTCTGTCATGAAACGTAAATAAAATACAGGCAAAGGCCTCCGCGCTGATATCGAGATTCAGCTTCTTGGCTTCCTCATAAATTGTCTCCGCAGAAGCCCTTCCGCTGAAGACCTTTTCCAGAAATTCACGTCGCTGCAGCTGCTCATATTCTCTGCTCTCCAGACGGTACTGTTCCACATATCTTGCCTGCTCCTGTTCGTTTTCAATCTTTCGGCGTACCTCCTCCAAAGCCTCCCGCATACTCTTTCTTGTAATCGGCTTCAGAAGATACTGCTCCACGCCCTCCCGGATTGCTCTCCTTGCATATTCGAAATCATCGTATCCACTCATGATAATCATCTTCATGGACGGAAACTCCTGTCCTGCAATATGACAAAGCGAGAGACCGTCCATGAACGGCATTTTGATATCGGTAATCAGTACATCCGGTCTTACTTTCTGAATGAGAGGAAGCGCACTTTCCCCATCCCCGGCTTCTCCGGCAAATTCAAAGCCACATTCTGTCCATGGAATGTTGTCCCGAAGGCTCTCTCTTACGATTGCTTCATCTTCTACCAGAAAAACTTTCAGCATTGTCCACTCCCATCTTGTTCCCCTCGGGTTCCTGTATTTCTTCGAATCCCGGTTTCTCTTATCCTTGAATCAATATTCCCGATCCTCAAGATATCCCCCGGCATTTTCCTTTGTAAACACTTTTTCTTCCATATAGTACTGTTTTTCCACCTGCATGCCGGCTGACACTTTGCGTATCACATCCGAAAGAAGAGGCCCCGACAGAGGATTACATTCCACATCCACATTGATCTTCCCCTCTTCCACATACTGAAGTGCCCGTTTCGATCCGTCAAAGGAAATCACAAGCACATCCTCACCTGGGCGTATTCCCGCTTCCTCCAGCGCATCAATCGCACCAAATGCCATATCATCATTCTGCGCAACCACAACATCAATGTCATTAAATTCGTTCAGAAACCGGCTCATGACTTCCTTTCCCTTCGCCTCCGTAAAATCACCGCCGTTCTGTGCCATCAGCTTCCAGTTCGGGTGCCTGGCGGCGATGGTCGCAAAGCCATTGCTCCTGCCAAGCTGTGCCGAAGACCCTTCTGTTCCCTGAAGAACAGCAATGTTGATCTTCTCCTCCTCTTTTCCCTGTTTCTCCAGCTCCTGTTCCAGCCACCTGCCAGCCTTAACGCCTTCCTCTCTCATGTCTTCTCCGACAAAACAGGTATAAAGTGATTCGTCCGCCACGGAGATTGCGCGATCCAGAACAATCACCGGGACCTCTGCCTCCTTTGCCTCCTCCAGCACCGTATCCCAGCCAGTCTCCCGAACCGGGCAGAACACAATGACATCCACTCTCTGCGAAATGAAACTGCGAAGAGCCTTAATTTGCTTTTCCTGCATTTGTCTTGCATTGTCAAAAAGGAGAAAAAAGCCATTTTCTTCCGTCAGCGTTGACTTTACAGAATTCGTATTGGCTGTTCTCCAGATCGATTCACTGCCAAGCTGCGAAAAACCGACACTGATGAGATTCTCATTTTCCTGCTCACTTTCAAGCACAGAGGATTTTTCTGCCTCCAGAGGATCAAAAGGGCTGCATGCGCAAAGAAAAACAATACAGAGAAATATCAGAAGCGCCCCCTGTTCCATCCTCCGGCTAAAGCCCCGGCTGTTCTTTTCCTTCTTCATAGCTTTACCGTGCTCCCTCTTCCCTTTTTGCGCTCTCCGACAAAACAGCCGGAATGGTCACCCATACCCTGGTTCCTTTTCCTTCCTCAGATTCTATCATCAGTCCATAATCCGCGCCAAAATTCATCCGGATTCTCTCATTTACATTCGCCATTCCGAAACCGGTATCCGTCTCTTTACATGGTCTTCGGATTTCTTCCTGCAGATGAGCAAGAGCTTCCGCGTTCATTCCGATACCGTCATCCTCAACCACAAACCGGATCAGAGCTCCATCTCTCTCCCCTGAAATGCGAATCCATCCTCCGCTTCTCTTATTCTTCACTCCATGGTACAGGGCATTTTCCACCAATGGCTGCAGCGTCATTTTCAGGGTTTCATACGGATAGAGTTCCGGAGCAACCTGAATTTCATAGCTCAGAATATCCTGATAGCGCGCCTTCTGTATTTCCAGATAGCTTCGGATGTGCTGCACCTCTTCCCGAATGCTGATGAACTCTCTTCCACGCGAGAGTACGGTTCTGAAAAAGGTGGACAACGACACCACCATATCTTCTGCCTGTTCCGACTTGCCGTCTTCAATCATCCAGACAATGGCATCCAGCGTATTGTACAGAAAATGCGGATTAATCTGCTCCTGCAGGAGCCTGAGCTCTGCCTTTCTCATCTTCCGTTCATCTTCACGAATCTGCATCACCATCACAGAAAGATGCTCCGCCATATTATTGACACTGGCAGCAAGTGCACTAAGCTCCCTGTCACCTTTTTCTTCCGCCCGAACCGAGAAATCGCCTTGTGCAATCTCATGAGTGACCTGACTAAGTCCCAGAATCGGTCCCGAAATACTCCTCGAGATCCTGGTTTCGATAATCGCCACAAACGCAGTCAGAGCAGCAAGCAGGAGGATCATACAGACAATAAAGGTAAACGCCTGCTGATTCAGGGAAGCTCTCATCATCTCCATACTCTGTGTCTGATAATAGATATAGTACTGAATGTCATCCTGTATCAGCTCTGTCAGAATATAGATGTTGTTGTCCAGCATCTCGATGTTCTCATCGTAATGCCCACTCTCCTGCAGATTGAAGCGTATGTCATCCACACGTTCCCGCAGGGTATCAATATTGCGAAGAAGATTCTGGAGCCAGCGGCGGGAAGTCGCATCCGTTGTAATAGATTCCAGCTCCCGGAAATCGCCCTGAAGCTCATCCAGAAGCGCATAAGGATCCTCCAGCGAATCCGATGCCGGAATCTCATCAAAAGTCGTTCCACTCACCACGATCTTATACAGGTTTTCATCCATTTCTTCTTTAAAAGACAAATTATAGCTGTTCGCCATTGTCATATTACGGACCACGCGGTCATAGGCATTGCCGTACGACAAAAGTGCATACAGAAGATACGCAGCCACACACAAAAATGGCAGCATAGCTGCCGCCACCAAAAGCGTCAGCTTATGATTGATCGAGTGTTGTTCTTTTACCTTTCCTGTCGTCATCCGCTATCTCCTCAAATCAGTCCGCCGCTTCGAAGAAGCCACAGCCACAGTGTCAGGGTCACAGATGACAGCAGCGTGGTTGTCACGACTATGGACGCAGACAGGGTTCCTTCATGTCCCATGTTCTTCGCCATAATATAACCGGCCGCCGTGGCAGGAGAGCCGAGCATGATGAGCGCTGCGACGAGCTTCTCTCCCGTAAAGCCCATATGAACAGCAAGAGGAAGGAAAGCAGCCGTAAACCCTGCCAGCTTCAGAAAGGTTCCGCAGAGGGCCGGTTTTACTTTCCCGAACATCTTTCTGAAATCCATGGCGGCACCCATGGAAAGAAGTCCCATCGGCGAAGCAAGCCGCCCGACATAACCAAGAGAGGTCTCCAGAAATTCCGGCATGGAAAGCTTCATCGCAGAAAAGAGGAAGCCGAGCATGATTCCGAGAATAATCGGGTTGGTGATGATCCGGACCAGGGTTTTCCGAAGCTCGCTTCCTGTCAGTTTCTGTCCCTTTCCTGCCGACAGGATCAGAACCGCTGCCACATTGTACAGCGGCACGCAGCCGAGCATCATAAGAGCACCTGTGGAGGAAGTCCCGTAAATCATCTCGATATAGGCCATTCCAAGGAGGGATGCACTGCTCCGGTAGGAGCCCTGGACAAACTCCGCACGGTCGCCTTTTTCCGCGAAAAAGTACGACAAAAGCGCTGCCGCCAGAATCGACGACAGCGTGGCTGCAAAGCAAAACAGAACATAGCCCGTATCCCACTCTCTGGCCAGATCAATGTCATCCAGCTGAGTAAAAAGACTGACCGGCAGAGCAATCTGAAACACAAATTTGTTCATCTGGGAAGCAAAGGAATCGCTGATGATCCCCAGCTGCCGGAACGTCCAGCCCGCCATCATAACCAGAAAGATCGGAAGTGTTGCATTCAGAGAAAAAATCAGATTCGCCATACCGGTTGTTGTTGTTATCCTTTCATCGTCTTCTCAAGAAACGCCTTCAGCTTCTCGCAGACAAGCTCCAGGTGATAATCATAGCAGTGCGTGTCTCCCGGAATCACCTCCAGAACCGCATTGGCATAGCGCTTCGCCACCTGCACCGAGCATTCCAGCGGAACCGCTTCATCCGCGTCCCCGTGGATCAGGCACACGGGTCCCTGATAGCGGTCAATCTCATCCTCCACATGAATCGTCTGCGCGACGCGAACATAGTTGCCGTCAAGCTCTCTTCCATCCCAGCTGACAAGTGTATCCGGAATGTGAACCGGATCAAAGGACTGTCCCAGGAGCGAACCGTGTCTTGCATTTTCCGGAATCATCAGCGCGGGTGACATGGGAATCACCGCCTTGAACACATCCGGGCACATTCCTGCGACCAGAGCAACAAGAAGACCGCCCTGTGAATGACCGCACAGATACAGATCCGTCACAAAGTCCAGCTGCTTCGCATAATCCACAACGGCAAGAGCCCCGGTCACCCACTTGTAAAGGGTATGATTCCGAAATTCACCCTCGCTCTTTCCATGTCCGTAGGAATCCACACGGAGAACCGCCATTCCCTCCTCCAGTGCTGTGTCCGCAATTGCCAGAATATGCCGCTCCTCCATGTGTCCGGTAAAGCCGTGGAACAACAGCATCAGCGGGCATTTCTCCTCAAAGCCCTCCGGATAGTCCAGCTTCGCATGAAGCCGGATTCCATCGACTGCGATGGAAAACTCTTTTTCTGTTTTCTGATTCATTTCTGTTTCTTCCCCTCTGCGGATCACGTTTCCGGAATCCGCTCTTTAAAAAATCAGGTTTAAAAAATTCATGGGAGGCCATTTTCGGCCTCCCATGACCCCTTGATGGATATCAGAATTCGATTTATGCTCTCGGATTCTTAATGGCAGCCTGTGCCGCAGCCAGTCTTGCGATCGGTACGCGGAACGGGGAGCAGCTGACATAGGTCAGGCCGACGCGATGGCAGAAGTCGATGGAAGCCGGATCTCCGCCGTGCTCGCCGCAGATTCCAAGATGGATGTCCGGGCGAACCTTCGTCCCCTTCTCTACTGCAATCTGAATCAGCTGTCCTACGCCGTTCTGATCAAGATGTGCGAAGGGATCCTGCTCATAAATCTTGGACTTGTAGTAGTCCTGCAGGAATTTGCCTGCATCGTCACGGGAGAAGCCGAAGGTCATCTGCGTCAGGTCATTGGTTCCGAAGCTGAAGAACTCTGCCTCCTGTGCGATCTGGTCAGCCATGAGGGCTGCACGAGGAATCTCGATCATGGTGCCGATGTGGTACCGGATGTCGGAATTCTTCTCTGCCTTCACCTTCTCAGCGGTATCGACGATCTCCTTCTTGACAAAGGCAAGCTCCTTCACATCGCCGACAAGAGGAACCATGATTTCCGGAACGATATCGTAGCCGTCCTCTGCCTTCACTTCGATGGCAGCCTCGATGACGGCTCTGGTCTGCATTCTTGCGATCTCCGGGAAGGTGACCGAGAGACGGCAGCCGCGGTGACCCATCATCGGGTTGAATTCCTTCAGGTCATCGCATCTTCTCTGCACTTCATCTGCGCTGATGCCCATTTCATCCGCCATCGCCTTGATCTCGTCCGCGGTGTTCGGAACGAACTCATGAAGCGGCGGATCCAGGAAACGGATGGTAACCGGTCTTCCCTCCATTGCCTTGTAGATTCCCTTGAAGTCCGCCTTCTGGAAAGGAATCAGCTCGTTCAGAGCAGCCTCTCTCTCCTCTGTGGTATCGGAAAGAATCATCTTGCGGATCTTCGGAATACGATCCGGGTTGAAGAACATGTGCTCTGTGCGGCAAAGTCCGATGCCCTCTGCGCCGAGATGCACTGCATTTGCTGCATCTGCAGGCGTATCCGCATTGGTGCGTACCTGAAGAACGCGGTACTTGTCCGCCCAGTCCATGATGCGCTGGAAGTTACCGGAAATGGAAGCCTCTACCGTCGGGATATCTCCCAGATAAATCTTACCGGTGGAGCCATCCAGAGAAACATAATCTCCCTCGCGTACGGTGTGTCCGCCAAGCTCGAAGAACTTCTTCTCCTCGTTGACTCTCATATCACCGCAGCCGGAGATGCAGCAGGTTCCCATTCCGCGGGCAACAACCGCTGCGTGAGAGGTCATTCCTCCGCGCATGGTCAGAACGCCCTCTGCGGCATGCATGCCGTCGATGTCCTCCGGAGAGGTCTCCTGACGAACAAGGATCACGCGGTTTCCTGCAGCGTGTGCGGCAACCGCATCCTCTGCGTTGAAATATACACGTCCTGCCGCTGCTCCCGGAGATGCCGGAAGAGCCTGGCCGATTTCACGTGCATTCTTAAGCTTCTCTGTGTCAAAGCCGGGATGAAGCAGCTGATCCAGAGACTGCGGCTCGATGCGGGTTACCGCCGTCTTCTCATCGATCATGCCCTCATCCACAAGATCGCAGGCAACCTGGATGGCAGCCTGTGCGGTTCTCTTTCCGTTTCTTGTCTGCAGGAAGAAGAGCTTGCCGTCCTCGATCGTGAACTCCATATCCTGCATATCCTTGTAGTGATTCTCCAGCTTGTGCGCAATCGCAAGGAACTCCTCATAGCACTCGGGAAGATCCTCTCCCAGCTTCGAAATCGGCTGAGGAGTGCGGATGCCTGCCACAACGTCCTCGCCCTGTGCATTGATCAGATACTCACCGAAGATGCCCTTTGCGCCGGTTGCGGGATTTCTCGTGAAAGCAACGCCGGTGCCGGAGGTATCGCCCATGTTGCCGAATACCATCGACTGAACGTTGACAGCGGTTCCCAGCTCATAGGGAATGTCATACATGCGGCGGTAGGTATTCGCTCTCGGGTTGTCCCAGGAGCGGAACACAGCCTTGATTGCTTCCATCAGCTGCACGCGGGGATCCTGCGGGAACTCGTCCCCCTGCTGCTCCTTGTAGAGCTTCTTGTACTGAGCGATGACGTTCTGAAGATCCTCTGCTGTCAGCTCGGTATCAAATTTGTAGCCGTGCTTACTCTTCTCTCCTTCCAGAATGGCGTCGAAAAGAGTCTTCGGCTGTCCCATAACGACATCGGAGAACATCTGGATAAATCTCCGATAAGAGTCATAAGCAAATCTCGGATTTCCGGTCTTCTTTGCAAAGCCGACAACGGAAACATCGTTCAATCCGAGGTTCAGGATTGTGTCCATCATTCCGGGCATGGAAACCGGAGCACCGGATCGTACCGAAACCAGAAGCGGATCGTTCTCATCGCCGAACTTCTTGCCGCGGATTTCTTCCAGCCAGGACAAAGCATCGAAAATCTGCTGCTGCGTGTTCTCATTAATCTGCTTGCCGTCATTGTAGTAATCCGTGCAGGCTTCCGTTGAAATCGTAAAGCCCTGCGGTACCGGCAGTCCAAGATTGGTCATCTCCGCAAGGTTTGCACCCTTGCCCCCGAGGAGATCACGCATTTTCGCGTTGCCTTCTTCGAACTTGTAAACCCTTTTACTCATCTTTCCTCCTAATCTGCTGTGCATCTGTGCACAGGTTCATTATTCATAAATTATATCTTAATCTCCCCCTCTCGCACAGTCCTTGAAGCATTGTTTTGTGCGGAAATATTGGCAGATTGTGCTGTTTTGTCCGCTTTTTCCGTCATTTTGCCGGAGCCGGGGCAGGACATTTTTCCGGACGCCGATAAGAGCCTTGCTTAAAACCGGTTTCTTCGATAAGATAGAAGCTTGGATTTATCAGATAATTTTCACTGCAAGACAAAGGAGATAAAACATCACATGATCTCAGCCAACAACGTTACCTACCGGGTCGGCAAGAAAGCCCTGTTTGAAGATGTCAATATCAAATTCACAGAGGGAGGCTGCTACGGTATCATCGGCGCAAACGGCGCCGGAAAATCTACTTTTCTGAAGATTCTCTCCGGTCAGCTGGATACGACCTCCGGCGAAATCGCGATTACCCCCGGCCAGCGTCTTTCCTTCCTGGAGCAGGATCACGAGAAATACAACGACCAGGTCGTTCTGGACACGGTCATTCAGGGCAATCAGAAGCTCTATGAAATCGGCAGAGAGAAGGACGAGCTTTATGCCAAACCGGATTTCTCCGACGAGGACGGCATCCGCGCCGCAGAGCTCGAAAGTGAATACGCCGAGATGGGCGGCTACGAATCCGAGTCCGATGCCGAGTCTCTTCTGAACGGCCTTGGCATTGAGGATGAGTATCACTATCAGAAGATGGGTGATCTGAACGGTGCCCAGAAGGTGAAGGTTCTTCTTGCAAGAGCGCTCTTCGGAAGCCCTGACATTCTGCTTCTCGACGAGCCAACAAACCACCTGGACCTCGATGCCATCGCATGGCTGGAGGAATTCCTGATCAATTTCCCCAACATCGTCATCGTGGTTTCCCATGACCGTTATTTCCTCAATAAGGTGTGTACGGACATCGCAGACATCGATTACGGCAAGATCACTCTTTATGCCGGAAACTACGACTTCTGGTACGAGTCCTCTCAGCTGATGATCCGTCAGATGAAGGAGGCCAACAAGAAGAAGGAGGAAAAGATCAAGGAGCTGAAGGAGTTCATCTCCCGCTTCTCCGCGAACGCTTCCAAATCCAAGCAGGCAACCTCCAGAAAGCGTGCTCTGGAGAAAATTGAACTTGACGAAATCAAGCCCTCCTCCCGGAAGTACCCCTTCATTGATTTCCGTCCCGACCGCGAAATCGGAAATGAAGTGCTTACCGTGGAGCACCTTACCAAAACTGTCGGCGGCGTAAAGCTTCTGGACGATGTCTCCTTTGTGGTAAAGCATGACGACAAGATTGCCTTCGTCGGTTCTCAGGAGCAGGCCAAGACGGCGCTCTTCGAAATTCTGATGGGCAACATGGAGCCGGACAGCGGCTCTTACAAGTGGGGCGTCACAACCTCCCAGTCCTACTTTAAAAAGGACAACACCGACCTTTTTGACACGGAAGAAGACATCACGCAGTGGCTGACCGCCTATTCCCAGATCAAGGATGTCACCTATGTCCGCGGCTTCCTCGGCAGAATGCTGTTCCGCGGAGAAGACGGAATCAAGAAGGTCAAGGTTCTCTCCGGAGGAGAAAAGGTCCGCTGCCAGCTCTCCTCGATGATGATCAGCGGTGCCAACTGCCTGATCTTTGACGAGCCGACGAACCACCTGGACATGGAATCCATCTCCGCACTCAACGACGGTATGATCAAGTTCCACGGCGTTGAGCTGATTGCCTGCCGTGACCACCAGGTTGTGCAGACCACCGCAAACCGGATCATCGAGATCCTGCCGGGCGGCGGCATCATCGACAAGGAAACGGATTACGACACCTACCTCGAGCAGGATGCAGATGCAAGAAAGCGTACCGTTTACGTTGCCGACACCAGCGCAGATGTCGAAGAGGACGCAGAATAAATAAGAAGGCTGCGGCTTTGGATTTACTCTCCAAAGCCGCAGCCCTTTTTTTGTCTGTATTCTCAGCGAAGCTCTTCTCCGCCACGCGCCTTCATACGTTCGTGCGCCTTTTCTTTTTCTTCGTACATTCTCCTGTCCGCAAGCTCGCAGATCTGCTCAGAATTATCTGCATCCGCCGGACAGACGGCAGCCCCGCAGGAGACCCCAACCTGAAGAATATGCCCGTCAATCTGCATGGGCTTTGTAATCTCTGTCCGCATCCTCTGCATTCTCTCCCTGCAGAGTTCATAAGGCAGCGCGCTTCCCACGACCACCGCAAACTCATCTCCGCCGAGACGGAATGCATGATCGGAGCTTCGGATACACAGAAGAAGCCGTCTCGCCACCTCAACCAGCACCTTGTCTCCCATCACATGCCCGTACTGATCATTGATCGGCTTAAACAGATTCAGATCCATATAAAACAGCGTATAAGGCGCCTTCTTCTGATCCTTGACGTTCAGCAGCGATTCGAAATACCGTTTGTTGAACAGCCCCGTCAGCGCATCGGTATTGGCAAGATTCTCCAGCTCATGTCGAATGCCGATATCCTGCGACGCCAGAAGGACCGTATGAAGAGTGCCATCCTGAAATGCAAGCGGAATCACGTTCATGAGCATGAACATCGACCGGTCTCTTGCACTGTATTCAAAGGTAAACGAATCCTCCCTGTCGGTAAGCAGCTCCGCAAGATGCTCCGCGGACAGCATATTTGTGATCTTCGCCAGATCATCGCCCGTCATGGCTGTATACCGCCTGGAAACGTTCTCAACCAGCTCTTTATAGTCCCCGGTTTCCGGATACAGCGGATCTCCCTTCATTTCCCGGTACTCGTAGGTTCCTTTTTCCAGATCACAGATGGCAAACCGGTCTACCATCTTCGTAATTCCGGATAGCAGCTGCTCCGTCAGATGCTTGCTGTTCTCCATATTCCGGAGCCTCAGGTGTGCATTCTGCAGCTGCTCCCGGCTTCTGCTGCCGGAAATCCAGAGGATGCAGATCAGAAGCCCGATGCACAGAAACGACAGAATCACCGTAGTCATGCGCTGAACGCTCCGCACCGCTCCATCCACCTTTTCCGTCTGCACCACTGCGACCAGAGACCAGTCCTGCATTCCCACCGGCATCTGATAGATATAATACTCTTTGCCATTGTAATGAATGGTCGAGCCGCCGCTCTTCGCGAGCGCAAGATTGTCCCGAAACCGCTCCAGCTTCCGTTCGTCCGAAAAAACATGCTCCTCTTCCAGATAATCCGAAAGATTGCTGACAGCATCCTTGATTTCCGTTTTGGGGGTCAGCGACAGGATGATTTCGCCATCTGTATCGATCACAAAGCAATCGCTGCCGCCTCCATACGCGTTGGAGGTCAGCATCTCCTCCAGCACGGTATTGTCGTACGTCACCCCGATCGCCGTGTACGTAACTCCATCCACAGAAACCGGGTCACACGGAATGGCAAACATGATTCTGCGGACCCCTGAGCTGGAGACGTAGCTTCCCGCCAGAGCTTTTCTGCTCTGATACAGCTTCCCGAAGAGCTCATCGCAGTTATCCGCATGTCCCATGCGCCCGAGCAGCGTCAGAAAATCATCGTTCTCATTAAACAGAACAAGATCCGTGTACATCCAGATTTCCTGCTCCTTGTCAATGCTGAACCATTTCTGCACACTCTCCTTGCTCTGCTCCGGATTCTCCTCCAGGAAAAACTTCCAATCCGAAAGAAGGTTCCAGTTGTACTGAACAAACAGATTAAAGGTGCAGTTGATCTGTCCATAGGTTGCAGACAGATTGCTCATGCTTTCCCGGTAGATCTGTCCATCCATATAAACATAATAGGCCGCATAGGAAATCAAAAGCCCTGCAGCGATCAGGAGACTCTGCAGAATCGCACGCAGTCTTTGCGTGATGGCCCGGTTGTTCCATATTTTCTTTTGCGCCGGCAGCTTCATCCAAGTCCTCGTTTCGTCGGTCTGTTTTCTTTTCGAATTGTAAAAATTATACCATGCACACAAGCACAGACGCCATTTCCGGCGGGAAAAATCGTTTCCTTTTTGTTATGATAGGGGTACTGATGCCGGCAGACGTTGCCGGAAGAAACGAGAAATGAGGTATCCGATGAATACAGTTGATTTGCACACGCATTCCACACGCTCAGACGGTACATTTACGCCTTCGGAGCTGGTTACGCTTGCCGCAGAAAAGGGGCTCTCTGCTTTTGCCCTCACGGATCATGACACCGCGGCAGGCATTGACGAAGCCATGGAGGCCGCCGCCGGCACAAGCGTTGAAGTGATCCCCGGTATCGAGCTCTCCACCAAATATCACGAAAAGGATGTCCACATCGTAGGCCTCTTCTACGATTACAGGAATCCGGAATTTCAGAAACAGGTGAAGGAGTTCTCCGACGCAAGAGATCTGAGAAATCAGAAGATGTGCCGGATGATGTGCGACGCGGGCCTTCCCATCCCTTACGAGGAGCTCATGGCCGATAATCCGGATGCTGTTGTCACCCGCGCCAATATGGCGAAGTTTCTGCTGAAAAAGGGTGCCATCAGCAGCATGAAGGAGGCCTTTGACAAATACATTGGCGATGACTGCCCGTTTTTTGTCCCCAGAGAGAAGATCACACCGAAAATGGCTGTGGAATTTCTGCTGCGCTTCCACGGAATTCCGATTCTTGCTCATCCGTTCCAGTACAAGCTCGGGGATGAGGGGCTGGAAACTCTGGTCCGCGAGCTGAAGGAGGCCGGCCTGATGGGAATCGAGGCCTACTACTGCAAGCACACACCGGAAATGACCGCAAAGATCCAGTCCCTTGCCCGGCGCTATGAGCTTCTTCTGTCCGGAGGCTCGGATTTCCACGGAGCAAATAAGCCGGGCCTTTCTCTTGGAACCGGCTATGGACATCTGGCAGTACCCGAGGACTGCCTTACGAAAATGAAGCACGCAAGATTCCATGTAAACGACGAGACGAAGATCTTCTTCTGCGACTTCGACGGAACACTGGCAACGGACGAGAAGAAAATCTCTCCCGCAACCCGAAAGGCACTGGATGACTTTGTATCACGCGGTAATCTCTTCGTTCTCTCCACCGGAAGAGCCATGGCTGACGCGAAATCTCTCGCAGAGCGTCTGAAGCTTCATTATCCGAATCTGTATCTCTCCGCCTACAACGGCGCAGAGCTCTATTCCTGTGAAGAAAGGGAAACGCTCCTTCGAGAAACGCTTCCCCTTCCTGTGGTTCGTGATGTTATGAAGCTGGCGGATGAATTCGGCCTTCATTGTCATACCTACGATACCGATGACATCGTTGCCAGAAAGCCATCTCCGGAAATTGCCTTTTATACATCGCCGGACAGAATGCCGGTTCCGATGCCCGTTCGCTATTCGGAGGATCCCGCAGGAGCACTCTCGGCGCCGCCCTGCAAGTGTCTGTCCATTCACCTTGAGAATGAGACCGACCATGCCCTGGAGCCGTTTTCAAGGGCTCTCGAGGAAAAATACGGCACCGTTCTCCACACCGTGATGTCCAATGCCTGGTATCTGGAAATCGATCCCATCCGCGCGACAAAGGGATATTCTCTCCGGTGGCTCTGCCGCCATCTCGGAATCGATCTGAAAAACGCCATTGCCGCCGGAGATGCGCCGAATGACAATTCCATGCTCAAGGCCGCAGGCCTTGGCATCGGCATGTGCAACGGCCTCCCTTCCAATCCGGAAATGCGTGATGCTGCCGATGTCATTACCGAAACCGACAACAATCACGATGGGCTCGCTCCGATTCTGGAAAAGGCGTAGCGCTCAGTTCTCCGTCTCCCGGTGCTCTTCCGGGATGAAGGTTCTCTGCTCTGTGATCACGGCGCGGGCCTTTCTTGCCGCCTCTGCCGCTTCTTCACAGAAGACCAGCTGAGAATTTACCTTGGTCTTGCCGCGACGGTCCACCTTCTCATAGGTGCCGTCCGGCTGCAGAATGCTCGCCTGCTCCGTGTCGGCAAGCTCTGTCTCCAGAATGTGCCAGGCCTTTTCCTTAACCTTCTCATCCTCCAGCGGGAAGACAATCTCCACACGGCGATCCAGATTTCTGGGCATCCAGTCCGCAGATCCCGCATAGAACTCCGGGTGCCCTGCATTTTCAAACATAAAAATTCTTGCGTGCTCCAGGAAGTTTCCGACAATGGAACGCACTGTAATATTCTCGGAGACGCCGGGAATTCCGCTCTTTAAGCAGCAGATTCCGCGGACAATCAAATCGATCTTCACGCCTGCCGCACTTGCCTTGTAGAGTGCTTCAATGATGTCCGGATCGCAGAGCGAATTCATCTTCGCAACAATCCGTGCAGGCTCTCCCTTCTGTGCGTTCTCCGCTTCTCTTCCGATCAGATAAACAAAGCGGTCCTTCAGCCAGAGCGGTGCCAGAATCAGGCGGTTCCAGGATCTTGGCTCCGAATATCCGCTCAGCATGTTAAAGACAGCGGTCGCATCCTCTCCGAACGGCTCCTTGCAGGTCATCAGTCCCACATCCGTATAGAGCTTGGCCGTGGTGTCGTTGTAGTTTCCCGTTGCCAGGTGAACATAACGGCGGATGCCATCCTCCTCGCGGCGGACGACAAGCGTAATCTTGGAGTGCGTCTTCAGGCCGACCAGACCGTAAATAACATGGCAGCCTGCCTTCTCCAGCATTCTCGCCCAGACAATGTTGTTTTCCTCATCAAATCTTGCCTTCAGCTCAACCAGAACCGTCACCTGCTTGCCGTTGTCGGCCGCCTTTGCCAGCGCCGCAATGATCGGCGAGTTGCCGCTGACACGGTACAGTGTCTGCTTGATGGCCAGAACATCGGGGTCCACTGCTGCCTTTGCAATAAAGTCAACCACCGGCTGGAAGGTCTCATACGGATGGCTCAGGAAAATATCGCCCTTCCGGATCTGTGCAAAAATATCACAGCCTGCAGGCAGCTCCGGAACCTCCTGCGGCGGAAGATAACGATGCTCATGAAGGTCTTCAAAGCCTTCCACCTTCCGCACCTTGGAAAGATAGGTCAGATCCAGAGGGCCGTCAATCCGGAACACCTCCTTCTCATCCAGCCGCAGCTCTTCCTCCAGAATCTGAACCAGTCTCGGATCCGCCCCTGCCTCGATCTCCAGGCGGATGGCTTCTCCATGTCTTCTCTGCTTCAGAGATTTCTCGATCTCCTTCAGAAGGTCCTCTGCCTCATCCTCATCGATGTCCATATCGGCATTTCGCATGATGCGGAACGGTGCCGTGCACACCACGTCGTAGCTCTGAAAGAGCTCTCCGATGTAGTCACGAATGACCGTCTCCAGAAGGATCACGCGAACCGGCACATGGCCGTCCTGCTTTGCCCCGGAGCCCGCGGCTGCATCCTCCGGAAGCCGGATCAGACGGGGAAGAACCGAAGGAACCTGAACCGTTGCAAATTCAAGATTTTCCTCCTCGCTCTTCAGCGCTTTTCTGGATTTCTTCGTGTGCGTCAGAATTCCTCTTCCGGCATTCTCCTTGCGCTTTAAAAGCGCCCCCAGATTCAGCGACTTATTCAGGATCAGCGGGAAGGGTCTGGAAGAATCCACTGCCATCGGGGTGATAACCGGGTAAACCTCGGTCTGGAAATACTCTTCTACAAAGTCCTTTTCTTCCGCTGTCAGCTGCTGAATTCCGGTAAGGATCGTGATTCCCTCTTCCCGAAGAGCAGGAAGAAGCTGACGGTTCAGCGTCGAATACTGCATGTCAACAAAATCATGCGCATCGCGAAGAATCGCTTCCAGCTGCTCTCCCGCTGTCATCCCGGCAATGTCTCTCTTTGTATATCCGGCCGTGCACATATCCTGCAGGGATGCAACGCGCACCATGAAGAATTCATCCAGATTGGAGGCCGTAATGGACAGGAAATTCAGCCGCTCCATCAGAGGGTTCTCTTTGCTCCTTGCCTCTGCCAGACATCTTCTGTCAAACTGGAGCCAGGACAGCTCCCGGTTAAAATAGTATTCAGGGCTACGCCAGAGGATTCCCTCCGGACTGCTTTCTTTCTTGCTTCTCTTCTTCTCTGACATGACATTCCTCCTGCCGAAGCGATCATCTGCGCTGCCGGATCACCGGGACAATACCGAATATTTCTGTAAAAAATCCTGCTCTTGCCTGAAACAGTGCCTTCTCCAGCGTCAGATCCACACCGCTCCTGGCTGAAATAATCAGCTGGTCCTCGCGAACACTGACGCGCATGTCATCCAGCTTCTTTTTGTGTGTGCGGTCCAGACCGTTTGCAAGACGCAGAATGGCCGTCAGCTTTGTGATGGTAAGATAAGCATCACGGTCCAGATCCGAGGCGGTATTCTGCTGCTCGTAATAAACAAAATCGCTGTGGTTATAGAGAACGACCTTCGCCACAATTTCGCGTTCGATGTGCGAAATTCCGATGATCTCCGTCCGCATAATGATGTTGTAGGAGCATTCCGAAACATTGGCAATCGAAACATATTTGCCGCAGTCATGCAGAATGCAGGCCAGGCGCAGAAGAAAGCGTTCTCTTTTGCCAAGCCCGTGGATCTTCTTCGTCGCATCGAAAATCTTCATGGAAATAAGATCCAGCGACTGTCCTCTCTCCGCATTTCCGCGGTATCTTCCGGAAATATTGCGCGCGCAGGCAAGGATGTCTTCCTCAAAATCATGACTGGGAGGGAGAATTTTTTTGTTCTCCGCATACTCATACACAATTCCGTCTGCCAGTGTAACGCCGGGCGCATAGACCCTCACTGCTCCCAGTGCATTGATGATGCAGCGCATCATCGCACCGGAAATATGAAGAAGGAAAATTCCATCCTCACTCATCCGGAATTCTCTTGCAAGCTCACTGGAGGAGTTCTCCGAGAAATATTCCGCCAGGGCACGGAACTCTCCCACGTCGATGAGATCCCGACCCTGCGACTCCAGAAACGAAGAAAGATAATCATCAATAACGATAATATTCGGAAAGCTCCGTTCCCCCAGATACAGATCCGTAAAGACCTGCATCTGCGAATTAACAATCTCACCGATCAGCTTCTCCAGCTGGGAGCGCCTTGCATCGATATGGCGAAGCTGCTCACGGATCCGGAGAACGCCCAGCTTCAGATTCTGTGTCGACTGCAGAACGCCGTTCTCAAACAGAGAAATCTGAATGCTGCTGCCGCCGATATCCACAATGGCACAGCCCTCTGACACAATGCGTTCGAAGTTTTTGCTGCGATAGGCCACGGATTTGACATCCAGAAAGCGCTGCTCGGAGTTTGTCAGCACATCAATCCGGATTCCGGTCTCCTCCTCCCACTGGGAAAGGATGATGGAGGCATTCGTCATCTCCCGGATCGCCGAGGTGCCATACGCCTGATACTCCTCCACCCGGTAGGTGTCCATGATCTTCCGGTATTCCTTCAGAATATCCCGCACCTCCTGGATGCGGTGAAGAGAGAGCTTGCCGGTCGCATAGGTCTCGCTTCCCAGATCAATCTTGCGCACCACATGATCGATCTCCCGGATTCCCCTGGTACGGGAAACCTCGAATATTTTCATTCCAAGCTCATAGCTTCCTACATCAATCGCTGCAAATGTGCGTATTGCCATAAGCACACCCCCTTTTGCAAGAGCCGTCGTCCCTCAGACTCTTCCAGGCTCTTCTCTCATTACGTGTCCAGGCTATTGGATCAGCAGGTCCCGAGCAGGTGATCGATGAACTGCTGCGCCGTTCTTCCGGAAAGGCCGCCGTGATTCATCTCCCACTGCGTTGCCAGCTTCTTCAGCTCCGCAGGCTCCATCTCAATGCCGTGACGGGCTGCCAGCTCCGCCACAATTTCATGGTACTCCTCATAGGTTGGAGCGCCGTAATAGATCGATACTCCGAAGCGTTTTGCCAGAGACAGCTTCTCCTGTACGGTATCTCCGCCGTGCTTGTCGGAAAACTCCACACCATCGCGGTCATGGAAGCTCTCCCGGACAAGATGTCTGCGATTGCTCGTTGCATAAATCAGAACATTGGCAGGCTTTTTCTCAAGGCCGCCCTCAATGACCGCCTTCAGATACTTATACTCCGTCTCGTTCTCTTCGAAGGAAAGATCATCCATGTACAGAACAAACTTATAGTTCCGGTTCTTGATGCGGGCAATGACATTGTTGAGATCGCGGAACTGGTACCGGCTCACCTCAATGATCCGAAGTCCCCGCTCATAATACTCATTGGCAATTGCCTTGATGCTCGACGATTTGCCGGTCCCCGCCTCGCCGTAGAGCAGGCAGTTGTTGGCAGGCTTTCCCTCCACAAAGGCCTCCGTGTTCTCGATCAGCTTCTTCTTCGCAATCTCATATCCGACCAGATCCTTCATGTAGACATGAAGAATGTTCTTCACCGGCACAATTCTTGTCTGTCCCGCAAATTCTCCGGCCTCATCATGCTCAATCCGGAACGCCTTGTGCAGTCCGAACATGCCGACGCCGTACTCTTTGTAAAATGCCGTGAGGAAATCCTTCATCTCCTCTGCACTTTCCGCCGATTCAAACTGCTTCGCCAGCGTGCAGATCCGGTCGCGGATTCTGGTGTTGTAGGCCTTGCTCTCATTTCCGGACGGCTGATAGTCAAGTACTATAGATAACTCAGGAACATGAAATCCCTGCATAATTCCTGTAAAATCGAAGTCAAAATATTCCTTGAAGATCCGGATGTCGTGCAGCGCCGCCTCATTGATGCTTCCGCCCACAGCGCCGCGAATTTCACAGGCCATGGAGTAGCTGTTCTCATGTCCGACCAGAAGTCCTGCCAGATAGTCATGCCAGAGATTTCCGTAAAAGCCGTTATTTCCGGCCTCCTTCAGAAGAAGAGAGATGCAGTCGTACAGCTTTTCCCTGATTTTCTCACTGCCGGGATCCAGTGCAGAGTCGGCAAGCTCACGCTCTCCTTCCTCGATGACCTGCGTCATTTTATCCAGCAGCTCCTCGTTTTCGAAGTTCCGATAAAGAATGCACTCCTTCTGCCTCATCGCTTTCCTGTTCCTTTCTTAGATGCGTGTATCCGCCGATGCTTCGCCAGACTCAATAGTTTCCGAGAACCTTCAGATTCTTCGCCTCATCCCGAAGGCCTCTCAGCGCATTTCGCACAGCGCCGTCCTGAAGATTTCCTTCAAAATCAATGAAGAAGCGGTATTCAAAGCTCCGGTCACGAATCGGCCGGCTCTCGATTTTGGTCATATTCAGATCGTTATAGATAAAATGCGACAGCACGCGGTACAGCGCTCCGCTCTCATGCTCCGCTTCGAGTACGATGGATATTTTTCCTGCTCCGCGAAGGAAAACCTTCCGGTTGGTCACGATGATAAAACGGGTGGAATTGTTGTCCGAATCGTTGATTCCCTCCGCAAGGATCTCCAGTCCGTAAGCCTTTGCCGCATACTCCGAGCCGATCGCCGCCTTCGTGATATCCTGATCTCTTGCAACCTTCTCCGCCGCGTAGGCGTTGTTCTGCATGCCGACCTGCTGCCATTCCGGATGCTGGTCCAGATAATGCTCGCTCTGCATCAGAGACTGTGCATGGGAGTAAACCGTGCGGATGCTCTCCGTGGTGGTCCCCGGAATTCCCATCAGGCAATGCCGAATCGGAAGGATCTGTTCCCCGACGATGTAATTCTCAAATTCAAAGAGGAGATCATAATTCTGGGACACGATTCCTGCCGTGGAATTCTCAATCGGAAGCACCGCATAGTCTGCCGCGCCCTCCTCAATTGCACTCATCGCATCGCGGAAGGTCTCCACATGGAAGTTGTCAATGTTCTCCCCGAAGAATTCCTTCATGGCCGCCTCGGAATACGCTCCGTGAGCTCCCTGATAAGCCACTCTCGTCTTCTCTCCGATCAGCGAATCCACCGGAATAAACGGAAGCCCGTGAAGCTGTCCCGCATCATCCATCAGACGATACTGGCACTTCCTGCTGATTGCCATAATCTGCTCATAAAGCTCACGTACCGCCCTTTTGTTGAAATCCGAGCCCGCAAGCCCTGCAAGCGTCGCCAGCTTCTCCTGCTCTCTTTTCCTGTCCAGAACCCGTTTGCCGGAATGAATCTTATCCTCTGCAACCTTCTCGGAAATGGACATCCTCTCCTCAAAGAGCTTCACAATCTGTGCGTCAATTTCATCCAGCTGCTGTCTGTATTCCAAAAGCCCCATACTGTACTGTCTCCTTGTCCGCTTCTCACCGCTCAGGCGGATTCCTCCTGATTCATCTTCAGAAGCTTCGCGGCCTGATCCGCCGCAATCAGCGCATCCAGGATCTCGTCCAGATCCCCGTTCATCACGTCATTTAAATTATATACCGTCAGCTTGATCCTGTGGTCCGTGACACGGGACTGCGGAAAGTTATACGTCCGGATTTTCTCTGAGCGGTCTCCGGTTCCGATCTGCGATCTGCGCAGATCCGCCTCCTTGTCATGACGGTTCTGCACCTCCAGATCGTACAGCTTGGAACGAAGCAGCGCCCAGGCCTTGTTCTTATTCTGAAGCTGAGAACGCTCCGTCTGGGAATAAATGACAATTCCTGTCGGAAGATGCGTCAGGCGCACCGCAGAGTCCGTCGTGTTGACGCCCTGTCCGCCGTTTCCGGATGCTCTTGTGATATCCATCCGGACGTCCTCCGGCGGAATGTCGATCTTGATGTCATCCGTCACCTCCGGCATGACCGCAACGGTAATCGTAGAGGTATGAATTCTTCCCTGGGACTCCGTCGCCGGAACGCGCTGCACCCGGTGTACACCGCTCTCATATTTCATCCGGGAATAGGCCCCCTGTCCGATGATCATGAAGTTCACAAACTTCATGCCGCCGATGCCGCTCTCTTCAAAATCCAGGAGTTCCGTCTTCCAGCCGCGGCTCTCCGCATAGTGCACGTACATCCGGTAAATCTGCGCCGCAAAAAGGGCTGCTTCATCTCCGCCCGCACCTGCACGGATTTCACAGATGACGTTCTTGTCGTCATTCGGATTCTTCGGAAGAAGAAGCACCTTCATCTCTTCCGTCAGCTTCTCCACGCGCTCCTTGGCATCGGCAAGCTCATCCCTTGCCATTTCCTTCATTTCCGGGTCGCTCTCCGCATCGATCATCTCAAGTGAATCTGCAACGTCCTGCACAGCCCTCTGGTATGCGCGATAGGTTTCCACCACCTGCGTCAGGTCCGTCTGCTCCCGCATCAGCTTCCGGTAGCGGTCCATATCCTGCACCACCTCCGGCATCGCGAGCTCTCTTGCGATCTCTTCATAATGGAGAAGGACCGAGTCCATCTTTTCAAACATATTGATACCTCGCTGAGGCAAAATCCGCGAAGGCGGTTCTGCCGATTATTCCTGCCTGATTTATAAGGCTCCCAGAACCACCCGGTCCAGACCGCCGTAGTCCTTCACAGTCCGGATTCCCCGAAGCTTCTGATCCTGCATCAGGGCCGCAATCTGCGGCGCCTCATCAAATCCCGATTCCACTATTATAATACCGGAGGACTTCAGATGCCCTGCAGCTTCCCTCATGATCCTGCGGTAAAACACGAGTCCGTCCTCTCCTCCGTCAAGAGCCGCATAGGGCTCTCCGCAGCGAACCTCCGGCTCCAGCGTCGGAATGACCTCCGTTGGAACGTACGGCGGGTTCGATACGATCAGATCAAACCTCTCATCTCCGACAGGCTCCCAGAGATCTCCCTGCCGGAAGGCTGCCCTCTCCTGCAAGCCAAGGCGGACGGCATTCTCCCTTGCGGCCTCCAGTGCCTCCTCCGACAAATCCGTGCCGAGTCCGCCGGCATTTCTCAGTTCGTGAAGAAGCGAGAGCAGAATGCAGCCGGAGCCCGTGCACAGATCCAGAATCCGAAGCGGAGCTTCGCCCAGCCCTCTTCGCTTCAGCTCCTCCAGTGCGGTCTCTACCAGAACCTCCGTATCCTGCTCCGGAATCAGCGTGCTCTTATTCAGCCGGAAGGTGAGCCCCATGAAATCCCACTCGCCCAGAATCATCGCGGTGGGCTCGCGGTCCTTTCGTCTCTGAATAAAGGCGCGATACTGATTCACCTCTTCTTCGGTCACCTTCTTCTCCGGAAAAACAAGAAGAGTCTGCAGATTTGTTCCGCAGACCTCCTCCAGAAGGAACCTGGCATCCAGTGCCGCATCCGGCAGCCCTGCCTGTTCCAGAATCCTCCTACCCTCTTCATAAAGCTCCCGATATGTCTTACATGCTTCTTCCGCTCGCATCCAGCTCCTCTTCGGTATACCCGAAATTCTTCTTCAGATATGCTCTCCAATCAAAAACCGCCTCCACCGAAGCAATGGCAACCTCCGCCATTCCCTCGTCCGGCTCCTTGGTTGTGATGTGCTGAAGCCACACACCGGGTGCCGAGATGATGTTGACAAATGTGTTGTTATGGCGTCCCGCATACCGCAGGAACTCAAAGGAAATTCCGGCAATCAGCGGAATCATGGCAATACGAACCAGAATCCGCATTCCGAAGCTGTCTACGCGGATAAAGAAGAACAAAATCACACTGATCACAAGGATCAGCACGATAAAGCTGCTGCCGCACCGCTTGTGGAAGCGCGAGCTCCGCATCACGTTATCTACCGTCAGCGGCTGTCCGCTTTCAATGCAGTTGATGCATTTGTGCTCCGCGCCGTGATAGCCATACAGCCTCCGGATGTCCTTCATCGCGGAAATAGCGATCATATAAATCAGGAAAATGGCCAGCCGGATCACGCCCTCCAGAATTGCCATCACGGCATCACTCCGAATCCAACCGCTCATCAGCTTCATCAGAAATACCGGAAGCACTGCGAAAATTCCCACCGCAAGAACCAGTGAAATCACGATCGTAATGCCGGTCATCACCGCCTCTTCCCGTTCCTTCTTCTCCGGGGATTTCCCGCTGTCATTCTCATCGTCATAGAACGCACTGGAGAAGTTCATTGCCTTCATTCCGGTGATCAGAGAATCCACAAAGGACAGCACTCCGCGAACCAGCGGAAGCCTTGCCCAGATGGTCTTCTCGCCGATGCCGTGGTATTCGTCCACTCCCACCTCAATTTCGCCATCCGGCTTCCTTACCGCAACCGCCATCTGACTCTTATTGCGCATCATCACGCCCTCGAGAACCGCCTGTCCGCCGATTCCGGAATAGCGCTGCCGTCTTCTTCTCTTTGCCACTTTCGTATCCTCTTAATGCTGCCACATCAGCACCTGCACAGGTTGAATATGATAAAAACAAAGAGGTTGGGGCAGCCTCCTGCTCCAACCTCCGTCATCGCTTGAAATCACTATCTTATTTAAGACCGTATTTCTTGTTGAACTTATCAATGCGACCCTTAGCATTTGCTGCCTTCTGCTGGCCAGTGTAGAAAGAATGGCACTTGGAGCAAACTTCGACGTGGATCTCGGAAACAGTGGATCCGGTTACGAAAGTATTGCCGCAGTTGCAGGTTACGGTTGCCTGATAATACTGAGGATGAATTCCTTCTCTCATGTTCGACTACCTCCTTCGTGCAAGCGCTGTCGTGAATGATCTATCATTCACTCACCTACATGAGCCGCCGCGCCCGAACACCGGGAACCCTGTCCCGCGCGGAACGCCCGCGATTCGGCAGGTATGACGGCCTCACAGCTGTTCCACTCAGAACAGCGGTATGATTGTACCATTTGTACCAGCGCTTGGCAAGAGGGGGATTGCATTCATCCGACCAAATGTCATCGGGTCATCGGGCTTTTCCTGCGCACCCTCCGGTACAGAACGATTGCTGCTCCGGCGGAGAGAAACTCTGCTGCCGGGAAGGCCATCCATACTCCGTTCATTCCAAATGCCCGGCTCAGAAGGTATGCTGCAGGCAGAATCACCACAAGGTAGCGCAGCAGTGAAATGATAAAGGATGCTCCTCCCCTTCCGAGTCCCTCCAGCGTTCCGGCTGCCGTGACAGACACGGCGGAGATGAGAAATCCCGCACTGATGATTCGAAGCGCCGCAGCTCCCTGAAGGATCGTTTCCGGATTTCCCGTAAACAGTCCGATGCACCACTCCGGAGCAAAGACACAGATCACGGTTCCGACTCCCATCACCGCAAGAGCCATGCCAAGCGCTGTCCGGAAAATACTTCCCACTCTCTTTTCTTCTCCTGCTCCATAATTGTAGGCAACCAGCGGCCGGATGCCCTGTACAATGCCGTTTGCGGTCAGATAAATGAAGGTCTGAAGCTTGTAATAAATGCCAAGGATCAGAATTCCCGTCTGCGAATACCCTGCAAGAATTCCGTTCAGCATGGTAATCAGAATGGAGGGAAGTGCCTGATTCAGTGTAGCCGGAATGCCCACATTGTACAGCCGCCCTGTAAAACGCCGGTTTTCCCAGCCCTCCCGCAGAGAAATATGAAGGTGGAGCCGTCCTTTTTTCCAGAGAACCAGATAAACCGCAAGTGTCACCGCCTGTCCGATAATCGTTGCATATGCGGCTCCCTCGATCGACATAGCAGGGATCGGTCCAAAGCCGAAAATCATCACCGGATCCAGAATGACATTCACAATGCAGCCTGCCATCATGCTGGCCATGGACACCTTCATGCTTCCGATTGCCTGAAACAGCTTCTCGTAAACCAGGGAAACCTGATTGATGACGGAGAACACGATCACGATCCGCGCATAGCGCATTCCATAATCCAGTACCGCGGGATCATCTGTAAATGCCTGCAGAAACGGCCTCGCCGCCAGAGACAGAACAATCGTCAGAAGAACTGCATGTACCAGCGAAAGCAGGACTCCCAGCGATGCTGCGCCGTCCGCATCCTTCTGTCTCCCCGCTCCCAGATAAAACGCCACTGCCGCATTGACGCCGACGCCAAAGCCGATGCAGACCGCACCTGCAATGTTCTGCAGCGGGAAGACCAGCGACAGAGCCGTCATCGCATCCTCGCTGATCCTTGCAATGAAAAAGCTGTCCACTATGTTGTACAATGCATTCACAAGCATCGACAGCACCATCGGCATCGACATCGATACCACAAGCGGCAGCACCGGCTTTGTTTTCATAAAGCTCTGGTCCATCATATTGTTCTTCCTCCCGTTCCACATAAAAAACCGCACAGCGTCAGAACATAATGCTCTGAAACTGTGCGGCGAAAAAGATACACTCTCAAAAATCCGCGCCCGATCTCCCGGGTTTTGCTCCGGTTCATGCTAAGTCATCTGCGTTAAATTGTCAAATCAAAATTCTGATCGTAATACCTCCATAACGCTTTGATATCTCTGAAAACGTACGTGGGCTTTTCTTCACTGCTGCGGATATCCTCCTCCGAGGCTTCTCCGCTCAGCACGCACACCGTATCAACCCCCGCATTGTTTCCGGAAGCAATATCGGTATACAGCCGATCCCCGATCACCAGTGTTTCTTCCCTGGTATATCCGAATTTATTCCGGACAATGTCAATCATTGTCGGCTCCGGCTTTCCGATAAAAACAGGCCGCTTCCCGGTTGCCTTTTCAATTCCGTAACACATGGAGCCGCAGTCCGGCACAAATCCGGCTGTTTCTCCAAACGATACCGGACAGCATTCATCCGGATTGGTGGCGATATAAGCCGGACTCTGACAGGTCAGAATCTCGCAGGTGTTCCGAAGCTTTTGCATCGTAAGCTCCATATCAAAGCCAACCAGGACGACATCAATTCCGTCCCGCACCTCTTCGGTCACGCGGATACCGGCATCAAGCAGCTCCGAAATCATGGATTTTGTCCCCTGGCAATAAACCAGTGCGTCCGGAAAATGCTCCTTCAGATACAGAACCGTTGCCTGTGTGGAGGTAAAGAAGTTCTCCGCCTCTGCCGGAAGTCCCATCTGATGTACCTTATCCATATAGTCCTTCACGGACTTCGACGAATTGTTCGTAATGAAAACATACCGCCCGCCGCTGTCGCGGATGTAATCCAGCATCTGCTTCGTCCCGTCAAAGACGGTATTTTCCTGATAAATAGTTCCATCCATATCGAACAGGAACAGTCGCTTGTTCTGCAGCGGCCCTGCGTCTTTTCCAAAATAATCTGTGCTGTTTGCCGTATTCTCCATCTCTGCCCCTCAGTGACTTTCTGAAATCGTATCTGCGCAAAAAGTTTTCCTTTTCAGCCCGGCAGCAATCACCAGAGCTGCAGCTGTCAGGAGTATCCATCCCAGAATCGTCATATTCCATCCGTTTTTTTCTACCATTACGCCGATCGTAAACGTAGAAACCGCGCTCCCGATATATGCCATGGCATTCAAAAAGCCGGAAACCGTTGAAACGCGGCCCAACGATTCAAAATGCATGGGGATCATACTGATATACAGGGTGTTCACCGCCAGCATCGAAGACGTAATCACAGCAAACAAAAGAATCGAAAGGATCGCATTCACACCATTGAGCAGAAGGAGGCCTGCAAGTGCAATTGTTGCAACAGCGAAGAAAATCGCCGAGTTCTCCATCTCCCTGTCCGGTCTTCTTTTCTGAACAAATCTCGCCAGATATGCTCCACTCAGATTAATCACCGGAAGAATCATCGTCATGATCACAGAGAAGGAAGCCGAAACGTCATAACTGTCACAGATGTACGTCGGAACCCACTGTGTGACACCGTCCTTCAGCATCCCGTGAATCCAAACCGGGAACAATATCATCAGAAGGCCGCTGATTTTCAGTAAATACGCAAATGAAACACGCTCTTTCTCATGTACAGTTTTTGTCTGCTTCTCTGCAATAACCGTAGTGCCTTCTCCGAATATATCCTCCCCATTTCCGGACACACGGTTGATCCATCGAAAGCCGAACATCCACAGAATCGCCAGCGGAAGCATTACTCCTGCCGCTGTGAAGAACACAGCTTTCCATCCCCAAAGCTTCATGGCACCTGCTGACAGAAAATATGACATCAACGTCCCGATCGCCATGCTGGACGCGATGTCCACAATGTATTTCATTTTCCGATCTTCCGTATATCGCTCTGCAAAAATCCGGATTAGCGGCGGCCAGATCATGGACTGAAGATAGCCGTTAATTCCCCAGAGCATAATCATTTCCGGAAATCTTCCTGCAAAACCCATCAGACAGTTAACCATTCCTGCACCGGACAGGCCGAAAAACACCATATTCTCAGGCTTCCACCGGTCTCCCAGAATTCCGTTGCACAGCTGCCCGATTCCATAGGCGAAAAAATACGCCATACTGATCGCTCCTGCCTGAGATCTTGTCAGAATTCCGTCCACCATAATGGATGACATCGCCGAAGAATAATTCAATCTCCCCAGGTAGGAGGAAAAATATACCAGCCAGCTCAGCCAGAACAGTATTTTTCCTGTTCGCTCGTCCACCTTGCTATACTGTCCCCTCATAATAACCTTTCTTTTTATCCGGAAGCTTTCACCTGTTCCTTTCGCCTTTGTTTTACCGAAGCAGAGCTTCCATTACCTGGCCCTGTGCCTCAGGAAGATCCAGTCCAAGAACTCTTGCAAAGGTAGGTGCTTCATCCACAACCTTCCCATTATCCAGCTGCTCTCCCTGCTTAAAATCAGGTCCGCAGACAATCATCGGAGGCTGAGGTCCCTTTTCCGGCATATGACCGTGATCAGAATGTCCATATCGGAACGCCGCACGTTCTGCGGGGATCACTGCTTCTCCCAGCCATTCATCGCAGAAATCCGAGTAGCCGTCTGTTTCCACAATAAAGGAGAATGCGCCTCGAATTCCATATCTGGCTTCTGCCTCTTCTGCCGTCAGAACCTCGGAGATCCCGTAAATACCAGCCCTTGCCATGCTGCAAAGATCCTGATAAACTGCCTCCTTATCTCCGGTTTCCGATACATAGATTTCAGCCGACAGGCCGCACCCCTTGGCATAAGCACGCCAGTCCGTTACCTTCCCCTGCTCATCGGTATCAATGTACCCTTTTTCTTTCAGAAATACGTTGAAGGCAATACTGCGCACTTCTTCCAGATGCCCGTGATCACTGACAATCGCTATATTCGTATCATCCTCAATTCCTGCATCCCGTACGGCATCCAACAGCATGCCGATCCAGCGGTCTGTGGCAATCAAAGCCTCATTCAGCTTGTCACTGAACAAACCGTACCGATGCCTCGTATCATCCACAAAGCTCGGATGTGTCAGCACAAGATTCGGCTTATATTTACGGATAATGTCGCAGGCACAGGTAATCTGGAACTCTTCATCCGTGGGATGCTTGGACTTACTCCAGTCCAGAATTCCGATATTCGGAAGAATAATGTCTTCATAAATTTCCGGAGAACACATTTTCCTGTGAACTTCCAGAAGGTCCGCAGCGCCTTCTCTGTCCTCATCCATGATTTCAGGAACCAGATAATCAATGACATCGAAGCCGCCGGCCGTCAAAGGCCAACGGCAGGAGCATGTACGCAGTCCTTTTTTCTTTGCCGCATGAAAAAGTGTCTCGCACTGCACCTCATTCAGATTGTTGTACCAGGACGGCCTGGCATTTCCCGGTTCAAAATGCTCGTTTGCAATGATTCCGGTCTTATCCGGCGTACACCCCGTCATAAGTGTTGTATGTACAATATGTGTCAGACTCGGATACACGGTCCGCATATGCCGCACAAGGCTTCCGTTTTCAAGCAGTCGTTTTACATTCGGCTGCTTTCCCAGTAATTCCAGATCCTCATAAACCAGTGCATCCACGCTGACCACAATCAGATGATTTGCCATTTTATTTGTCCCCCTGCTCTCTGCCATGTATCTCAGATGAGCTCTACCAGATCAATTCCAGGTATTTCCACCCAGTTTGTTTCAACTTCAGTTTCTTTTTCGGCCGCTCTGTAATATACATAAGCCCGCTGCGTTTTTCCGTTACGTTCTTTTGTTTCTCCATCCTGGGTCATTTCAACCTCTTCGATACGGTCTCCTCTGGTTTTCATCTCGCTCATGATAAAATCAAAGGCTGCCCGTCTTGTAAATTCCACATACAGGATCTGACGTCTGACATAATTGTGAGATGCATACTCGTATCTCGACAAAACAGTCTCTGCCAGAAGAATCAATACCGTTGTCAACACGCCGCCTTCATAAAAGCCCGATCCAAAGGCCAGTCCCGTTATGGCCGTCGCCCAAAGTCCTGCAGACGTTGTCAACCCCTTCACCTGATTCTTCTTCGTAACAATGATTGCTCCGGCTCCGATAAAACCAATACCCGCAATAACCTGAGCTCCCAATCTGGCCATATCTGCAGAATAGTGCAGAACAATGACAATATACTGGCCTGTCATTGCGGTCATGCAGGCCCCAAGGCAGATCAGAATATGAGTCCGAAATCCCGCTGATCTTCCTTTATATTCTCGTTCCAGCCCAATGGCTCCGCCACAGATCATCGCACACAGCATTTTGGCAAACGTGGACAGCATGCTAAAATCACGAAGTGTTTCAAGTCCTGTAATCATGATTAATTCCTCTAGACCTCGTTAACTTCCTGTACACAGGGAAGTCTCATCAGATGTTTCAGTACCGTTCCATGATCGATTTTCTCTGGCAGACGCATGAAAATCACCGCACTCGATTTTTTACCGCTTTTCTTCTGCCCTTTGTCTATATCTACATCGAAGATCAATACATCTGTCTGATGCAGCGCTTCCAGAACTTCCTTCAGATTACAGAAGCCGTCATACTCCACATAGATGCTCATATCTCTTGACTTGGCAGCCACCCATCCCGACACCGGGAACAGAAATACATTGATGAAATGGATCATCAGAAATCCAATCAGGATGCATCCGTAATACCCCGCACCAATTGAAATCCCCATGCACGCACTGGCCCATAAACTAGCCGCCGAAGTCACACCTTTGACTCTCTTACGCCGGTTGACAAGGATACTCCCTGCGGCCAGAAAGCCGATTCCACTGGTTACCTTGGCGGAATATCTGGAAACATCTACAGAAATATCATATACGGCGGCCAGCTCTGCCCACTGTCCATGAATCATCTGATAATCATACATGCTGATCAGCATGGTAAGTGCCGACCCAATGCTGACCAGCATATAGGTACGAAGTCCTGCAGGATTTCCTCTTCTCCCCCTCTCGACGCCTATAAATGCACCTGCAATCATAGCCATAAAAAGTCTGAGACTCACCGATGCAATATTAAATTCATGAAAATAAGTCACCAGTTCCTGCATTTTCCATACCTGTAATTTCAAAATTCTCAAGCCGATTCGTACTGCCGGCACCCGGATCGTCCAAACACAAAATCACAGCTCATAAATCACGAAGCTCTGCGGTGCGACTTTCAGACAATCTGCATCAACCTGTGCACCTTTGCCAATCCGGAACACCTCCGTTCCTTGCACCTTGACAGGTGCAACAGCGGTTTCCAGCGACGGATTGACAGCAATCACAAATTTCCCTCTGCGATAAACAAAAGGTGCTTTTTCTTTTTCTGCATATAAAACCTCATATTCGCCATCCGCCTGAAGGTCTTCATGCTCATGGCGAAATGCAAGTATCCGCCTGACCATATGAAGCAAAGAGTTCTCATCCTGCTCCTGCGATTCAACCGTAGGAGCATCGTCCGAAGGATCGACCGGAAGATACAGCGAATCCGCACAGCCCTCTGAAAATCCAAGATTCTTTCCGGCAGTCCACTGCATCGGAGTTCTGGATCCGGTACGGAAATATCCGCCTTCCTTTGTACGAAGATGCTCATATCTCATTCCGATTTCATCTCCGTAGTACAGGAAGGGTACGCCCGGCATCGTGAAGATGGTTGCATATGCAATCTTAATCTCTTCATCATCAAGGGTTTCCTTGGCGCGGATCGTATCGTGATTGCAGGTCAGAAGCGAAATATAGGTTCTTCCCTTGGTTTTGTCATAATACTTCTGGAATTCCTCCACAAATGATGTCACATCTCCCTTTGCGTTCTTCTTGAAGAAGCTATGATCTTCATCCTTGTGATTTCCGTAATCGCGGAGAAGTGTGGAATAACCGTTTCCTTTCTCATTCAGATAGAAATCCATATCAAATCCCGCATCTGCAGCCTGTGGCGGATTGCTCCATTCTGCAACGAATGCAGCTTCCGGATAATCTCTGCGTACACGATCAAAGATATATTTCCAGACATGTGCCGTTCCGGATTTGTCAGGGTCATCCTTCTTGACAAGAGACGCTGCCATATCTACGCGGAATCCATCACACCCATGCTCCAGCCAGAACCTGATGACATCCACCATCGCATCGCGGGTTGCAATACAATCCGGATCGTCAATGCCCTTCTGCCAAGGCTCCTCCGGATGTAAAAATCCATAATTTAATGCCGGCTGACACTTGAAGAAATTGAGAAGATACGTGCCTGCCCGTTCCGCTTCACCGCCAATATAGGGAATGCCGTCGCAACCGCGGAAACAGTGATCCGTCCATATATAGCGATCGGAGAACTCGTTTTTTTCCACCTTCTGGCTTTCCTTAAACCAAGGATGCTCTTCCGAGGTATGTCCCGGAACAAGGTCCAGCAGAATATGAATTCCTTTCTCGTGTGCCCGATAGAACAAACGATACAGATCCTCATTTGTCCCATATCTTGGTGCGACCTTTTTGTAATCTCTCACATCGTATCCAGCGTCATGAAACGGAGAATCAAAGCAGGGATTGATCCAGATTGCATTACAGCCAAGTTCCTTGATATAGTCCAGTTTTTCCGTGATCCCATTAAAATCTCCGATTCCATCCGCATTCGTGTCCCTGAAACTCTGCGGATAAATTTCATAAAATACCGCATCCTTCAACCAGCCGATCATCTGATTTAACCTCCTTTTTAAAAGCAGTCTTCTCCAGAATTCTGTCGAATAAGAAAAGCCCCCTATGACACGCCTTTCGGTATGCCATAAGGAGCTTCCTCACAGAACATCTCTCTTTCGCTCTGTATTCTTCGGTATCCCGTCACTTCAGCGTTAAATATCTGCCTATCATCAGCGATGATAATAGAAATCAATGTACTCAGCGCAAGCGTCTAAGAAAGCCTCTCTGTCCTCATCTCCGTAATATCCCTGAGCAGCTGCTGCAAGATCGCCTCTCAGATCCCATGTCAGCCACTGGTTTCCTACGGTTGAGAATGCCGAACCACTCATTACGGTGTCATAAACATCCATGAGCTGTTCCTTGTCATACTTCACACCCTTCACATAGCTGATATTTCCGTCAACCTCATAGTACTCCTGAGCGATATCGGACTGGGACAGGAAGTCAAGGAATGCCTTGCAGGCTTCCGGATACTTGGTGGAAGTTCCGATGGACCATGCAGTGTCAACGTTAACAGCAACCTGAGGAGAATCCAGAATCGGGCTAGGCAGTGCAAAATAAGCAATGTCAAGATCCGGGTTAGCTGTCAGGAACTGAGAAAGAAGCCAGCTTCCGTTGAACATAATTGCGGCATCACCGTTTACGATATCCTGCAGAGCAGCATCTCTGTCCATTCCAAGTGCATCTTCGGTTGCATAAGGCTTAATGGTATCCAGGAAATCTGCGAAGGTATTCAGTGATTCGCTGTCAGCGATGTCCTTGGTTCCATCTGCAATTGCCTGGAAGTCCTTTGCGCAGTCCGGATTCAGCTCACCCATCAGACGCTCGGTCAGCTGCGGAGCATCTCCCTTGAACGGGAAAGCAATCGGTCTCTTGATTCCGGAATCCTGAAGCTTCTGAAGATCTTCCTTGAACTCATCAAAGGTTGTCGGTGCGGAAGTAATTCCAGCTGCCTCGAAAAGATCCTTGCGATAATAAACGGCATATGTACTTACCGTCATCGGCATGCAGAACTGAATATCGTTGTACTCCGTCAGTGCAAGCAGATTCTGACCGATATTCTGCTGGAATGCTTCATCGGTAACATCCATCAGATATCCGGCATCATAATACTGCTTATATTCAATGCCGGCAGGCATCGTCTGCATGACATCCGGAATATCATTGGAAGCAAGTCTGGTCTTCAGAACCGTCTCACCGTCCTCACCGTAGGTGTGATTTACCTTTACCTGAGGATACTTTGCTGTATATTCAGCAATGATATTGTCGATTACTTCAACAATCTCTTCCTTTATCGTAAAGACTTCGATCACAGCACCGTCTTCCGGTGTATACTCTCCGCTGACTGTACCACTCTCATCATCTGCGACCGTATCAAGAACCGGTGCCTTCTCCGTGCTCTCCTCTGCTTCTTCGGCAGTTTCTTCTGCTGCAGGCTTGCTCTCTGCAGCCACATTGTCCCCCGAAGATCCGCATCCTGCCATGGAGAATAACATCATCCCTGACATAACCAGTGCCATTACTCTTTTCTTGTTCATTGTTGAACCTCCCTTTTCTATTTATCAGCGGCTCCCAATTGCCGCAGATTTACGATTTAAATCTCCACCTGCATTCCGTCATAGGATGGAATAATGTGGTCCTTTTCCATAATCTCCTGAAGTTCCGCATAAGGCAGATAGAAGTTATGCGAATAATGTGTTGCAATGATCTTTGTGTGCTCGTCGATCAAACCGTTCTTTGCAAAACGCTCCTTCATTTTCAGGATATTCGGATATCCCATATGGTAATCCTTCGAATCCTTCATCCCTATGGTGCAATCCATGCTCAGAAGATCAAACTTCAGATGATTCTGTTCTATGTAGTCCCAGGTTTCTTCCGGATACTCTCCGGTATCATTGCTGTAGAGCAGCCTCTTTCCGTCGCTTTCAATGCTGTAGATCAGACAGTTCTCTCTCGGATCATGATGGGCTGTCAGCGGCGTCACAAGGTAATCACCGATCTGCACCGGCTCAAAGTTCTTCAGCTCATGAATGATGACTCGTCCGCCCTCGTCAAGCTCCGCTGTGTTTTTCAGACGATCCACGCAGACATTGTTTCCATAGACATGGACCGGCTCTTCAATTCCTGCCGCATAGCCTTCGCTCCGCATGGCAAACTCTTCCGGATAAAAATGATCCTGATGCGAATGCGTGAATATCACGTATTTCAGCTTATAAAACTCCAGATCATTCTGAAGCATATGCATGTAGGAGTCCTGTGGAAAATCAACCATAAGGTCATCGTTGATCAGAACCTGTGACCGGGTACGGACATCCTTGCCGCGTGTTTTCCGGATCTTTTTGCAAACCTCACAGTTACACCAGACTGCAGGAATTGCTTCTGCTGCCGCTGTTCCCAAATAATGAAGCTTCATCTTTACTTTCCTCCCCTTACATTCAAAACTGTTCTTCTTATCCTTTGACAGCTCCGCTGGTCAGGCCAGACATAATCTGTCTCTGAAGGAAAAGATAAATCACAAGAATCGGAATCATCGAAATGCACAGGCAGGCAAATACCAGACCATAATCCACGCCCGCCTCTGACTGGAAATTATACTGATACAGAACAATCGTCCAATACTGCGGAGAACGATTCAGGATGATCAGCGGGAGCGTAAAATCATTCCATGTCCAAAGGCAATCCTTGATCACCGAGGTTGCAATGATCGGCTGCATCAACGGGAAAATAATTTTGCGGTATGTGTAGAACGTACTGGAACCATCTATGGACGCCGCTTCCTCAAGATCTCTCGGAATTCCTGCAAGATATCCGGTATACAGGAAGGTTGCTTCACAAGTCGTAGAACCGATGCAAAGAATCGCCAGACCAACAGGACTCATCATTTTAAGTGCAGACATCATCTGAACCAGCGGAATCATCTTTACCTGGAAAGGAATGAAAATACCAATCAGAAGATAGAAGTAAAAGCCTCTCCATTTTCTGTCTTCGTTCATTCTCCTGGCAACCGAATAACCAAGCATCGGCATCAGAATCACATCTCCTGCCGCAACAACAGCAGTAATCACCGCCGTATTCAGCAGCGCTCTCCAGAACCCTTTCTTGAAGAGAATGTACTTGAAATTTCCGAAATACCACTTCGTCGGAAGGGACAGGTAGTTGGTGATTGTCTCCGACGTGCTCTTAAAGCTTGTGATAAAAGTAATGTATAACGGAAGAACAACAGTCAGAAGCCCCAGAACCAGAAGAGCATAGACCAGAACTTTATGTAATTTCTTCTTACTCATTTGCTTACCCCACTCCCCGTTATGCATTTACAGATTTCTTATTGCTGATCTGCAGCTGAACGTAAGAAATAACTGCCACAACGATACCTACAATGATTGCCTCTGCCATTGCAGATGCGAAACGATTGTTCTTAAACGCATCGTTATAAATCAGAATCGACAGCGATCTCGTTGCGTTGTTCGGTCCGCCATCCGTCAAGATCTTGATCTGATCGAAGACCATCAGTCCGCCCTTTACCGCCAGAACCAGAACAACGGAAAGAGTCGGGATCAGATGAGGAATCGTAATATACCGAAACACCTTCCAGTTGGTCGCCCCATCGATTTTTGCTGCTTCCAGAAGCTCATACGGAATTGTCTGAAGACCTGCAAGAATCAGAATCGATTGCATTGGCAATGCCCCCCAGAGTGCCACAAACAAGATTCCGAAAATTGCCGTATCTTTGCCGGACAAGAGACTCTTCTGCAGCATAGGAATGTTCATTACCTTTCCAAATGCAGGAATCACACGGAAGAAAATCTGATTAAAGATCATCGATACCGTGACACTACTGAACAGTGCCGGAAGAAAATACAGAGCGCGAAATGTTGTGCTTCCCTTTACTCTCTGATTGAGAAGAAGAGCAATGATTGTCGCAAGAATCAATATTCCCAGCACAAACAGGATGGTGTAACGAAAATTAAACAGAAACGCCTTCAGAAAGCGCTTATCCGTCAATGCATTGATATAGTTCTCAAAGCCGACAAAATTTCTGGTCCTCGCAATCTTATTCCAATCCGTGAAGCTGTAGTACACGCCAAGGCAAACAGGGAACGTAAAGAAAAACGTATATAGCGCTGCTCCCGGAATTGACATCAGCATTGTTGTTCGTTTGTAATCCTTTTTCAGACACTTCTGATGCTGTGTATTCTTTTTCAATTTCTGTTCCCCCTTTTTATTCTTTATTACCCCTTTTATTCGCCTTCGCAGAAATTTATGTAATAAAAAAGAACAGCAAAAGTGAACCATCACTTGTGCCGTTCTCATCATCTCAAAGGCAATTCACTCTGTTATCATTTTACCTGCGCTTTACGTTCGCGGTAAACATAGTATCTTACATTCGAAAGCATTGTGCAATAGGGTTTGTATTATTTTTTATCTTAATTGTTCGTTTTGTTATTTTCGTACAACATCTTATAGTACATTCCGTCACTTTTCCGATTTGATTTTCGCATTCTTATGTGCATATCGTCACATTCTGAATCTTTCAGAAATACAATATATCGTACCCTCCAGTTGAAGCACCTGTCATCCGATATTCGCTGCGCGCTAAAGTATTCAGCCAGAAACGCCCCTTTTACAAGTGTTCTGGCATCTCATTTATTCAGATTTCATGCACGCCTTTTTCTTCCGTCTTTGCCGCTGCTGCAAGCACTGTCTCCACAGGTACCTCAAGAACCTCTGCCACGTCCTCTGCACGCATGCGACCACTCTTTACCATTGCTGCCATGGAATCGAGTATTTTCTCCCGTTCTTTGGTATGGCCTTCCTCCAGAGCCTTTTCCCTGGCATCCTTTGCGATCAACATCAGCTTATATTCGAAGTCCATGAAGTTTCTCCTTTCCCAGCATCTTTTTGCTGCACGGGCCTGCCCCTGCACTTCCCCGTAGAAATCATCTGTGGAAGCAGGCCCGTTGATGAGACTCCAGAAAGTTCTTTAACTCCGGAAGAATATCGTTTCCGGTTCCGTGGGCTGTATCAGAAAGATACACTGCAGCGAAGTTGCTATTACGTGTTGGGATGAGTCTGAATCCAGTTGTTTATCTCTTGCTCGCTGAGCCCGGAACGTTCCATGGCCTCAGAGAGGGAGAGAATGCCATCCTGAACAAGAGAAGAATAGTTTGCCAACGTCGCTTCCTTGCGACCTTCTTCCCTGGCGTCTTTTGCAATCAGCATCTGCTTATATTCGAATTCCATGAAGTTCCTCCTTGTCTCGGCGTCCTTCTTGGCTTCGCGGA
>ENA-OUOY01000083-OUOY01000083.1-human-gut-metagenome-genome-assembly--contig:-NODE-83-length-76919-cov-46.488421_pt1 | contig 76919 bp, 66 predicted proteins | sample MGYA00237937_ERZ548767 | MGnify/ENA primary metagenome ERZ548767 (study PRJEB26490, sample SAMN05356887) | human gut metagenome | biome: terrestrial biome; feature: human-associated habitat; material... | reverse complement strand
TTTATCATGCCTGCCCGGGGACATAAATGTTGCGAAAGATTAGTAAATCCTGTCCCAAACCTTCGGGTCATACTGGCCCGAAGTGGTAAAAAAAGAGCAGGGCGGCAAGCCCCGCAACGGAAGCCTGCCGCCCTCGTCTTACTTTGCCACCAGCTCGGAGAGCTCCCGCAGCACCTTTGACACCTCGCCCCACAGCTTTTCATAGTCCCGCTTCAATCCGTCGATTTCCTCCGGGTACACGCCATAGGTATGTGCGTGTATGGCAACCTGATTGAGATTGTTAGAACAGCGCCGTTGCAGAGAGATCAGCTCTTTTACGGGCGCAAGGTCGATGTGCAGGATATACCCATTCAGAGCCATTTTCCGTACATAAGCCCCGGCGTTGGAAATGCCCACCTCGGCCATCCGCTCATGGATGGCTGCCAGCTCGTCCGGCGTTACCATGACATGCAGATGGACATTCCGCTTGCGGTTCTTCATCAGCGTTCCAGCTCCCGGCCTTTCCGGCGCTCTTTGGGTTCCTTTACCTTATCAAGCGGTTTTGCGTCCAGCTCCGGGGGCGTGGGTGGGATGGGCGTGTTGTTGGGTACGCCGTCGATCATGTTGCAGTTCTGCTCTGTGGAGAGCTCGGCGGTTTTCAGATAGTTGTCTTTTTCGTGCATGGCGATCCTCCTCTATCGTTCCTCATGGTTTTTATGGCTCCGCTTCTGGCCGGGCTCCTTTTGGGGTTCCTGCCCTCTGGTTCCTTCTTTGAGCCGGGCGGTAATGGATGGGCGCACCCGGTCAGGATTGCCCGGTGCTGGTTTCAGTTCATAATCCTCCATCTGCTTTTCGGTCAGCGGCTTTGCGTAGGTCAGTTCGCCCCATGCCATCAGCCTGCCATCCGCCACAGGACGCCGCCTGTCGTCATCGTAGTTGACGATGGAAAGAGGCTGGTTATCCGGCGGCTTCGGGTAAGTTCCTATGTCCACGGGGCGCTGGGTGGAATAATAGCGGTAAACGCCCTCCGGTCCCAGCTCGGTATGCTTGACCGCCGCATGGTAAAACTGCTGATAGTCGTCCATCCGGCGGTCAAAGTCCCGCTGCGCCCACGCCTGACTGGTTCCATAGCGGCCCCAGTAGTAATCCCGATGGCCGTTTTCCCCCTCGGTAAACTGCCAGGTCACAAAGGGACTCGGCGCTCCCGGATTATGCCCCAGCGCAAAGCCGTGTCCGGTTTCAAAGGTGGCAGCTTTCAAAATCACATATCCTTGTACTGTCTCCAAGAGATACCTCCTTTCTGTGCCTCGGGCTAACATGACCCGAAGTGCTGGATGTTACGAAATAAGAGGGCAGACCGGGGAGAAATGTAATAAGATATTCCCACCCCGGAAACACCCTCAAAAAAACCCGGAATGTCAAGCCTTTGGAGGCGGCAAATCGTAACAGCCGCCCGGCCTTTTCTCCCGCATTTTCCTCATGCGTTCCCGGCTTTTTCGGCGGTTCCCTTCGGCCTTGCAGGCGTCGGAACAGTAGGCTTGACGCCCCTCGGGCAAAAACGCCTTTCCGCAGACCGCACAGGCCCGCAGTTCCGGGGAGATGCCTTCCGTTGTCAACGACGCTTGAAGCTCCGGGTTAAGAGGCAGGACAGCCTCACGGAAATAACGGCAGTACGCCCCTGTCCAGCACTTGTGCAGCATATAGCAGGCACAGTCAAGAGGAAGGCACAGGCCGCTTTCCCGGTCATAGTTGGCGCACATCCCCGTGACAAGAGAACGGATTTTCTTCTTCTCGTCACGGGTCAGCTCCCGGGCGTCCATTTAAGACTTCGGGCCACGATGGCCCGAAGGGCGGGACTCCACGATCAGCGCCCGGAACTTCTTCCGGCACTGTTTTTTCTTTCCTTTGCACTCCTTGTAATAACGGCATCCCTTACAAGGGTCGTCATTGTTCCAGCCGGGGTGCGGTACTTCCTTCATCATTCGTTCAAAAGGGCTGCTTGTAAAATTCATTCTCATTCCTCCGTATCTTCCTCCCACGGCGGGGTATCTTCGTCCTCGGGTTCCTCTGCGATCTCCTCCAGCTCCCCGTCCTCATATTCGCAGTAATCATCTTCCAAATCCGGGGCCTCATGCTTCGGCTTGTAAATCTTGAAATAGTAACCAATCCCACCGCCGGCCAGCACCACCGCACCGATCAGGAGCAGAGAGAGAAGGGGGCTGTCCTTTTTCTCCGGCTCGGGTTCCGGTACTTCCTCCACCGGTTCGGTGGGCTTTGGCTCTGGCTCCGGGGTCACTTCTTTGGGCGGTTCCTTACCCTGTTCGGCAAGAGGCAGAAGGTCGTCTGTGGTAACGGTATTGAGGAAATAGACGTTCTCGCTGGTTTTCTGTTTGTCGATCACCAGATAAAACACGCTCTCGTCTGCCGTGGTGATGGTGTAGAACTCCTTTCCATCCTCGTCGGTGGCGTTGTCCACCACGGTTCCCGTCCCGTCCGGGGTAAAGGGGTTCTGGGTTTCCGGCTCTGCTTCGGTTTCTGCCGGGGAGGGAGCTGTCTCCGGCTGCGGCTCGCTGCTCTGTGCATAAGCCGGGACTGTAAAGATCAGGCAACACAAAAGGCTGGCAGCCATCGCCGCCAGCCTGCGGTATTTAATTTTCTTCATGGGCTGTGTCCTCCTTTTCGGGTGCCTCCGGCTTCGGGTCAGTATGACCCGAAGCGGTAAGGCTGTTTTTGGGGTCGTTCAAAAAAGCCATAAGCTGGGCGGGCGTCAGTTTGAGGGAGCGCACCGCCTGCACGATCTGGCTGTTTTCTTCCTCCTGTTTCTGCTTTTCCAGCTCCCGGATTTTGGCCTGCCATTCGGCGGCCTTCTCCCGGGCTTTTTCCAGTTCCTTATCGAGCTTGTCGATCTTGTTCATGCAAGGACTCCTTTCCTCTGGCTCACAAACGCCCGAAGGCATAGAAATGTGTCTGCCAGTAGCTTGAATTGATGTTTGCGTATTGGATGGGCGAACCACAATGGAGCATCATCCCGTCGCCCACATAAATTCCCACATGGGATACAGGGCCGGGGCTGTCATAGGTTCCCGTGAAAAAGATAATGTCGCCGGGCTTTGCCTCGGAGGGAGAAATGATAGCACACTGGTTGTAAATGCCCTGCGCCGTGGTACGGGGCAGATTGTGGACGCCGCTGGCCGTGTACACCCAGCAGACAAAGCCCGAACAGTCAAAGGAGGTGGACGGGCTGGAGCCGCCCCACACATAGGGCCAGCCGATGTACTTTGTGGCTTCTTCCATGAGCGCCGCAAAAGCCGGGTCATCCAGCGCCTCGCCGGGTATCTCATAGCTGGGGCCGGTATCTTCGCCACCGTTGTAAATCCCTTCCCACAGATAGGGTTTGCTGCCTTTGAGCTGCTGCATAACGGTGTAGATTTCCCGCTGCTGTTCGTTAAGCCTCGGCAGGATCACGGCGGGCAGCGTCTTGTTTGTGAGGGTCACATTGAGAATGTAATACTCATAGGGGACTTCCTCGGTGGTGGTTTCCCCGGTCTCCGGGTCGGTGCTGGTTTCGGTGCGGTAGCGTATCTCGACTTCCTCCGTCAAGGTCAGCTCATACTGTGCCTCGAAGATCTCCCGCAGTTCGTCCTGCACCTGTTCCCGGAAATACACATGGTACTTTGCCGAGAGATAGGATGCCAGCTCATAGGGGTTATGGCCGATCTCGTCCACGGAATAGCGGTACTCGTCATAGCCGGGATGGGTGCTTTCGATGTTCGCTACCGTCTGCGCCAGCTCGTTTTCCAGTGCCGTGTAGTCCTCGTCCACGCCCAGCAGGTCCGTATCCTCCGAGGCGTAGGAGGTGCCGGATAACGCATTGGCAAGGCCGCTGCCAAGCGTGGGAAAGATGGAGTTTACCGCCGACACAAGAAAACAGAGCAGCAACAGCAGGAGCAGGACCAGCACCGCCACGGGATGACGGGTCACAAACTGCGCCGCCCGACGGGTCGCAGTTCCCGAAGCGGCAGCGGTTTTCTTTGCGGCCTTTGCGCCCTGTTTTGCAGCCGCCTTTGCTTCTTTGGAATACCGGCGTTTCAGTTTCCATTTCTGCTGCACACGGGAAAGCGGATTGCTGGCAAGTTCCGGGTGCTCGGAGGCCATCTTTTGAAAATCTACATTGGCCCGGGCTTTTATGTCCTTCCGTTCCCACTTTGCCACCTTCCGGGCTGGGTGTTCCCGCCAGCGGCGTTTGGCATAGCGGGTCAGTTTCCGGGCTCCGGCCTCTGCGGCCAGCTCGGATTTATGGGCTCCTTCCACACCCACATTTTCATGCTCAACCTCGTGTATCTTGTTGTGGACATAGAACCACGCTTCTGTGCGGGCTCCCCGGACTGCCTTTTTTGCAAGCCCCGGCGGCTTCTTCGCTGCCCGTTTTGCCTCGGTCTTGTCCAGTTTCTCCCGGGCCTTTCCCAGCTTTTCCCCGGCGTGTTCCGCTTTTGCCTGTGCTTTCTGGTACTTGTCCTTTTTGCTCCCGGCCTTCTCGGCGGAGCCCTCCGGCTCCTGTGCCTTGCCGGTATCCTGCGGCCCGCCCGCTTCATCTTCCTGCCTCATGCGGTCAGAGGGACGGCTTTTCCGGCTGTCCTCTTGAAACTTGCCGCTTTTGGACTTCGGGCCATGATGGCCCGAAGGGCTGTCCTGTCCGGTATCCTCGTCCTCAAACCGCAGACGTCGGGATGGTGCGGGGGAAGGTCTTTCCCGTTCAGCCGGTCCGGGGCGATTGCCCCCGGTATCCTCCGTCGGCCCCGGCCTTTGAAAATTCCGTTTGTCCGGTTTCTTTCCGATGATGTATCCCTCCTTTCCAAACCTCGGGCCATCATGGCCCGAAGTGTGTTATGCCCGGTTCATTTCCTGTTTTTTGTCCTCCGGGCGGGTGGTCATAATGGCGTACAGCTCGGTATTCTGCGGGAAGCGGTCAACAAACGGGATGGTGGTATTCCCGAAGAACAGCAACCCTTCGCCGGAATTGGTATGGGTCACATAGGAAAGCTGGTGGGGGCTGATCCCAAGCTGTTTGGCTAAAATCTGCCGGTCGCCCTGTGCCTGCGAGAGAAGCACAAGGAAGTCCGAGTTTTCAAAGATGTTCTCAATCTCCGGGCTTGCCAGAAAATCCTTCACGTTCTGCGTTAAAGCACTGGGAACGCACCCTTTTTTTCGCAGCATTTTCCAGATCGCCACACAGTAGCTTGCCGTCAGCCGGTCACGGAGCAGCACATGGAACTCGTCGAAGTAGCACCATGTAGCGATACCGCGGAGGAAATTCATGGACACCTGCGAGTTTACCAAGTCCTGCATAATGAGCATGGCAATCGTCCGAAGCCCGGCCCCCAGCTTTTTCAAGTCAAGGCATACCAGACGGCGGTTTAAGTCCACATTGGTTTCATGGTTGAACACGTTAAGGGAACCCGACACATAGATTTCAAGGGCAGTTGCCAGCCGTACCGCCTCGCCCTCCGGCTGGGAACAGAGCAGGTCATACAGGGTTTGGAGGGTCGGCATTTTGCTTGTTTCCGGGTCCTGCAAATGTTCCCGGTACATCTGGCGTACACAGCGGTCAATGACGGTCCGCTCCACCGGCTGCAAGCCATCCTTGCCGCCAACGATCAGCTCCATCAGCGACAGGATAAAGTCGGCTTTCAGCGCCATCGGGTTTTCCTCGTCAAAGCTCAGGTCAATGTCCATCGGATTGATGTGGTGGGGGCTGTCCGGGGCGATCTCGATGACCTGTCCGCCCAGCCGCTTGATAAGGGGCGAGTATTCGCCCATCGGGTCCACCACAATGATCCGGTCACGGGTGGCAAGGAACACGTTCACAAGCTCCCGCTTTGCGGCAAAGGATTTGCCGGAGCCCGGCACGCCGAGGAACAGGCCGTTGGGGTTTTTGAGCTTTTTCCGGTTTGCCATGATGACGTTATGGGAAAGTGCGTTGAGCCCGTAATAGACGGCTTCGCCATCCATGCGGAGCTCCTGCGTCATAAAGGGAACGAAAATGGCCGTGGAGCTGGTCGTCATGCCGCGCTTGATCTCAATGCCGTTATGGCCAAGCGGAAGGCTGGAAAGAAAACCATCCTCCTGCTGGAAGTCCAGCCGCTTCAAGGTGCAGTTGTATTTCTGGACGATACCAGATACCGTGAACAGGTCGTTGTCCAGCTCCCGGCGGGTCGGGGCCATGTTCACTACAAGGAAGGTCAGCAGGAACATTCTTTCATTCCTGCTCTGTAAATCTTCCAGAAGGGTCTTTGCGTCGTTGCTGTACGTTACAAGGTCGGGTGGAAGTATGTCCATGTCGTACCCTGACCGAGCTGCCTTCTTTTGTTCCTCCACCTTCATCTTGTCAATGTCGGAGACTTTGGCCTTGATAGATTTTACGGCGGCGGCCTGATCGACGGTTTGGATATGGAGAGTGATGGTCATTTCCGCATCCATTTCCAAAAGCTCCGCCAGCAGCTTGTCCGAGAGCTCCGAGGCCAAAATCTGCAAGTAGGAGGCGGCGCCCCAAGTCGTCCCCACCCGGAACAGTCGGCTGAAACGAAAATCGAAACTGTCCGGGGCGATAAAGTCTTTGGTGGAAAGCCCGGTTTTGGGGATCATATCCCATGAAAACCGGAAGGGGGAGCCGCTGCCGGGGTGGAGCTGTCCGTGAAGGAGTTCCAGCCGTTCCAGCCCCGAAAGGGAGCGGCACTTGACGCCCAGCTTTTTGAAGTTCCCGCAAATGTCCGCCTCTACACGTTCCAGCCTTGCCCTGGCGGTGGGAAGGTCGTCCACGTTCACGCCGAAGGTCAGGAGCTTTGTGCGGACAATGCCGTTGTTGCTTTTGGCGATCTGGTTTTCCAGCATTTCCACATACTCACACCGGACGCTGTTGTAATCATCGTCCTGCATGGGGATGTTCACGCTGTACCGGCTGCCCGGGCGGCTCCGGTGGTTGAGGAAGGAAAGCTGGAACGGAAGGCTGCTGTCAAAGTAGTTGAGGCAGGCGCTCCACCCGTCAAAGATGGCCGCCTGATCTTCGGACTGTGCGAGCTGGTAGTTGATGTCCTCGTATTCAATGGTTTTGGTGTAATAGCGGTCCGCTACCCGGCACACCCCGTCCCGGTACATTTCCCGGTAAGTGAGGGTCTGCTGGGCGGTGGTGGGAATGTTCTTTCCTTTCGTGAACAGGCCGGTAAGGCCCTGCTTTTCAGGCTTTCTGCCTGCGGGCTTTCCGGCCCTTCTGCTGTTTCGCAATCGGCTGCGCCTCCTTTCTGGCGCTAAGCAGCGCATAGAAGTTTTCGGTTTTGTAAGGCCGCACACGGGGATAGAGGAACCGGGTGCGGATGATGTTTTTCAGCACTTTTTCCAGCGGAAGGCCGTCCCGTTCATACATAGCCAGAAAGAAGAACGGGAGCATGAGGCCGATCATCAGGAACATGGCGGCGCTGTTCCCGATACTGCCACGGGAAAACAGGTAGGCCGGGAGGCCCACCGCCGCCGCGCTGGAAAAACAAACAAGCTGGCGCTTCGTTAGGTTGAAGGCCAGCTTTGTCTTGATTTTGGAAAGGTCTTTTGGTACTGGCACATAGGCCATTTTGGTACACCTCCTTTACTGCTTCGGGCCAGCATGGCCCGAGGTTATCTTGCGGCCTCTTTGGCCGGGGCTGTGCTGCGGGCAGCTTCGGCGGCCTCTCGTCCGCTCTGCCTTGCCCGCCAGTATTCGGGGTGATACTGCCGGATGGACTGATTGAGTTTTTCTTCAAACTGTCCTTTGTCCTTAATGCGGTCAGGGATTTTCCACAGCTTTTTGTCCAGCAGCTCCCGGAGCACTACGCTTTCCTGTGCGTCCTCCTCATAGCAAATATAGCCCTTGTCCTTGAAGCCGCATTTTTTGGCCGCTGGGGAGAGGACGGCGGCTACCTCGTTTGCCACCATCGTTCCGCCGTGGCTGGCGGTAGATACCAGAAACACCCCTGGACAGAGGGTTTCACAGCTCTGCACCTCGCCCCACGGGGAACTTTTCGGCGCATGGAACATTCCGCCCGTCCGGTTCCGGTCCGCCTGCATGAGCGCCGCCTTTTCCAAGATGGCTTTCAGTTCTGGGGAAAAATAGGCATATTCCCGAAGAACACGGGCAGCCTCCCCGCCGCAGGCGTTCATCAACAGGGTATAGGCGTCGCTGTCCGCTTTGGTACAGCGGCCCAGCAGTTTTCCGTCGTAATAGCAGGCCGCGTCATAGCCCGTCCGTTTGCGTGGCATGGTTCCCGCCTCCTTTCTGCTTCGTGTCAGCATGGCCCGAGGTCAACGCTCTGCACTGCGGCTGGGCTTTTCCTTCGGAGGCCGCTCTGCCTTTGCCTGTTCGGCAGCCGCTTTTCCGGCTTTGAGCTGGTCGCTGATGGACGCACGCCCCACAGAGCCGCGCTCCGCCATCTGTTCCAGCTTTGCCTCATAGGCTTGCAGAACAGCGGTGTTGAGCTGTTCCCGGAACTCCTTTGTGACAGGGTAGGCCATATCCCGGTAGCCGCCTTTGCCGTCTGGCTGGCTGGGCATCCCAAGAAAGAGCCCCTTGCTGCCCTGTACGATTTTCAGATTTTCCACCACAAAGCAGTCATTGAATTTCACGCTGGCAAAGCCCATGAGGTTTTTCACAGGTTCGATGACCCGCACGCTTACATCCAGCTTTATAGGGGCGGCTGGTGTTCCGCCCGCAGTTTTTTCCTGCATGGATTTCTCCTTTCCGCTTCGGGTCAGCATGGCCCGAAGTCTCTTAATGGCAGCCGAAGATGGATTTTGCAAGACTGCCTGTTTTGAATAAGGTAAAACACAGCAGCACCGTATATCCCACACAGCCCCAGATTGCCCCGATGGGGTCGCCGTCGGTGGCGATACTCTGGATCAGCACCGCATAGATGGCGACACAGACTAAGATCAACAGACCTTGAAAGCCCACCGCAAAGAGGGAGCGGAAATAGTTCTGCCCCATGTGTCCGGTTTCCCTGTTGGGGACTGTGGCAAACGGGATAGGCGCTAAACTTGTGAGTAAATAAATTTCAATCATACGGCCATATACGATGACGAAAATCACGATGTTTAAGGCAATCATGGTAAGCTGGATCAGGAAGGACTGGAGCCAGAGTCCGAACAGAGGGCCTAACTCCATCGCCTCAAGCTCTGTCCGCAGACTGTCCAGCACATCCGGCGTGATTTCTGTCCCGTTCTGGATAATGCCCGCTGACTGCTGGATCACATGCTGGCTCACATCAAAGACCGCCAGCACGATATTGAAGGTATTCGTCAGGATCATCACAGCCACAAAGGTTTTGAACACCCACTTAAAAAACATCCATGTGTCAACTTCATGTAGGTTGTTGCGTTCTATGAGCATCTGTATCAGTTCATAGGTCATAACAAAAGTGAGGATGACCCCGGCGATTGGCAGAATGGCAGTTTCGGAGATCTGTCGTATCATGGAAAAGACCCCGGCGTTCCAGTCCGCCGGGGTCGTGCCTACCTGTGTGGCGATTTCGCCAACGCTCTGATTGACGTTATCGAAAAGGCCGTCCAGATTCCCCATGATACCATCGACGAGCAGACCTTTCAGCCATTCAACGATTGCGTCGATGATAAAGTCCATATATCAGCTCCTTTTCTGGAAAAAGGGACAATGGGTGACATTTAGCTGAACAGCCCGGACAGCAGAGGGATAAGCTGAAGGCCGATCAGAACGACACCGCCGCCCGCCATGAGCTGCTTAATGCCCTGGCTTTTTGCCGCAGGGTTATCCGACCCGTAACCTTCCAGAAGGTTAATGACGCCCCATACCGCCAGACCGGCGCCAAGAGCCATGACCAGAATTTTGAGAATGTCGATTGCCTGATTGAAAAATTCCATATACGTTCCTCCATTTTGTTTGTTTGATGGTTTTGGGTACAAAAAAAGCCGCCCACATCGGCGGCGCTTCGGGTCATCATGGCCCGAAGTTACACAAACTCGTCGCTGTCCAGATCATCGAAGTTCAACAGGTCAGCTTCTTCGTCCGTGTCGGAGCCGTCCACTTCGTACACCGTGTATTCGTCCTCCGGCTTTAGTCTCAATGGCCGGTGGCGGAACAGGGTTTCCAAGCGGAAGGCGTTTTTCTTTTTATCAAATTCGGCTGTGTACTTGTAATTCGGGTGCTTTTTCAAGTCATACTTCGGAGACAGGAAGGGTGGGAGCCCTCTAAGCTGCAAGATACATTTATCCCCGGGCATGGTGGTGATCTCGCTGGTGGTCATCAGCTCCCGGCCAAGCCGCTGCATATTCTGGCTGTAACTTTCAGACTGTCCACGGCTTCGGCCCTCGGTCTGCATAGAGATGGTGGCCTTGCCCAGCCAGTTTTCCGAAATATCCTTTAGGGTGGAAGCCTCCCGGCCTCCGAGGAACACGATACTGTCCATGTTGCCCATGATGGTTTCGGAATGGTCTTTGTACAGCGCCTTGCATTGACTCATAGCCTGATAAAAGAGCGTCAGGCTGATCTCACGGGAGCGGATGACGGCCACGATCTTTTCCAGCCCCGGCACCTGTCCAGTGTTGGCGGCCTCGTCCCACAGCACCCGCACATGGTAGGGCAGACGCCCGCCATAGGTGTTGTCAGCCCGTTCACACAGAAGGTTGAACATCTGCGAAAAAGCAAGGGCAACCAAAAAGTTGTAGGTGGTGTCCGTGTCACTGATAAGAAAGAACAGCGCCGATTTTTCATCCCCCAGCTTATCCAGCTCCAGTTCGTCATAAGACATGATTTCCCGGAGCTGGGGAATATCAAAGGGAGCCAGTCTTGCACCGCAGCTAATCAGAATACTTTTTGCTGTCTTGCCGCTGGCCAACTTGTATTTCTTATACTGCCTCACGGCGAAGTGCTGGGGGCTGCGGCGTTCCAGCCCGTCAAACATATAGTCCACCGCATTTTTGAAGGTTTCGTCATCCTCCCGGACTTCCATGCTGTTTATCATTTCCACCAGCGTATTCATGTTGCGTTCTTCCTCCGGCCCCTCAAACACGATGTAGGCCACAAGGGCGCAGTACAAGAGGGTTTCGGCTTTAGTCCAGAACTCGTCGCCCTCCTTGCCGTCGCCTTTGGTGTTGGCGATCAGAGCGGTAACGAATTTCAAAACATCGCTTTCCGTCTTGATATAGGCCAGCGGATTGTAGTGCATGGATTTTGAAAAGTCGATACTGTTGAACACCCGCACCCTGTATTTCTCCCGTTGCAGAAACCGCCCGCACTGGTCGAGGGTGCCGCCCTTCGGGTCTACCACCACATACGAGGAATGGGCTTGAAGGAGCTGCGGGGTCAGCCAGAACCTTGTCTTACCCGAACCGGACGAGCCGATGACACAGGCGTTTAGGTTCCGGGCATTGGCGGGTATTTTCGGACGGGTGTTCATGGTCAGGAACTCCGTCCCGGTCAGAATGACATTGTTCTGAAATTTAGGGTCAACAAACGGCTTTATATCCTCCTTTGTTCCAAAGCGGGCGGTGCCGTATTCCGCATCCCGCCGGAATTTTTTCGCCTGCCTGATCTTTGACTGTATCAGCAGATACACCCCAGCTGCACCGGCAAGGCCCACCAGCAGGTCAATACCGCCAAGCCCCAGCCAGTAGGTTTCAAAGGCTTTGGGGAAGGTGTCGAGCATCCCCATGAGCTTTGTCCCGAAGTCTGTGCCGGGGGCAATCCGGTAGGCCGTCCCGATTTTGGAGAAGAACCAGAACACAAAGAGGTACGGCAGGTTTGGGAGCACATATTTTCTGATCTTGTCACTCAACGTCCGTCCTTCACCGCCTCTCTGGTCCGCTGCTTTTCCTTTGCCTGCGTCCTGATCTGCTCCGTGAATTTCCGAAGCTGGCCGAGGATGGAAGCCTTGTCCTGCTCTTTGTTCAGCACCTTTGCGCTGTACTTCTGGAAGGCCGCTGTGATGGCGTCCGCCTGATTGGCTTTGAAGAACAGCAGGTAATGGCCGGGGCTCACTTTATGGAAAGCGTAGTCCACATGGAACTCCTTCGCGATCCGGTCAAAATCCTTTGGGGCTCCCACATAGGGCATAGCGCTTTTGCCGCCATAGTGGTTCATCAGCTTTTTTACACTCTGGCGTCCCTGCGGGGTCAGCGCTTTCCGGCGGTGCTTTTGCAGTGCCCGCGCCACCTTCCCGAGAGCGGCAGCCAGCACTTTTCCCGTGAGCTTCGTTGTCCTGATCGAAAGGGCAACCGTTTTTTGGTTTACTTCTTCCTGCATAAAACCTCCTTTCCATCGGGGTTCCCGCTATCCGGGAGGCCCCCGTACAATCTCGGGGAACAGAAAACCTCGGGCCAATGTGGCCCGAGGCTTACCGCTCGGCATCTCTGCCGGACGGAGCTTTCTTTTCCGGCTCCGTCTGGACTTTTTCGCCCTGTTCCCGCATGGTCTGCAAGATAGAGGGCTTCTTTTGAAGCTGGGAGGGCTTTTCGCCGGACAGCGGCTTGATACATTCCAGCCGGTCAGCCGCCCGGATGGCGTTGTCCGTGAGCTGCCTCTGCCATGCGCCCACGCTGGGAGCCCAGCGAAAGCCGCTGCTTTTCAGCTCGGCCCGGGTGTCCGCGTCAGGCTTTCCATCAAAGAATACCTGCAAGCGGTTGTCCTCCCGGTTCATTTCCACACGGCCTCCGTCGAACTCCCAGCCGGAAAACTCCCGCTGCGCCTGTTTGGAAAGCTGTTCGATACGGGCCTTTACCCGGCGGATCTCCGCGTTGTTGTTGGTAAGCTGGTAGCTTTCAAAGGGCCTCGGGTCGCTCCGCCAGCTTGCCGCCATGCTTGCTTTCAGCTTTTCGATCTGGTCCGGCGACAGCAGCGCACAGCCATCCAGATTTCCATGCTTGCGGTAATAGGCGTTGACCTCCTTCATAATGAGCTGGGAGCGTTCCAGCCCGTCCAGCTTCTTCTGGAGCTTTTCGATGACCGCCGGGTCATCGGCGCTGATCCCGCCCATGCCGGTACTGCGTATCTTATCCAGAAGCCCTTGAATATACCGCCATTCCTCCATGTTGCTGTCCCGAGCCCGGTTTTGCTTTTCCTTTTTTCCCACCGGGAAATTGGCAGGTCCGGCGATCATCACAGAGGGAACCCTTGCGTCAATGGCAAAGCCCTGGTTCATGTTTTCGGCCAGCTTGCGGGCGTAGGTGTCTAACAGATGGTCGATCTTCTCATGGTACATGGGGTCCACCCGGGATTTCTGCTTTTCCGCTATGGCGGCGGCCTTGTCCACCATTGCCCGGTATTCCGCCGTTGCGCTCCCTTCCTTGTAGTCGGAAAAGCTGTTCATTTCTTTTGCCCGGCGGGCGGCTCCTTCATTGATAGGGTAATAGTTGATGGTATGCACCTCCTTCATGCTTCGGGCCATGTTGGCCCGAAGTCTTACCGTTCTTCATGGGAAGGCCCCGCCTTGTCCTTTTTCGGAGCGGGCGGGGCTTCTTGAAACCGTTTGAGTGCAGCGAGAATGGAGTGGACAGGCTCGGCCTTTTCGGGATAGGCAAATATCCGGTGTTCCGGCGGGATGTCCTGCGGCCCGTGGTAATACTCCTTGAAGCCCTCCGGGACTGCCGACACATACCCACCGGGAGCGAATACGCCGCCCTCGTTGATACGCACATCCCGCCCGTATGCCTCATAATCGAAGTAGTTCTGAATGTACTCCGGTATGTCGATAGTCCCAAGCTCGTCGGCGTAAAGACGGCCCAGCCCTTCATCATCGGAAATATCCGGGTAAAAGCGGTAAAGGTCAAGGCTCTGCGTCAGGTTTATCAAATCCTTCACGCTCCTTGTGTGGTTTCCCAAGACAAGAGCGGCTTCAAAGGTTTCCAGTCCGCCCTTATCCCGTACTTCCAGCAGGGCGTGGCCCAGCTCGTTCAGCTCGTCGATGTTCTCACATTCGTAGAGATGATCGTAGAGCCCCAGCACATCACTGTCAAAGCTGGTAAAGAACACTTCGCTGTACCGCTTCCCGTCTATCCCGATTTTGGCAAGGGCGGCCTGCAACTCCTGTGTCGTCATGGGGAAATGTACCGTTGTCCCTACCTCAATCCCCATTAAGGGGTATAGGGCTGTATTGGTTATATAGGCTTCAAACATGGGCTTATTCCTCCTTTCCGGCCCGGTCAGCCAGCACCTCATAGATCCCGGCCATAATGTAATCGGCACAAGGGAGGGCAATCGCATTTCCCAGCGCCTTGTAGCGTTGCAGAGGCCGGATCTCCATGCCGTCCGCCCCGTACTTTGTCCAGCCCTCCGGCAGCCCCATCAGCCGTTCACTTTCTGTTTCCGTCAGAAAACGGATACAGCCGCCCTCCGGGTCGCCCTCATACCAGAAGGCAAAGGGCGTTACATCACTGGCTAAAAGAGTGGGAAAAGGGTCAGTTGGTAATCCGAAGCTGTTTCGGAAGGCCGTTTCTTCCTGCCTTTTTGCCGCTCCCCGCATACGGAAGCACTGAAAGGGGTGGATGACTGGTATCTGCCGCCCTGTTTCAAAAGAAGCTGTTCGATCTCCTTCGGCGGCTGCCCGCCCGCCCTCTCCGCAAGGCGGAGGAAGTGGGAGCATTGGACGGGGCTTAAATAGTATGTCTGCGGCACGTCTGCCTCCAAAATCCGCCACGACAAAAATCCGCTGCCTTCGTGCCAGCCTTCGGGAGCCTGCCCAATACTGGGCGTCCATGAGCCGCCAGCACACATCAGGCGTTCCCCCTCGCACCATTCCGGCGTTTCCCCATCTTCCCGAAGGAGGCATTGGAACTTCGGTGTCCGAGAAGGCGGATAGGACGGCTCTAAAGTCCATCCGGTCATTTGTAGAAAACGCTCCCATGACGTTTTCCCAAACAGCGATAGCTGGATATAGGTTATCAGTAGCATCCCTCATTTCCTGTATGATACGAAACGCCTGATAGAACAGGCTTGATTTTGCCCCGGCAAGGCCGGAGCGGTTGCCGATCAGAGAAAGGTTCTGACAGGGGGAACCGAAGGTAATTATATGGACAGGTGGGATTTTCCCGCCGTCCACCTTCGTAATATCCCCCAAATGCACCATGTCGGGAAAGTGCCTTTTGGTTATGGAGATGGGCGCTTTTTCAATCTCGCTGGCCCATACCGGACGGATACCGCACCGGGAAGCAGCCAGAGGGAACACGCCGATTCCGTCGAAAAGGCTCCCCAGCTTAATGTCCGGCATGGCCCGGGGTGCCGTGTCCCTTCACGGCAAGCACCCCTTCCAGTGTGGTCGCCGCAATGCCCAGCCGCCCGGCAACCGCAATATCGTTTTTTACATCCTCGTCCACAGCGCTGCCGCAGACGATCAGGGTGTGGGAGCGCCGCAGCATATCCCGGCGCATATCGATCCCGGCCTTATGTTCCTCGGGAACGCTGTCATTCAAAAACAGCGGCAGATACAAGAGCGGGCAGATCGGGGAAAAGCCCGCCTCATAAGCAAGGCGGCAGTAGTGGGCCGCCAGCTCCATATCAACATCCGGCACGCCGCTCCATGCGGCGGTCAGGTATGCTAAAGGTCGTTTCATTGGTTGAACCTCCATTTCTGTTTTGGTTTAGGGAAAAGCAAGGTATCGCCCAACCCCTCCGCCCCTTCCCCCGGGAAGGGGAACGGCTCTGGAGAATTTATATCCCCGTCGCTTGACCGGGAAAAAGCATAACCGGGAGAAATCCGTCAAGGGTGCCTCTGGCACCGCCTGCGGCGGCGCTGCCCTTGACTGATTTTCCCGGCTATGCTACGGAATAACTGGCGACGGGGAATAATTTATATCTCCAGAGCTTCGGGGCGCGGGGCAGAGCCCCGCAATCCTCGGGCCACGTTGACCCGAAGTTTCGGCTTACTTTTCCTGTTCGTTTTTCTTCTCCGGCTTTTCGTGTTCCTTCTGCTGGCCCTTCCAGTCGTCCAGCAGCTTGATAATCTGGTCCTTCATTTCCCTCGGCGTAGTTTCCTTGCCGAAATACTTGCTCAGTTCCGCACCTGTCAAAATCACTTTGTCTACCTCCTTTTTGTCCTCCATCATAATGCCGTCAATCACATCCCCGTTGAGCAGCTTCTTTTCGTCCAGCTCACGCATACGCTTTGCCTGCGCCTGCGAAGGAGAGGACTGCTGGCTGTCAATGGCAACGGCGATATAGTTCTGGTTCTTTTTGCTGACATAGGAAAGCTCCACCGCCGTAGTAAAGCCCAGCTTTTTTTCATCCATCAGCTTCATCAGGTCGGGAACCAGCTCATTGAGACGGATATACCGCTGCACCTGCTTGACCGCCATCTTATTGCGCTCGGCCACGATCTCGTTGGAGCGTTTGCCAGCGTCCTTCGGGTCAATCTGGCCCGAAGTGCGGGAGCCCTGGTGCTTGATGGCCTCAAGCTGCATTTTCAAGGCTTTGGCCCGCTCACTGGGGAGGATTTCTTCACGCTGGTTCAGATTATCCTCGACCATCTGGGTGATGGCTTCATCATCCGTCAGGTTTCGGACGATACAGGGCATATCCGTATATCCGGCAAGCTCGCTGGCTTTCTGGCGGCGGTGGCCGGACACGATCTCATAGCCGCCATCCTCACGGGGACGGACGATAGCGGGCTGGGTCACGCCCTTGTCCTTGACGCTGGACACCATAGCCCGCATTTCTTCATCATCCCGAACCTCAAAGGGATGGTTCTTGAAGGCGTGGAGCTCGTTCAGCTTGATATAGACAATCTGTTCCTTGCCCCGGCGTGGTGCATCCTTCGGTTTTTCGGGTTCCTTCGGAGCGGGAGCGGCCTGTACCGTTGGAGCCGTTTTTTTCTCCGGTTTCTTTTTGACCGCCTTTTCCGGTTTCTGTGCAGGAGCTTTGGGCTTCGGGGTTGCGGCCTTGTCCTTATCTGCTTTCGGGGGACGGCCCCGGCGCTTCGGCTGTTCCGGCTCTTTGGGTTTTTCCTCCGCTTTCTTCGGAGCCTCCGGCTGCTTTTCCGGTTTCTCCGCTTTTGCCGGGTCAGGCTTTTCCACGCCGGGAGCTGCCGCCCGTTCCTCGGCTTTCTTTTCCTTCATAATTTCAGCGAAGTTATAGACAGAAACCTGCGGGTTCTTTACCTCCGGTTCCGTCTTTTTTTCCGGCTCCGGGGAAACGGAAACCTTCCCCGGCTCTTTTTGGGGAGCGGGAGGCGTTTCCTTGCCCGGCCCGCTATCCGTTACCGGCTGTTCCGGCGTTTTTGTGGTTTTATCATCTGCCATAAGCATTTACCTCCTGTTTTTTGGCATGAAAAAAGGGGCTCAACTTTTCAGTCAAGCCCCCGTGGGAAGTTCCTCCTTTCTCCGCCATGATACAAAAATACCGCCCGTAGTCTCGTTTGGGCGGTACTTTGTGTAAGATTGGCAGTCCATTATTAAGTTTTTTATTATGTTCCCTTTGTACACCGTTGCAATACAATTCCTTTGAATATAACGTTATACATTCTTTTAATTTACAATAATCTTCCCTGTACATCATGATGTCTATATCATCATCCCAAGGAATGAATCCTTTATGCCTTGCTGCTCCAAGTAAGGTTCCTGCTGCTATTGAATATCTAATTTGATATTCTCTACAAATTTTATCAATTTCACATAGCATATTTAATTCTATATTTTTTAATTTACTTAATTCATTTTCTGACAACACTTTCATTTTTTCACCTAGCTTTTTCTATAAATTTTTTTATCATTTTTTTAATAGTCATTCTATACATGATAGCAATAATAAAAAATAAAATTATCAATATTGTATTTTGCCATATCATATTAATGTTCAAAAAAAGAACCACTACTTGTATTATTAAAAGAGTATAAGCAAAAATATCTATTTTTAAATTAATTGAAAATTTAATTATTTTCTTAGTTTCATGCAATCTAGCACCCCATACTAAAATATATGAAACAAGTGTTGCTATAGCGGCTCCTATTGCACCACAGAAATATACTAGCGTTAAATTCAACACTGTATTTACGCTTGCTCCCATAATTGTAGTTTTTGCAAAAACATCTGTTCTCTTTGCTGCCGAGAAAATCCCCCCTATTAAACCAGACAAAGCTCCAAATAGAACAGATATCATTAAAAATGGTGCATAAATCCAGGCTGAATAAAACTCCTGTGCAAAAATCAATTTTGCGATATATTTATCAAAAATAATTAATCCAGAACATGTCAACACCATTGCGACATTATATATTTCATAAACATTTGTATAAAACTTTGAATCATTAGCGTTAAATTCTTTCACTGCAGATAAGGTCCATGCCTGACTAAATATTTCCTGAAATACGTTTAATAATGATGGTATTTTATAAGAAATTGAATATATCCCATTTGCTGCTGTTCCACACAACCAAGTTACTATATATCTATCCGACGCATTATTAACCCACCACGCAAGATTATTAAAAACCATTGGTTTACTATATGAATACATTTCATCTTTTAATGCTTTATCACAACTGCAATTAACATATTTCCATACACGTATCCTAATAATTAAGAAAATCGAAGGAATAACATATGCAATTACCGTTGCGTAAAAATAGCCGCGTAATCCCATATTCATTATTACGAGAAATATAATGTTGAATCCTAGCATTGTAAGCGAATTTATTATTCCAGATACAGCTAACTCATTTATTTTTTCTATTCCGCGACAAAATTGAGAAAGCAATGAATAAGCAATTTCAGTTGAATACATCAAAAAGAAACACATTGGATATTCTGCTAAAATGTTAACAAATCCTGTTATCCAATTTATTGTAATAAATATCGCCACTATAACACATGAAAAACCCACTCGTTTGAATCCTATTGAAAATACATGTGTTTTATCAATATCAACCTCCAATGAGAATCTGACCACACTATCTACCACTTGAATTGTTAATATTGGAATTAATAATGAAACTGTTGTTGAATAAATATCGTAAGTTCCATATTCCGCAGTCGACAATAAATTTGTATACAATGGTATCAATATGAAGCTTAATATCTTTGAACCAAATTTACTCACAGTCAATAATCCGATATTTTTTATCAAATATTTATACTTCTGCATCTTTCACCGCCATATTTCTATTCAAAAATAACCCAATATATATAAAATCTATTACTCCCTCTACAGCAGTTAAATATGCTGACCCCAAACTGCCAACCATAAAAGTTATAAACATAGCCAAAAATACTTGTCTTTGTTCTACGGTCCGTTTTGAAATTGTATTTATATTTTTAAATATTTTATAATAGTATATTATATACATCACCGCTATAAAAAAACCAAACTGGCCAATTAACATTGGCCAATAGTTATCGGTAACATATGCTGAAAAATCAGTATTTAGGCCTCTAATTTTATTTAATCCATATATGATATATACATAACTATAATTATATGCCTTTGACATTTCGCTACCAAATGTTGCAAATCCAGTTCCTATTGGGAAGTAATCTTTTGCTATTTCTATACTTCTGACAGTTAATGCAAATCTAGCTTCAGTAGGTTTAATATAATGTTCTATTTGATAACCACCTAGAACAATTGCTAAAGCACCAACCATTGCAATATGATACCATCTCAATTTTCCTAATCTAAACAAATAAAAAAATATGTATACCGCAACAAATATCAATTGTGGTCCCTTTGTTGTTGATGCAATTAAGAATAATGAAATTACTTTTATAAATATATCAGTTTTTTTCTTGTCTTGTTTTAACGTAATAAAGGCCAACATTCCCATCACAATATACCCAAAAATTCCAGCATTTTGTGACAAAAATTTATACGCGTTGATTCCAAACCGTTCACTCGCAAAAAAAAGAATATTCCCTGTTACATATGCATATACTGCAACTATAAATGCTACACAAATATATAACCTAAAAAATCCACACAAATGTGATATTGTATATTCTATTTCCTTTCTTGACATTGAAGATGAAATAGTAAGCACAACCATTGGTACTTTTATTACACTAAAAATATCCGCAATAATAGCAATCGGTAAATCTTGAAATGAATACAGAATATTTCCTAACAATCCAATTGTTACAGTTGCTGATATTAAAAATAATATTTTCATTAGTCTACTATTTATAATCTTATTTCTTTTTAAAAAAATAATAAAAATTATAATTGAAAATATTTCATCATAATAATTTATTGTCTCCCATAATTGAGAAATATTGTACTGAAAAATCATTATTATGACAGAAAATGTAACAAACACTCCGAATGGCATTATATATATTTTTTTTGAAACCTTCATATTTTATCCTCACTTTTGTTTACCCAAAAATGATACAAACTTCCTATATGTTTATTTTTAACTTTATAGGTCAACTTGTGTATATTACTTATATTGCATAATTCTAAATATATTTCTTTGTTATATTCTAATGTAAGATATTTTTGCATCAAAATCGGAATTGTTGCTGGAACTCTAAACATGTCATTCATATCCTCAGGATATTTTTCACTTGCCATTTTCATAAAAATAAACATAATAAAATAATCCCTAATTTTGTTTTCTTTTCTCCAATATTCATTCATTAAATCTAGTGTAACTTGTAATATTCTATTATGGGCATTTGCCTTAATAAACCAGCTTTCACCAATTTTTGTAACATCGTAATCATTCGATTGATACATAAAAAAATCTGCGTTTTTTATATAATCTGGAAGTTTCCCTGTCATTAGTACTGTGGCATCAACCCAAATTCCACCAAACTGTGTCAAAACACTCAATCTAACAAAATCTGAAAATAATGTGTTACTAATAATCCCTTTTTTCCACTTATTTATTATATAATCAGGGAGGTTAACATATTCGAACAAATTATTCTGATCAATAACATGAATTTTTCTATCTGGCATCCATTTTTTTATTGATTGATAACATACTTTCACAATATCCGGAGCATTATCTATCCCCTGCAACCAACAAATCCATACATTATCTGTTTCTATTCCACTATCCTTTTCATTATAACAGCATGAATTTAAAACCCTTGAATAATGCTTTTTTAAATATCTATATACTCTATTCCTGACTTCTAAATCTTGTAATTCATGATTTGAATATCCAAATTTTTCAAATAAAGCACATTGCATTTTATATCTAAGATTTCCATATTTCAATGCACGATTTAATGCACCTTTTAATCCTCCATCTAATTCATTAAGCATCTCTACCACCTATTTTATAATGTGTGCAGGATTACCCACAACTGTTGCACCTGCAGGCACAGATTTTGTAACTACAGTTCCCGCTCCTATCACAGCATTTTCACCTACTTGAATATTCCCCAGTATTATCGCATATGCACCTATTTTCACTCCCCCCCCGATATGTGGAATGCCTTTATCATTTGCACCTATTGTTACATGATGCTGAATTAAAACATTTTTTCCTACAACAGCATTTTCATTAATAACAGTGCCTAATCCATTGTGGGCAAAATTTACACTCGAAGAAAGGCAATTATTGGGATGAATATCACAATAAAAGTAATGTTTGCAAAACCAATATATAAACTTCTTGCATAATTTTGATTTACTTTTACAACCAAATTTTATAATCTTATTTATATCCAAATCCATTTTTATCACCTTATAACTCTGAATAAACAACACTCAACTTTTGATGCATCACATCCATGCTAAAGTTCTGATTAATCAGATTTCTATTAGCTATTCCAGCATTTTCTATAGCTTTTCCATCTTCACAATACTTTAATAATGCATTAGCCAATGCCTTAATATTTCCTGGCTCAATAAGAATCCCATTATCTTCTTTTACTACTTCTGGAATAGCTCCAACGGTTGTACTTATAATTGCTTTACCACAAGCCATACCCTCTAATATAGCCATTGGTAAACCTTCATTATACGATGGCAAAACTAATACACTAGATTTTTTCAAAAGCTCTAATTTTTTCTTAAAATCCGCCCATCCAATAATCAAAATATTATTCTCCAGTTTATTTTCTTTTACTAGTTCCTCGCATTTTTCAATTTCCCCATCTCCGGCCAAATAACATAAAATATCTGGAACATCATATCGTATCTGACTGATTGCATTAATCAAATCATATGTACCCTTTCTTTTTCCAAGTCTGCCAAGCGCTAAAAATGTATGCTGATGATCTTTGTAATTCGAAACAGCTGGTTTTAGACGTTCTGTATCGATACCATTTTCAATCACAATACAGTTGTTTAATCCAAATATTTTATCAAACTTATACTTCCATTCATCAGACAACGCTATAACTTTATCGGCAGAATTAAGAATGGAACATATTTTTTTCTTATTATTACTCTTATTATAAAATTCCATGTATTCCGCCCCATGCACATGCAAAATCACTTTTTTTTTCCATTTTTTTGCAGTATTCACATACCATCCTTTTCTAAAGGTGCTGCCATATGACGCTGTATGAATATGGTAAATTTCATAATTTCGTTTTGTTATATAAAAACGTAAAAATGAGAATATTGAATATGCCAAAACTGTTAATTTATTTCCATCTACGTAAGATTCGTAAATTTCTATATCGTATTGTTCATTTAATTTTTTATCTTTTGATATTTCTTCAATTACTGTCGCCATTCCCCCTTTCGATTTTGTAGGGCTTGGTCCAACAACCAATATTCTTTTCTTTTCTGTCATTCTTAATCCTTTTCAAATCTAAAAATTAATACTTTATCTTGCTAATTTATAAATGTATACAAATCAACTTAAATACTTCTCTTTATATTTCCCCAATACGGAATCTCCAATTTTTGTCCAAACATTAAATCTGTTTCATATTTGATATCTGGATCAAAACCCGAATTCGGTGACAAAGTTATTTCACCAAAATATATCTTCCCATCGACATTATACAAATCTATTCTTGCAAACACAAAATCTTTTGAAAGCTTTTTTGCAATTTCAATCATTTCATCTAAATTTTTAGGCTTCGATAAATCAACATTTCTTATATTATCATCGCCTTTATTTAATGGCTGAAAATTCCACTCTTGGTCAAAAAAATAATATGATGCTCTGTGTGTTTTTTTACTAAATCTGTCTTTACACACCAAAATCACATCTGGCACCCCATTAAAACAGTATATCTTATAGTCCATCGGAACATTTCCGTTATCAGAAATAAACTTTTCACACAAAATCATTGGCTTAATGTTGCGATACTGATACTCTCGCCCAATATAAAAGAAATTACTATTTAATGACTTTTCAATCTTCCTTCTGGCTTCGATATGATTTAGTTTTTCTTTATCGTTACAAACCACTAAGCCCCCTGAATCATGATTACACTTCAGAACAAATTTTTCCGGCAACAACGAAAAATCTATATCGTCATATTTCTTCCAACTTCCTATCAATGGAATCAAATATTTCTCTCCAATTTTATCCTTCACATACTCTCGTACAAGCAATTTATCAGACACTATGGATTGCAGCGGAAATCTATAATTAAACTTTAACCACTGTAATTTTTCATTCAAAGTGGTTGGATTATTCATATTGAGCTTTCTTCCAACCCGTAATCTATAGTATAGTTTTATGTAACTTTTATCAGGTAAAAATCTTAGACATTTTTTTGCAAGAGTCATTATTTTATCTCTGTTCATTTTTAAATTTCCTTTATAAATTCTTCTATACTATCTATAATATTTTTTGTATTTGATACATAGCTAGCATATTTTGTGTTTCTGACCGTTTTTAATGCTATTTTCAAATCTTCCGTTGCTTTACACGAATATATCAGATTCAAATCATCAAACTGTTTAATTAACTGTAGCTGATGATCATCTACATGTTCTCCATATTTTGCCAGCCTCGGAACAGCAATAACTTTTTTTCCTAGTTTAACAGCTCCGATAATTGCACCTGTTCCACCATGAGTTATTACAATATCAGCTTTTCCCATTTCCATACCAAATTTATCTCTATCTAGAAAATTTTCATATTTATAATTCTTTGGAATGTAATCACTGTATCCAATCTGCGCAAAAACATTTTGTGATTTAATTATTTTTTTTTCGCACAATTCATCTACTGCTTTTAATAATCTATTAAACTGAAATTTTTGTGAGCCTAATGTGATAAATATTCTTTCACACATTTAATATATTCCTCCCAAATAAACAGCTTTAGGATAAAACTTTAACATTGACTCCCACTGTACGTAAAACCTATCAGCAAATTTATAAAGTAATTTTCCTGTTTCAGTTGGAGATGTAACTTTTGCAAATGACTCAATATAAATAAGTTCTTTTCCCATCATTTTAGAAATCATACATATAGGAATCATTGCTAAAACACCTGTACATATGATTACATCCGGTTTTTCTTTTCTATAAATTCCTATTGATTTCCAAACATTTTGAATCATAGTCCAAATAAAATTTTTTTCTTTACGATTAACCTGATTCAAATAATAAATCTTCTCTCCTTTTGTCTCAGCACTATAATTTGTCTTTTCAGTAATTACAAAACTGTCATATTTTTCCATAAGAGGTTTCAACATCAAAAGCTGTTCATAATGACCGCCTGATGAAGCAGCAAAACATATTTTAATTTTTTTCTTATCATCCATGTTTAATCCCTCTCAAATATATCTCTCGTATAAACCTTTTCTTTTACATCATCAAGTTCTTCATTATATCGATTTGCAATTATGGCCTGACTCATAATCTTAAACTTATCCAAATCATTAATAACTACACTTCCAAAGAATGTTTCTCCATCCTTTAGTGTTGGTTCATAGACAATTACAGTAGCTCCTTTAGCCTTAATTCTCTTCATAACTCCTTGAATAGAACTCTGTCTAAAATTGTCACTTTTACTCTTCATTGTTAAACGATATACACCAACAATTACTTTTTTCTCTTTTTTTACACTAAATTCGTTGTCATCATCATAACCATAATAACCAGCAAGCTTCAAAACACGGTCTGCAATAAAATCTTTTCTAGTTCTATTACTTTCCACAATAGCTTCAATCAGATTTTCAGGAACATCAGCGTAATTTGCTAACAATTGTTTAGTGTCTTTGGGCAAGCAATATCCGCCATATCCAAATGAAGGATTATTGTAATGGTTTCCTATACGAGGATCAAGACAAACTCCATCTATTATTTGTTTGGTGTTTAATCCTTTGCTTTCTGCATAAGTATCTAACTCATTAAAATAAGCCACTCGTAATGCTAAATATGTATTAGCAAATAACTTAACAGCCTCTGCTTCTGTAAATCCCATAACAAGAGTATCAATATTATTTTTAATAGCACCTTCTTGCAGCAATACAGCAAACTCATTTGCAGCTTTCATAAGATTTTCATCTTCTAAATCGGTACCTACTATAATTCTTGAAGGATATAAATTATCATATAAAGCTTTACTTTCTCTTAAAAATTCTGGACTAAAAATAATATTTTTCGTATTATACTTTTTACGTACACTCGCTGTATAACCAACCGGAATCGTTGACTTAATTACCATAATGGCATTAGGATTACATTCAAGAACCATTTCAATAACATTTTCTACTGCTGTGGTATCAAAATGTTGTGTTTCTGAATTGTAATTTGTCGGTGTAGCTATAATCACAAAATCAGCATCCTTATATGCCATTTTTCCATCTAAAGTAGCTGTCAAATCAAGGTTTTTTTCATTTAAATACTTTTCTATATACTCATCTTGAATTGGTGATATTCGTTTATTTATCAAATCAATCTTTTCTTTAATAACATCAACAGCCACTACCTTGTGGTGCTGCGACAACAATGTAGCAATTGATAATCCAACATAGCCTGTTCCAGCAACTGCAATTTTTACATTTTTCATTATAGAAATTTTCTCCTAGTTCTTACCTTTTAGCATGCCAACATCATGCAAATCTTCCTTATACTGCCCCATCATTCTTCATAACTCTTATAATAGTATGAAGAATAATCCTAATATCCCCCTTAACACTCCACTCCCCAATATACTGGGTATCCAATCTCACAACCTCCTCAAAGTCCGTAATATTACTCCTGCCACTCACCTGCCACAGCCCGGTCAGTCCCGGCCTGAATGACATTCTGGCTCTGTGGTGTGGTTCATACTTCTCCCACTCATCGAGTGTCGGTGGTCGTGTTCCTACCAGACTCATATCACCTTTCAGGATATTAAAGCACTGCGGCAGCTCATCTATTGATGTCTTCCTGATAAACTGTCCTATGCCTGTTTTTTTTGTTCCATCCGGCAGTATCTTGTTGCCTATGATTCGCGGGTCGAAATCCATTTTAAACATCATTCCGTCGCTCACCTTGTTTTGTGCCATGAGCTCCTTCTTTCGCTCCTCGGCGTCCATGTACATGCTTCTGAATTTGTACATCTTGAACTTTCTGCCATTTCTGCCGATTCGCTCTTGTGCAAAGAAAATCGGTCCGGGTGATGCGATATATATTGCCGGTCCTACAAATATCGTCACTATCAAGATGATGATGCATCCAACCAGTCCTCCTAGTATGTCCATGCCTCTTTTTGCAAGAAGCTGTGTGGTGCTCGCATAGTTCATGCTGGCTGTGATGACTGTATAGTCACCTATTTTTTCTATCTGATTAAAGCTGCCTGCCATGGCTTTGTTTTTGGTGATGCCTCTGTGAACAGCTATGCCCATCTCTAGGAATATGTCAGCCATTTCGTAGGGATATTCGCTCTCTGCACATGGTGGGATAAGCACCTCATCCACCCATTCCTCACAGGCGTAGTCCACTATCCCGTCATGGTTTGCTACGATTGGTATTTCGCATATTGTTTTGCCCTTCAGGTCGGCATCTGTTGCCGCTGCCACAATCTGTGTGTATCCAAAGCCATTTTCCTTAAGTCCGTGAAGTGTCTCCTCAAGGAGCTTTTCCGGTGCTATGACAAAGAGTGATTTTTTTGATGAAGCAAAGCTTCTTTTTTTGATAATTTTCTTTAACACCACTCTGTCTAAGTACGATACGAGAATATATATTGGAATCATGATGTAGTAAGACATACGCGAATATATCTCGCCCATCTGTGTGGTAAACAGGAAGAAGGTTGTTATTATTTCTACAAGTGCCACATGCTTACATGTAGCTATGAGCTCATCGAGATAGCCACGCTTCAATACATTCTTAAAGGCATCGGATACTATTTCCACGAAAAAATCTATGAGCAGAAATGCAGCTGCCAGTATCCTGTAGTCTTTATCTATGTATGGATTGCCAAGTCCAAAGCGCCATATGTATGAGACTATGAATGCCATCTGCATACACAGGACATCTAAGAGCATAAAGTCTATATGCTTTGTCCAGCCTCTTCCTTTCTTTCTATACATTTTTCTGTGTCTCCCTGTATTTCTTGATTACCCTATTTCCAGTTCATCCCTATACTGTCGAGCCTTGCTATGCGCTCTGTGTCGAGCACCATGCCGCTGGCTTTCGGGTTTTTTCTTTTACATCTGATATTTGATATCCAGCGTCCCAGCTTCACTCCGTCTGTGGAGTATGATACCGGTACGTCCAGATTGCCGTTTTTCTCATAATATGTTTTCGCAAGCTCAAACTTTCTGTTCCACTGTATGGCAGTCTTACTTTCTGACCTGTAGCCTATGCTCTGCAGGCGCTGTAGCTGTTCATCTGTCATTGAGCGGCTATTAGTCTGGTTTGACAGCCACCGTCCAAGCGGTATGCCGTCTGCTGTGACGTACTTTGCAGGTACTTCGAGGTTTCCATGCTCCTTGTAGTAGGATTTGGCTGCGCTGTAGTACTCTTCCCACTTCTGCTTGTTGTGGTCCCATATCATGCCAAGCTCCTCAAGTGCTTTTCTCTGCTCATCGGTGAGTGCCTGCTCTAAGCCATACTTTTTCACCTTGAAGCGCATGTTATTGATCCATGAGCCGAGCCTAAAGCCTGTAGGTGATACGTATTTTGCCTTTATGTCCAGATTTCCGTAGGTATTGCGGTAGCTTTTAAGCTCCTCAAGCACCTCCTGCCAGCTTGAGTCCGTGACATCCCATATCATGCCTATGTCGTTTAGCTTTTGTATCTTTTCCCAGGTGAGGTTTCCGGATATATTGCCTGACTTCACACGCCTCTGGGTGTTTATCCATGCTCCCAGTGTGAGGCCTGCCCCAGTGACATAGCTCTTTGGTATCTTGAGATTTCCATTTTCCTCATACCACTGCTTTGCAGCCTCATAGTATGTGTCCCACGCGCTTCCCAGATTTTCCTGCAGGCGCATGAATATTTCTCTGCTGTCCTTGGTCTCGTCTATAATGCGGAACCTGTCGTCAAAATGCTCTCTTGGCGAGTGAGTGTCCGGATACAGAAAAAATGCTTCCTGCATCTCGTTTTTCAGGCAGTCTATGCAGTATAGACTGTCGAAGTTATTGACCAGGTCAAATATGACCGGTTGGTTTTTACTTCCTGCTGACAGTGCTCTGCCTATCTGCTGCAGATAGATGATTGGCGACACTGTAGGGCGAAGCAGTATTACTCCGTCCACATCGTCCACATGTATGCCCTCGTTCAGCATGTCTATGCAGTAGAGAAGCTTTAGGTGGCTTCCTGTGTCCTTTTTGAATTCGACAAAGGCTTTGCTGGTCGACGCATCGTTGTAGTACGCTGTGTATATGTGTGGCTTTTTGTCCACCTTGCTAAACCAGTCGGCAGCCTGCGATTTCATCTCATCCATATGCTCTCTGCCCGAACAGAATACTATGTATTTGCCATCCGGCTTCGTCATCTGTCTGGCAAAGACCTCTGTGAGGCCGTCTGCCTGTTCGAGTGCACGCTTTAGCTGCTCTAGAAGCTTTTCGTTTTCCGATACAAGTCCCGGGTTTGATAAGCCCTCGATTCGTTTTTTCAGTTGTTCGAGCTCTTTCTTGTATGAATACATGGCTATGACATATTTAGGCTCCGGAAGTATTTCCCTCACGATTGCTTCTCCGAGTGTCATCTCTGAGGCTATGTTGCCCTCAAAGAGCTCCTCTGCCATATTGCGCTGGTTGTCCAGATAGCGTATGTTTGTCGCTGAGAGCCCCAGGCGCTTTGCCTTCGGATATGCTTCCAGAAGCTTTTTCACACTCTTGCCCCACTCTGCGGCTCCACAACGGTGGAACTCATCGAGTATGATATAGTCAGGGTGCAGGGTGTCTATGCTGTCCTCATGCTTCATGAGTCTGCTGTATGACATGTATTCTATGTTTGAGAACTGTGTGTCTATGTTCTCAAGCTGTGTCTTGTAGATGTACTCACTTGGCGATAGCCATAGAAAATGCTTGTGTGGATGTTGCTCCACGAGCTTGAAGGCTATCATCGACTTGCCCGTGCCGGTTGGATGGATGACGGCTGCCATCTGCTTTTCCTCCAGCATGGTTTCGACTGCTCTGTATGCATCTTCGTTGTGTTTGTAAAGATGTATGCTCATTTGCTGCCTCCGGGTGAAACACTACATTAAAAGGGAGGTTGGATTTCGCAGATTATTACAATCTGCGAAATCCAACCTCCCTTATGTATAAAATAAGCATTTTATATAAATATGACCATTTTTCTGACCATTTATGGGATAACTATAGAATTGATTGCGGAGCGCTTGGTCTCCAGATTTGGATGCACGTAGCGATTCAATGTAATATTTACATTGGAATGTCCAAGAATCTCACTTACACTCTTAGCGTCGGCGCCGCTGCTGATACAGTTTGTGGCAAAGGTGTGGCGCAATGCATGAAAGTGAGTATTCCCGATACCTGCTTCTCTTATATAGATATGGAATCTATTCTGATAAGTGCGGGGATCCATAGGCTGATTTTTCTTTAGAAAATAAGAGTCACCTTTTATTGAAGTGTTATAATAATCTGACAGTTTGTCATATATAAAGTCCGGGATAGGAATCTCACGAAGTGAATTTGAAGTCTTTGGTGAATCTATATATAAAGAAGTCTTTCTCGTGGCTGTGTGGTTATTTTGTGATGAACCGGATGTGTGTACAGTATCTACCGAAAGTCTCTGCACTGTGCGATTGACATGCAGAGTGCGACTAATCATGTCGATATCTTCCCATTTCAGGGCACAAATTTCTCCTAAACGCAGCCCCATAAAAAGGCACAATAAAATACCGAGCTTATAGATATCAAGCTCGGTAAGAAGATACTCGGTTAGCTTTTGCTGGTCTGTTGTATTGATTGTATTTATGTTGTTTGAGGATATGACGGATGAACGTTTTGCCCTGTACGACATATGAATTTCTCCGGTGCCATATGTGGCAGCTCCATATGCAAGGATTGAATTGAATATACAAAGTATGCTCTTTGTAACGCTCTCACCGGCTGTCTCAGGCAGTAGCTTGAGTATTTCATTGTGATTTAACTGATCTATGACACTTTCTCCCCAGTTCGGTTTGATATATTTGTTGTATATAGTAGAATACTTTTGAATGGTAGAGCACTTCCGGCTGGATGCTATACTTTCAAGCCATTTCTCAGCGACTTCTTTTACGGTGATAGCGGACTGCTTTGGGGCTGCTGTTTGATTAAGTGAAGCAGCTTTTGCTGTAAGCAGCCTTTCTGTTACTTCCTTATAGCTGTGGCCATATACCGATTTGCACTTTTTGCTGCCGGCTGTGTCTACTATGTAGTAGCGCCCCTCCCAGCGTCCGTCGGTTCTCTTTCTGATGTTGGTTCCTCTTCTTGACATGTCTGTTTCCTCCTTAAAAAATATATATGTATATATAATTTATAGGAAGAAGAATATTAACTCCATATAATATCTTCAGTTTTATTTCTGACCACAATTTTGACTATCTAAAAATAAAAAATATATAAAATACATACCAATATTCCCTTAAAAATGTAAAAAGATACAAAAAAAGATACAGCAGTTGACATAAAATGACTAAAGTTTTATTATATATCTAGTGTTTTTTAACAGAGGTGATTTTCGCAGATTGTAATAATCTGCGAATTTTTTATTACATTCTTTCTGATTAGACAATAGCAAAATATCATGAAAAAAGAGAGCGGGCCGGCGAATGGGAAGTTCGCCGGCCCAGATTTACACTAGGAGCAAAGTTTATACTTTGCGGAGATAAAATATATTTATAGAAAACCAAATATTTGGTGATCTATCATTTTGTTTTGTGGCCATTCCTGTTGTCGCGGCCACGCTATAGTTCTGATTTGCTTATACCGCTGCCAGCTTCTTTCCAAGCTCTTCGCAGGCTGTCTTTGCATCATCGTCCGGTGCATCCTGGCAGATAACACCCTCGCCACCTACCACTGTAGCTCCGGCTGCTGTCATTCGCTCTACCCAGTCGCGCATCCACTCGCCATCGCCCCATCCGTATGAACCGAACAGACCGATTGTCTTGCCTGCCACGCAGCCCTCAAGCTCTGTGACAAACGGCTCCATCTCGCCCTCCTCAAGTACCTCTGCACCCATTGCAGGGCATCCGAGTGCGAATGCTGTCTCAGATTTAAGCTCATCTATTGAAGCACTGCTTACGAATACGATTTCTGCTTCCTTTCCGGCATCTGTGACGCCCTTTGCCACTGCCTCTGCCATTGCTGCTGTATTGCCTGACTGTGACCAATAAACTACACTGATTTTGCTCATTTTAATTCCTCCTATACCGCAATCTGCTGCGGTTCTTCTTTATATATTTCCAGTATCAGCCTCATATCTATATCCTCGGCCAATAGCTGTATGACACTTTCCTTCGCCTTTTCAAAATCCTCAAACATCTTCTTTTTGAGTGGTACGTTGCGGTACACCTTCCAGTATCCTGAATACAGGCAGCCGCATCCGTTATGCTCTATAAAGCCTCTCACATCCTCTATCGGATACCCAAGCAAAAGTCCCATCTCATGTGGAAACTGCTTGTGTTCGTCATTCAGATACGCTTCGTAGTGTTTTTTGAATCTAAGCAATATCTTGCCGAATGAAAAATCCTCATATCCCGCTTTCTTTAGTATGTCCAAAGCCTCTGAATTATTCAGATATGCTTCTAAGAGGCTCCTGCGGAATAAGAGGAAGGCGGTTTTCTCATTCCTTGCTGCGAGCCTGAAATGCGATATCCCGGAAGCTCTTAGAATTACTCTCATGGCACTCTCATCAGTGCTGTCTATCATGAGCATATTTGAAATTCTCGCTCCTGTAATTAGTGGAGCACACTGGAGAGCAAGCTGCATTTCCACGCTCTTTAAATCCATGCTCATAGCAATCTGAAATACTTCCTGGCACATTTTGACTCCTTTCCTGTTAGTTATCTCTAACCCGAGTTAAATATATCTTACTTGCATCTATATGTCAAGTGTTTTTTTACCTTTTTTCATATTTTGGGTATAAAAAAAGCACACTAAGATTTTTTTATCTTAGTGTGCTTCTATTTACCATACTTTTCTTCCCTATAAGATGCTAATTCATCAGTATCATCAACAACGGTTCCTTTTTTTCGCAATTTTTCAAGTCTTGCAAATGCAGCCTTCTTTTCCCTATTTGAATCATCATATAATCCATTGACACCCTGCATAATCTGTATCACAAATGATAATTTATCTTCCGGTATTTTTTCAAGTTCCATTATGGCGCTCTGTCTAAGTGCTGTCATTATATATCCCCCCTCCAATTAATTAATCGGTTATATCTTTTTATAGTATAGCGGATTTTTCTAAAAAATGCAATTACTGTAATATAATACTCCAAAGCACCCCACCGAACCGGTGGGGTGCCCAGACTGTAGACAAAGGACTCCGAGAAATTATGTTTCTCGGAGCCTTTTTCTCGCCATTGCGAAGGTGTTTTGTTTAAACAAGCATATTTCCACCGGATTTATGACATTTGTAATCCCCATTCCTTCTTACATTTTGCAAGCTTCTTTAAATTCATGCACGCAAAAGTGAGCGCGACTTTCATTTTCATCCGCGCTTTTCCGTACATTTGTGTATATCGGAATCCATGGTTTTCTTTTGCTGTTCCAAAGATTCTTTCGATAGTTTCCTTTCGGTGTGAATACAAATCCTTCATCCCCGCTGTGTGACGAATATCTTCGCATGTTTCCATGTAATCTTCCAAAACATGTCTTGTAACAAGTTTTACATGATTTTTGCTTGCTGTACACTGAGACAGATATTGACATCCCTCACAGATTTTTCCGCAGCTTTTGTATTCCCGATACCCATCTCGATTGGTGGTGCTATAGTGCAGGAAATGATTACCCGGACAAATGTATGCATCATTGTATTCATCATACACATACTCATGTTTTCTGAAAAATCCTTCTTTAGTCATTGGGCGTTTGTATGGGAATACTGGTGTCACACCATCGTCTATAAGCATTTTTGCTATCGCAGGAGTTTTATAACCAGCGTCAACAATACAGTATTTCATTCTAACATTTGTAAGCTTATCATAAAGACCTTTAAAAGTTCTGCTGTCATGTTCGTTTCCTGGATTTACTGTGAAATCGATAATCCATCCGTTTTTATCACAGGCAGTTTCAATCCCATAGGCAAACACATGCTTATGTTCGCCCTTTCGGAACCATCCGCTTTCAGGATCTGTTGTACTGCACTTAATAGTTTTTCCGTCTAGCGGAATGTCATCCGTATAGTCTTCAAATTTATCATTGCCATTGGCTCCGGGCTTATTATGATCATCTTTATCTTTAAGCGGTTTCTTTCCATGTTTCTCTCTGTCAGCATTGATATCTTTGCGTAGCATATCGGCATAGAATAAGGCTTCTTGCTGTGCAATTCGTCTTTGCATCTTTTTGTTATTAGCCCTTGCTTTGACATGCGTTGCATCGACAAAGATTTCTGTTGGATCAACCAACTTGAAACGGTAGCATTCTTCTAGGATATGCTGAAAAATCTGCTCAAATAGATCGGTATCCTTAAACCGGCGGGTATAATTCTTTCCGAAGGTAGAGAAATGTGGAACAGGATCATAAAGTTCAAGTCCAAGAAACCAACGATACGCCATGTTTACCTCAATCTCTTTAATAGTTTGGCGCATACTTTTTATTCCGTACAAATATTGAATAAGGGGAATCTTGATAAGCGTTACCGGATCAATGCTTGGACGTCCCATGCTATCCGAATAAGTATCACGAACAAGGTCATAAATAAATGACCAGTCGATGGCTTTATCGATAATTCGCAGAAGATGATCCTGTGGAACAAGATCATCGATACATACGATCTGCATTTGTTTTCTTACTTTTTCAGTTTCTTGAGTCATCATATGAAAATACCACCTTTTTTGATATCTTCATTATACCAAAAAGAGGCTTAAAAGTCTTGAAAATACTGACTCTTAGCCTCTTTTCATAGAAAAATCCTCGGCAAAATGCCGAGGACTTTGTCTACAGTCTGAGCACCCCACCGAACCGGTGGGGTGCCTCATAAAACCAGGCTTATGACACCTGCACTCTATACATATTTTTGCGGTCAATCGCTCCAATCTCTTCGAGCGTATTGATCATCCGATACACCGTAGCAGTCCCGATAGAGTGGTCTATCTTTGACGCCCGGTAATAAATCTCTTTGCAGCTTCCGCACTCGCCCTCGAGGATTACATCAAGCAAAATAAGTCTCTGCTTTGTAATCCTGCATCCGCTGTCCTTTAGCTTGCCAACGATTACCTCTTTTTGCTCTATTGCTTCTTTCGACATACATCCTCCTATCGTTACCGATGCCGGCAGATGCAGCTTAAGCGGCAGATGAGTTATTTCCATGAAAGGCCCATCCTGTGCTTCATACACACCATGCCGTGGATTAATGACAGCCCTTGCAATGGCTGCAGTCCATTCCACACTGCAGGCTCTTGCCTGCTTTCTTTGATTTGATTATAGTCCTGATTACAAGTGCAACTATCACTACGAGAATTGCAATTACAATGATATCAGCCAGCATGTCATCATCTCCTATTCACTACAAATGCTACTAAATATACTACTGCATTATTTCTTTTCCTTGAAAAATCCTATTATTATCTTTACGGCAAGCCCCAGCAGGCATAGAAGAACTATGACTGCTATGAGGTCTGCTGTGTTAAATTCCAGATTGATTCTCATTTAAACTCCTGCTACACGTTTGATGCCGCAAATGAAGTGTTCTTTACTGTTGCCTTATTAGGGTCTTTTCTGAACAATAAGTATAATACACCTGCAAGGAGTACAAATGCAACTACTGTCCAGAAGTTGAAGGCTACCTCACCTATGCAAAGTCCCACAATCTGGTAGAACATAAGTGTTACACAGTAAGCTGATACGTTCTGGAATATGATTGTAAACCAGAAGAACTTACGGTTGTTAAGCTCTTTTGCGGTTGTTGAGATAGCTGCAAGACATGGTGAGTCAAACAGATTGAACAGCAAGAATGATACTGCTACCATTGTTGTTGGGAAGAATGCTGCAAACTGATCATGCATGCTTACTGCATACTCCTCTACCTCTCCAAGTCCTGAGAGCACACCCATTGTTGAAACGATACCCTCTTTTGCTACAAAGCCTGAGAGTGATGATGCTACTGCCTGCCATGTATCGAATCCGAGCGGTGCAAAGATAACTGCGATAGCAGATCCGATTACTGCAAGTAAGCTGTTTTCTTTGTCAACAAGTCCGAATGCGCCATCCTGAATGCCAAAGCTTGAAAGGAACCACATAACTGCACAGCAGAGGAAGAGGATTGTTCCGGCTTTCTTTAAGAATGCCCATACTCTCTCCCATACGTGTAACAGCACGCCCTTTACTGAAGGGATATGATACTGAGGGAGCTCCATTACGAACGGCGCAGGCTCGCCTGCAAATGCTCTTGTCTTCTTTAAAATGATACAATATATGATGGTAAGGCCGATTCCTGCAAAGTACATAAGAGGTGCCATCCACCAGCAGCCGTCCCCCATGATAAAGCCTGCGATAAGTGCGATAACCGGAAGCTTTGCTCCACATGGGATATTTGTTACTGTCATCATTGTCATACGACGGTCTTTTTCGTTCTCGATAGTACGTGTTGCCATGATTCCAGGTACACCACATCCTGATCCGATGAGGAATGGGATGAAGGATTTTCCTGAGAGACCAAATCTACGGAAGATTCTGTCCATGATGAAGGCTACTCGTGCCATGTATCCGCAGTCCTCAAGGATTGAGAGGAATAAGAATACGATAGCCATCTGTGGTGCAAATCCGATAGGTGCACCAAGACCTCCGATGATACCTTCAACTACAAGTGATACGAGCCATTCAGAGCAGCCTACATTTTCCATGAATGTCTGTACTGCCGGCTGAATCCACTCACCAAAGAGTGTGTCGTTTGTCCAGTCTGTTACAATTCCACCGAGTGATGATACTGCAACATAATATACAGCCCACATGATGAGCGCGAAAATAGGCAGTGCCAAAAATCTGTTTGTAACAATCTTATCAATTTTGTCTGATACTGTCTCTTTTCCGGCGCGTGCCTTCTTTACGCATGAGCCGATGATTGAAGATATGTACTGATATCTCTCGTTTGTGATGATACTCTCTGTGTCATCATCGTATTTGTCCTCGAGAGCTTTAATCTCTGCGTCTACATTTGGAGCACTCTTTAATACCTCAGAAATCTTTGAGTCACGCTCTAAAAGCTTGATTGCAAAGAATCTCTTCTGGTTCTCTGCTACTGCAAGACCAAGCTTATCCTCGATGCCTGCGATTGTACTCTCCACATCATCTGCGAAGTGATGTACCCTCTGAACGGATTTACCTGACTTTGCAATCTGGATTGCCTTCTCTGCAGTCTCCTTGATTCCTGTCTTCTTTAAAGCTGAAATCTCAACAACCTCACAGCCGAGCTTCTCTCCAAGTGCTTTGATATTGATTTTGTCTCCGTTTTTCTTTACAATGTCCATCATATTGACAGCCATAAGCACCGGAATACCAAGCTCGATAATCTGTGTTGTCAGATACAGATTACGCTCGATATTTGTTCCGTCCACGATATTGATAATCGCATCAGGCTGCTCTCCGATTAAGTAATTTCTTGCAACAACCTCCTCGAGAGTATATGGAGAAAGTGAGTAGATACCCGGTAAATCCACCAGGTCTACATCCTTGTGACCGATAAGCTTTCCCTCTTTTTTCTCAACTGTAACACCAGGCCAGTTACCAACATACTGATTGGCACCTGTTAAGGCATTGAACAGTGTTGTTTTTCCGCAGTTCGGGTTTCCTGCGAGAGCAATTTTTACTGCCATGTTTTAATCTCCTTATTTTTGTTTGCTCATTCTGCCTATAGTTTGTATTTGCTAACCTATAGTCAAAAAAAATTTACTCTACTTCTATCATAGAGGCATCGTCCTTACGAAGTGATAGCTCATAGCCTCTCACTGTCACCTCTACCGGATCTCCAAGCGGTGCCACCTTGCGGATAAATATCTCAACACCCTTAGTAATTCCCATATCCATGATACGTCTCTTGACTGCGCCCTGGCCTGTGAGCTTGACAACTTTGACTGTCTCGCCTACTTTGGCTTGCTTTAATGTCTTCATGCTGACTACTCCTTTTTTAATTTTATTGTTGTTTAAAAAATTTATATAAACGTTTGCATAATATCATATACAAAGTCGTTTAAATCTTAAATGATTACTGCTTATACAGCACATTGCTGCATGTGTTGTATGTGTTATATATGTTATATATGTCATACATGCTATATCCATGCCTGTTACATATGTTATATCAGACCATGATCTTATTTGCCATGTCCTTGCCGATTGCTACTCTGGCGCCCTTTACATTGACTATCATATTGCCGGCTATCTCTGAGATGACAGTCACCTCTGTGCCTACTACAAAGCCCAGCTTCTCAAGGAAAGATCTCACCTCTTCCTTTCCGCCGATTTTCTTGATTATCTGTGCCTCCCCAGCACCACTCATTGATAATGGCATCATATTTACCTCTTTTCACGTCTTTTCTTCACGTCTTTAATGATAAAAAACATCATTTGGTACCTCTTACGGGTGTTAGTATACTCTAACGTTACTTAGATGTCAATAATATTTTTTAGATTTTTCTTACTTTTTTCAGTTGTGGCTAATAGTACGCGCGCCCCGGGCACCGGTGTCGCACACGTACTCTCCTGTAGGTGCATAGCGAAACAGTTTAGATACTGTTAGAATTATGCCCACGAAACGCAGAAACGCTCCTGCAAGGACGCAGGAGCGAGGAGAACCGCGCCATGGACGGCGCGTTTCGACGGTTTTGTCAAGCATAGAAACCCTAAAAAGCATAATTCATACAGTATCATAACTGTAAAGCGTAGCCTGCAGGAGAGTACGTGTGCGACACCCGATGCCCGGGGCGCGCGTACCGACCTCAGTCAAAAAAGTATATTATAATATTATATTACGTAAAACCAGCTCGAATCCGTCTCCATCTCGCTGGCCACAAGCTCCTTTCGCTCTCCTGTTCTGATGGAAAGCTCCTGGTTTTTGATGCTCACACGGGCCCCCGGCTCGATAGATGAGGTAATAAATGCATTACTTCCGATGACAGCACCTCTTCCGATGACAGTCTCACCACCAAGTATAGAAGCTCCGGCATAGATGATGACATTATCCTCAATAGTAGGATGTCTCTTCACGCCCTTTAGCTTCTGACCGCCTCTGGTAGAAAGTGCTCCGATAGTCACACCCTGATATACCTTGACATTGTCACCGATAATAGTGGTCTCACCTACCACGATGCCCGTTCCGTGGTCTATAAAGAAATTCTTGCCAATAGTGGCACCCGGATGGATATCAATACCGGTTTTGCTGTGTGCATGCTCTGTCATCATACGCGGGATGAGTGGTACTCCAAGCAGATGCAGCTCGTGGGCTATACGGTTTGTAGTGATTGCAAGCAGTCCCGGATAGCAAAGGATAATCTCATTGTAATTGTAGGCTGCAGGGTCTCCGTCAAAAAACGCAGCCACATCAGTCTCCACCAAAGCCCTGATTTTTGGAATCCTTTTAAAGAAATCATTGCTGATTTTCTCAGACATATTGACGAGCTCGTGATGTGATAAGCTCCTGTATTTAGGATTCTGCGGCAGGGCAAGCACCACCTGCTTGCGCAGATTGTACATGATATCCTCCAAAAGAACGGCAATCTGGCTGTCCAGGTTGTAATATCTGAAGCTCGTGCCCTTAAAATAGCCCGGATACATTATCTTAATAAGCTTTGAGAGCAGATCACAAACAGCCTCCTTGTCTGGCTGTGAAAAAAGTGCCTGCTGATTTATGATTTTGTCATCATGATAATCGTCAAGTATCTGTGATACAAGCCCTTCTATCATTTCTTTATTATTATCCATATATTCGAAGCCTCCGAATTTACTATTTATTTATAATATTTTTTTGCCTCCATACGCTCCTCCCATGTGCGGTTTATTATACCGCCTATGAAAAGCACATACATGCAGCCATATAACCATACCATTATAAGCGCAATAGTGGTCATTGTGCCATAAAATGAAGAATAATTATTGTATTTATCCACGTACACAGAAAAGATTCCCGAAAAAATCATCCATGCAGCCGCCGCAAATACCGCTCCCGGCAGCTGGTACTTTGCCCTCTGCTTCTTGTTTGGCAGAAACACATAAATCACCCAGAAAAATAAAATAAGCACCGGCAGGCAGATTACCAGACGATAATCGACCACACTGCCTATTATACTTCCAATTATATGATGAACATTCGAAAAATACATCTTCCTGAGCATATTTCCAAACACCATGATACCAAGTAAAAAAATGAGCGCCAGTGCAAAAACGATACTGTAAAGCACCGAATATATACGCCGCAAAATAAAATTTCTGTTTTCCTTCACATGGTACATATCATCAAGCCCAAGCTGAAATGAAATAAAAGCCTTTGAGCTTAAGTACACGGCTGTAATCATCGTGATAGAAAGCCTGCCTGTGCCGCTGGCATACACCTCACTTGCCAGATCCTTCATGATGTCACCAAACGACTCAGGAATAAATGAGCTCGCCCACATCAAAAAATCAGCCTCTGTAAGCGGTGTCCAGCTCAACAGCGAAAAGAAAAACAATAAAAACGGGAAAAACGACAGCATCAAAAAGAAGGCTGCCTGCCCTGCGTATGCAGAAATCGAGCTCTCTGAAAAATTGGTCACAAAATCAAAGGCTGTCACAATGATATCCCATCTTCGGCTGTATTTCCTCGCACTTTTTCCTTCGATGTTAGATTCCTTACAATCAGCACCTACGGCCTTACGTTTCTCCGTTTTGATTTCCGGTGTTTTACTATCTAAATCCTGTCTATTTTGCTTTGTCATCTGCCTTCTTCTGGAATTTCTCCTCAAATACTATAAAACGCTCATGAGTACCCTCACCAATGAGTCCTGCCTCATCAAAAGCCTTTACAGAAAAAGTGAGTGCTCTACCATCCACTTTCACAAGCTCCGACTCACAGGTCACCTTCATGCCAACCGGTGTAGCCGAAACATGCTTAATATCAAGCGCAGTACCGACAGTACCACTTCCCTCCTCAAGCTCAGACGCAACACTCTCAAAAGCTGTATTTTCCATCAGCGCAATCATAGCCGGAGTAGCAAACACATCCATCGTGCCGCTTCCCATGGCCTTCGCTGTCTTATCCAAAGTCACTGTAATCTCTTTCTTACCTTTAATACCTGCTTGTAACATATCAGTCTCCTTATATCTATATTAATTATAAAATAAATCCTAGCATTTTTACGCCACAATGTCCAGTGAAAAATAAGTTTATAAACTTTTCACAATTCCAAGAATGCCCAATTCATGCGGTTTTCTGTTATTTTGTTAGCACTCGCTATTTTTGAGTGCTAATTTTCTATTGACTTTTCCGATAATGCGAACTATTATTTTATTATGCTTATATAACAAGCTGATTTACTGCAAATATTAAATGACCTACATTCGCGGAAATAAGCTAAATTTGCGGGTAGCAGACAATTGTTCCGAAGATAAAATATGAACTGCCGCAGGGTTCCATTACCGGACAAGGCGGCACAACCAAAAGCATGCCGCATAACTATCCATACAAAATCCTGTGGCTGACTTCATATTTTCTCTGAGGAATTATTGTCTGATACGTCGCAACCTCACAGCTCATAACCGCGGCGTAAATGTAAAATAAAAACAAGGAGTGTGTAAAAATGACAGAAAAACACGGCAATCTTTCAATTGACAGCGACAACCTGTTCCCTATTATAAAGAAATGGTTATATTCAGACCACGATATCTTCTATCGTGAGCTCATCTCAAACGGTTGCGATGCCATCACTAAGCTCAAAAAGCTCGACATGATGGGTGAATATTCCCTTCCTGCAGACTACAAGGGCAAGATTCAGGTGCTCGTAAACCCTGACGAAAAGACAATAAAGATTATAGATAACGGTCTTGGTATGACAGCTGATGAGGTTGAGGAATACATAAGCCGTATAGCTTTTTCAGGTGCTACAGACTTCATCGAGAAATACAAGGACAAGTCAAATGATGACCAGATTATCGGTCATTTCGGTCTCGGCTTCTACTCAGCATTCATGGTAGCCGACGAGGTAACAATCGATACTCTCTCTTATAAAGAGGGCTCTACACCTGTACACTGGTCATGTGACGGTGGCACAGAGTACAACATGGAGGATGGCGACATGGACGACGTCGGAACAGAGATTACTCTCTACTTAAACGACGACTGTCTCGAGTTCGCAAACGAGTACCGCGCACGTGAGGTTATCGAAAAGTACTGTTCTTTCATGCCTACAGAGATTTACCTTGCAAAAGAAAATGCTCCTGAGGAGTACGAGACAATAGACAAGGCCGACAAGCGTGACACTGACACTGTCATCGAGGAAATCCATGAGGACGCCAAGTACGAGGAAAAAGAAAATGACAAGGGCGAGAAGGAGCAGGTAGAGGTATCTCCTGCAAAGGATCAGCTCAAAATCGTTAAGCGCCCTGTTCCGCTCAATGATACAACCCCACTCTGGACCAAGAGCCCGAATGAGTGTACCGACGAGGAATACAAGGAGTTTTACAGAAAGGTATTCTTAGACTACAAGGAGCCTCTTTTCTGGATTCACCTGAATATGGACTATCCTTTCAACTTAAAGGGTATCCTCTACTTCCCTAAGATCAACACAGAGTACGACTCAATCGAGGGAACTATTAAGCTTTACAACAACCAGGTATTTATCGCAGACAATATCAAAGAGGTCATTCCTGAGTTTTTGATGCTCCTTAAGGGTGTTATCGATTGTCCTGATTTACCGCTTAACGTATCACGTTCTGCTCTCCAGAATGATGGCTTCGTAAAGAAGATTTCTGAGTACATCACCAAGAAAGTAGCTGACAAGCTCATCGGTATGTGCAAGACAGATAAGGAAGCCTATGAGAAATACTGGGATGACATCAGCCCATTCATCAAGTTTGGCTGCTTAAAGGACGAGAAGTTCTGTGACAAGATAAACGACTATATTCTTTTCAAGGACATCAATGACAAGTATCAGACTCTTCCGGAGCTGCTCGCACCTGTTGCGGAAGATGAAAAATCAGATGCAGAAAGTGCCGATGCTTCTGATGATACAAAGAAAGCTGACAATACTGATGCAAATGCCTCTGATGAAAACAAGGAGCCTGAGAAGAATACAGTTTACTATGTCACAGATGTAGTACAGCAGGGTCAGTATATCAAGCTGTTCAAGGAGCAGGGAATGAACGCTGTTATCCTTGACCACAATATCGATACCTCATTCATCACACAGCTTGAGCAGAGAAATGACCACTACAAGTTCATGAGAATAGATGCAGACCTCACAGAGTCTCTCAAGGATGAATCCGGTGCAGACCTCACAGAGGCAACCACTACTCTCTCAGAGGTATTCAAGAAGGCTTTGAACAATGACAAGCTTACTGTAAAGGTAGAAAACCTTAAGAACGCAGATGTAGCATCTGTGCTCACACTCTCAGAGCAGGGCAGACGTATGCAGGATATGATGAAGATGTACGCAGCCGGAGGCATGGGTGGAATGGATCCAAGCATGTTTGCCGCTGACCAGACACTCACATTAAATGCCAACAACGAGCTTGTGAAGTACATCTTAGACAATAAGGATTCTGAGCACGTTCCAATGTTTGCTGAGCAGCTTTACGATCTTGCAATGCTTTCTAACCAGCCGCTTTCAGTTGACCAGATGACTAAATTTGTAAAGAGAAGTAATGATATCATGCTTCTTCTCACAAAGTAATCTAACAAAGTAATTTTACTGTTAACATCACATAAAAAAGCTGTACACTATGCAGGTTTCATAGACCTGCATGTGTACAGCTTTTTATTAATTACCGGCTCTCTTAAACAAAAAGTTCACAAACACAGCCGATACCACTCCAAGCACTGCTCCTGCCAGGACATCCGTTGGGAAATGCATGAAGTTGTACATACGTGAAAACGCTATAAGTACCGCAAGTACAATCGCCGGTATTCCCATTCTTTTGTCTATAAACATAAGTGTCACTGCCGCTGTTATGCCGTTTAACGTGTGTCCCGAAGGAAATGATGAGTCAAACGGTATCTTTACAATAAGACTGACTGTCTCATCTATCTGACATGGTCTCAATCTGTCGACCATATTTTTTATTATCAGATTGCCCACTATAAAGCTCAAAAGCTCTGCCGAAAGCACCTGCATGCCTCCACGGCGGTATTTTTTTGAAATACAAAGCACTACACCTATCACAATCCACAATGCGCCTGCATTTCCGATGGTGGATAAAAACGCCATTACCTTGTCTAAAAATGGTGTTCTGATGCTCTGAATTGCATATAGGATGTCAAATTCCCAATCCATATTATATGCTCCTGTCTATTATTAATTATTATCTACCTGTTCAATTGTCGGCCTGAAAGTATTTATTGTACACAGTAAAAAATGAGCTTGTTTTCACATCCTTTTCATCCTTTATACTGATTGAATCCCACAGGTCACTGTTTAAACTAAAGCCTGCTTTTTTTACAAAGTGCTCGTAGTCATCATTAAACTGCTCCTGTTGTCTCTTTTGCAGTATAGTGACCTTGTTCTGCTCTGTTTTTTCCCGGTCCAGCTTGGATATACACTTGATGAAATAGTAGCCGTCATCTGTGCTTATCATATCAGATGTCTCTCCATCGCCAAGCTCAAATGCTACAGCCTCAACCTCCTGTGGCAGAGTGCCCTTTGCAGCATACAGCTCTGTCTGGCTATCCTCACTGCTGCCTGATGCAACTGCTGCAAAATCTTCCTTTGACAAAAGCTTCTGGCTCACAGAATCTGCGCTCTCCTTGCTCTTTACAAAGATTTTCTGTATATGGATAACTCTTGCATCCTCATCACTCACCTCTGTATCAACGCCCTTCGATAGAGAATTGTACAGCTTTTGCGCAATCGCATAATGCTCGTATGCGCTCTCAATATCTGATAAATCAGCCTTTGTGAATTTCTTTTCAGCTTCGTTTAATGAGTCATGGTATTCCTTTGCAGCCTTTGACACACTACTCTTCTCCTTGTCTGTAAGTGTAATCTTCTTCTGCTTTGCAATTGAAACCATGCAGTATATGCGCGTCAGCTCATCAACAGTGACATCCCTGATATATTTTTCCACGTTCGACGCATCATCTGTCTCAAGCAGGTTTACATCATACATAGTGCCATACAGATTTTTGTAATTGGCTAAATATATGAGTGCCTCCGTCTTATCGCACTTCATATTGTCCACGGAAAAAACTGTATGGCTGTTCGTGGTATTTATATCAAGCACTATCTCCTTGCCGCCAATACTGCAGCCGGTGAGAAGTGTCGCTGATGCAAGCAGCATACACATCGTTTTCTTAAAATACTTCATACCTGCTATCCTTCCACAACAAGGAATCTGCCGTCCGCAATGGCAAAGACCTCACTCTGGTCCATAAGCTCATCATCTGACATGCCCGAAATATCTGAGCCTGCCTCATCAAAGTAATCTCTTACTTCTTTTATATTCTTACATACCACAGCCATGCAGTCCTCTAAAAATTCCTCTGCAGCCTCCGGAGTATCAGCGACCTCCTCACTAAAAAGCTGTGTCTGTTTCTTTAAAAATGTGTCTAAAACCTCGTCATCGTACTCGTACATATTGTATTCCTCCATGTAAATTATCTCTTTTCTTTGGCTTTATATACAGCTGTTCATACAGCAATTATGTCTGATATATTAATGTATTGTATATTTTTGTACCGCCTGTTAGACATTATATAATAGATTGCTGTTACATGCCACTATTTTTTATATTCACAACAGGTAACAATTGTCTGCTGTAAACGGAATGAATATATGAGCCTCTCATCCGCCTGTATGCTTTTCCCATCTGTAGAAAAAATCCTTCCAAGTGCATCAGCATACAGTTTTAACTGTGTGCTGTATCTGTCGATAAGCTCTTTAGCAGCATTTACCCTGTCTGTCTTATAATCAAGCAGCACTATTTTATCATTCTCCAGCCAGAATACATCAATAATTCCCTGAACCAATACTCCCTCATAGTCCATCACAAAAGGCTTCTCTTTATACAAATCGCCTCTCTTATCCGCCTGTGCCATACGCGCTGCCACATCTGATGATATAAACTGCTCTATAAGCTTTGGTCTGGTCAGCCTGTACATATCATCTGTGATAAGCCCCTTTTTTAGCATTTCATCCATGCTTTTCTTCACAAATACACTGACTGCCACATGGTCTTTTGTATCTATATCACACAGGCTCTTGAAATCCAGACACTCCATGACACGGTGCACTGCAGTTCCGCGCAGCGCTCCCTGATTCACACCTGCTGCATTTTTAGGCTCTTTGCTTTCATTAGAAGCACCGCCTGCCTCATCATCCCTCGCAAAGTCCGGCACATACGTCTCCTTCTCCTCCAATAAGAACTTAGGACGCTCTGCCTCCCTCTCTGTGCTGTCGTACTTTTCAACCATAGAGTCATGCTTCAGCTCAGATACAGAATATTTGCTTTTTTTAGTTATATCAGAAGCATATACATACTCAAAATCAAATTCCTCTGCGAGCTCTTTGGCTTTTGTTTCATCCGCTGCACTTATGTGCCCAATAAGCTGCGCTTTTGATATATCGTTTGCCGCCATATCCATCGCAGTTCGTGCAGCGAACTCTGTTGCATCGACTGTGGATACCGTATACTTATCCGGGTACGACAGCATGGCAGGTATAATCCAGTCCAGGTAACACCCTGCTCCCTCCCTTTGTCCAAAGCTTATTGGCTGGTTCGCATTTACATTGCCTCTATACTTCTCAAAGGATTTTTGGGCATTTGAAAGTCCCCCTGTCAGGATAATCTTTTCCTTCGCCCTGGTGAGTGCTACATACAGCACACGCAGCTCCTCTCCCAGATTTTCCCTTTTAATGCGGCTCTCTATCTCATTTCTGATTAGTGATGGTCGCTTTGTCCTTGGGCTTTTTGTTTTTTCCACAAGGCCAAGCCCAAGCTTTTCATGTATCACCAGGTCTGATTTTGTGTCCTGCGTGTTAAAGCCCTTGCCAAGCCCGGAAACAAACACTACAGGAAACTCAAGACCCTTGCTCTTATGGATTGTCATAATGCGCACCACATCGTCATTCTCGCCTGCGGTATCGGCCTCTCCGTAGTCTATCTCGTATTTCTGCTGTATATCTATGTACCTGACAAAGTGAAACAGCCCCTTGTAGCTGGTCTTTTCATAGGCTGCGGCCATCTCAATCAGCATATCTATATTCTGTCTGCGCCGTTTTCCTGCCGGCATGGCCGATGCATACCTGTAAAAGCCTGTCTCATCAAGCATCATGTACAAAAGCTCATGGATTGGCGTATCAGCTACAGCACCTCTTAGTCTCTCAAATACCAAAGCGAAGGCTTTAAGCTTCTCGTCCTCATAGCCATCCTCACCTGCCATGGCGCTAAGTGCAGCCTGTGCAAAGCTTACACCCTTAAAGGCAGACCTAATCTGTGCCAGCTCCTCATCATCCATGCCCACGATAGGCGAAGCAAGCACTGCTGCCATCGGAATATCCTGCAGCGGATTATCGAGTATGCGAAGCATCGACAGAATCACCTGTATCTCATACGATGAAAAGTAGCCTGTATTCGACTCTACATGCGCCGGAATATCACAATCCTTTAATACTGCTGCCACTGTATTGCCCCAGGTTGCAACACTTCTCGAAAGTATCACTATATCCCTGTACTGCACGGCTCTTAGCTGCCCTGTCTTTTTATCGGTCACCATGCCGTTTTCCATCAGACTCCTGATACGGTTTGCAATCAAAAGCGCCTCTATCTGCACCTTATCTCCATCCTCATCCTCTATAATTTCAGACAGTTCCTCATCCTTGTAGTCAACAAGCAAAAGCTCAGGACGCATCGTCTCCTTTGGATAGCTTGCACCGGGATACAGTGCCGCATCGTCATCATACTGCACATTGCCCAAATCAGCTGCCATGATTTTATAGAATATGTCGTTAGTAAAGTCTAACACCTCATTCCTGCTTCTGAAATTTTTATGCAGGTCTATTCTCTGGTGTCCACTGTCATCTGATGTATATGTGTTGTATTTTTCCATAAACAGCTCAGGACGTGCCATTCGAAACCTGTATATGCTCTGCTTTACATCGCCCACCATAAACATGTTGCCGACTCCCTGGTGCTCTCTTGAAATAGCGGTAAGTATATCCTCCTGAACCTGGTTTGAGTCCTGATACTCGTCAATCATGATTTCCTCAAAATGTTTTGAAAACTCACGCGCCGTCTCTGTGGACTCCAGTGTCTGTTTATCCACCAGTATGCGAAGCGCAAAATGCTCTATATCAGAAAAATCAAATACTCTTTTTCTTGTCTTTACAGCCTCCATCGCATCATAAAACTCAAGTGAGAGCCTTATCAGCTCTTTAACAAATGGTCTTTGGCGCTCCAGCTGCTCATACATAAGCTCAATTGACATGCCAAAGTATTTCTGCTTTATTCCGTCTACCTTCTTCTTGGCAGCATCGCGCATGCTTTTCACGCGCTCCTTTTTCTTCTCGTCTCCGTCAAATTTCCTGATGACAGCAATTCTGCCAAAGGATATTTTGTTTAAGAACTCCTGCATGCCGACATAGCCTGTCACATCAGCCATTCCATCAAACAATGCTATATCCTCTGAAAGTGTAAGCGCATACTTTTCAAGCCCTGGTGTAGCTGATGCCAGGTCTTTTGCCATTGTAAGCTCCTGAACAGCCTCCTCCAAAAGCACCCTGCTGTAATCCACTATCTCCTTAATGATTTCTGAGTCCTCAAGCTGTTTAGCTGACTTTATATCATAGAGCCTTAGGAGACTGTTCATCCACTTTCTCGGCCATGATGAGCTGCCCGCCTTATAGTAGATATCCTCCACCATCTGCCTGACGGCAGAGTCATTTCTCCCCTTGCTGTAGGTATCTATAAGGTTGATAAATGCCTCGTTGTCTTCTCTTGCATAATTGTCCTCAAATACCTGTGCCAAAGCATCCTTTAGCATAAGCTTAAGCTCTGCCTGGTCACCGATTCTGAAATCAGGATCCAGATTAAGCTGTGCGAAATTATTCTGCACCACAAACAGACAAAACGAATCGATTGTAGTGATGAGCGCATTGTGAACCAGTGTCGACTGCCTCTGCAGGTTCTCATCGTCCGGCTTTTGCTCCTTCAAGCTGTCTATCGCACGGCTGACACGCTCCCTCATCTCAGCAGCTGCAGCCTTGGTAAACGTCACCACAAGCATCCTGTCGATATCCACCGGCGGATTATCCACACATATTCTGTTTACTATACGCTCAACGAGTACAGCTGTCTTTCCTGAGCCCGCTGCCGCCGATACAAGTATATCCCTGTCTCTTAGATCTATAACCTTTTTCTGTTCACTGGTCCATTTAACATCCATATTATGTCTCCCGATTATGGCTTTATATTATTATCTCCATAGCATGCTTTATGCTCTGCCGCTGCAATCTGTGTACGCATTTTATCAAGTACATCTTCCTTATTGTCACCGTTAAAGCTTCTTTCGCTAAAGCCCGGTATCCTTGAATCATACCTGCATATGGCCTGAAAAGCGCAATATGCGCAGCTGTCTATTTTCTTGTTCTTGATAGGATTGACGTCAACATTTCCATCGTATATTTCTCTTCCTATCTCGCGAAGCTTCTCTCGCGCAAACCTTGTTATCACATCAAACTCTTCGGCGTTTGCCACCTTTGAGCCTGCAGCCGGTGTCTGATCCTTTTTTAAAGTGACAGGGATTACGTCAGAGCTTTTCTCAAAGTCCCTGTCCATGCCTCTGTATGCCTTTTCGTCCGAGTTGATAAGCCCGTCAGGCTTGAGCTTCTTTAATATCATCTGATCGATTTCTTCCTCAGACAGCTCAGTGCCAGGTGTCACATCCTTTAAATCAATTACAGGATCGTCGATGTGATAGTACAGCATACCGCCCGGCTCCACACTTACCTGCTTTAGCGCCTCTTTCTTTTGTTCCATGACGGCGTCCATGTACACTGCAAGCTGAAGCTGCGTGCCATAGTACAGCTTCACCAGGTCAAAAACTGTATTTCCCGACTTGTAATCCAGTACCTTCACAAAAAGCCTGCCCTCATCCGTATATGTGTCAGTCCTGTCCACGCGTCCCTTTATATCAACCGTCACATCATTTGCCATATCAAGGCTCTCGTAAAAGGAAAACTCAAACCTCTCAGGCACAAAGCTGCCTCTTCGTATCTGGGTTGTGAGTGCCCATACTGTCTGCTTAAAGACCGCCTTCATATGTGATATCGAATGTTGGCTTTCCGCTGTATCAAATATGCCAAAGCCTGCATACTCATCAATCACCTCATTTATTGCTTCCATCGCAAGCTCATCTCTTTTTGCATCTGTCACGCTAAACCAGTCAGTACTCTCCCTATCAAGCTTCTTACTGTATCTTTCCAGTGCTTCATGGTATATATTACCCATATCAAGGGATGTAAAGCCGCTCTCCTCACGCTCTGTAAGCCTCAATCCATAATTTAAAAAATGCGCATATGCACACCTGGCAAACTGCTCAAAGCGCGTGATACTGCCCTCCATGTGTCTGCCGTATATACTTCTTGCCACATTTCGGCTAATCGGATCCTTTGAATAATGCTCAAACCTTGCATTTATGAGCCGCTCCACGGAATTTTTTTGAGTAAATTCTTTATCGTCTACTTCATTACAGTCCCCTGCATCACTGACTGATGCGTCATAGAGCATCACCGCTGCTGCAATCTCGCACCATCTGTCATCCACCTCATTTGACAGCAGATAATCCAGAGCACTCTGCCTGCTTGATATATCCAAAAGCTGTTCTACATCCTCTGTCTCAGTCACGACAAGCTCCGGAAACATCCCCTTTAATATACCTATGAGATACGATGGCTGGGCAGCCTTTTTTTCACTGTCAAGCCTCGTATAGCTGATATAAAGTTCCCTGGATGGCTTTGTCATATTCAGATACAGATAAAACCTCTGTATAAATGCCTGCTCCCTTGCCCCAGGCGCAAGCTCTATATCCAGCTCCTTAAGTGCCTCTCTCTCATACTGGGATATGATGCCACCTCTTCCTGCTGCCTTTGGCACAATCCCATCGTTTACGCCTGCAAAAAACATGACCTTTATGTTGGTCAGACGCGTTCTCTCAATATCTCCGATGGTCACAGTGTCGTATCCCGGCGGTATGACTGCTACATCTGCCGCATCCAGTCCTGCATCCAGTATCTGTGTAAATTCCTCTGCATCCATGCATTCATCACCCAGCACCGCCACATATTTTTCAAAGAGCTGCATGACTATTTTATATATCTGTCCGTATTCCTTTGATGCGGTCTGGTCCCCTGCATCAAGCAGTGCCTGCTCCTTTTTTGCAAGCTTATCAGGTATATCAAGCAAAACTATCAGCTTATATATAGCGAGCACATAGTCCTTTACCGTTGACTTTTTATCGGAAAACACCTGATATACCGGCTTGAGCAACTCCATTATATACTCCCTGCTTTGGTTTAAAAGCTCAATGTCATAGCCTGCCTTATGCTTTGGCAGCCTGACCCACTTTTTGTCCCATGCGCTTTTACCTCTTACTCCACAGGCGAGCACATAGTTTTCAAGTACATCTATTTCACTGTCCAATAGCTCACTAAAGCCGCACCGCAAAAATCTGAACACCGCATCTGCCGAGAAATTTTGTGCCGCAATATCGGGTATTGACCTGATAAACTCAATAAACGGATGGAAAAGTATCTCCTGTGTGGCATCGATAAAGTAAGGAATATTGTATTTGTCAAATATTTCACGCACATAACCTGCATATATATTCACATCTCCTGTGACTATAGCAATATCTCGGTAACGCAGATTTTCGTTCCTTACAAGCTCATTAATTCTTCTGGCTATCTTTGTCAGCTCCTGCTTCGGGTCACGCAGACAGTCTATATGAATGTGCTTTGGTACTTTTTTAAAGGAGCATCTTCGTTTTCTGAAAAGCTGCTGTTCCATAAAGCTTAGCTCTTCGTTTTCTGCAAGCCGGTAGTTTTTATCAAGGATAATAGGTTCCTCGACTTCTATGCCATAAAACGCTGCCATTTCGGTGAGTGATTTCACTGTCCTTTTTGGCATGTCAAACAGTTCCTGCATGCCTCTGCTCTTAAAGATATCCTCACGACAGTCTATTGTGAGCGTTACATATATTTTCTTTGAAATGACAAAGAGCTTTTTGATGAGCTGGTTCTGTATAGGTGTAAATCCGGTAAATTCATCAAATGCAATGACTGAATTTCTAAGAATGGCAGACTCCTCCGCCACATTGCTAAGCACATTAAGTATTTCCTCTGCAGTGATATATTTGTCCTGCATAAACTTCTCAAATGCTTCGTAGAGCACGAGCACATCCTTGAGCTTATCTGAAAGTGTATCCGATAGCCTGCCTGAGGCAATATATCTTCCGAGCTCCTCAGGTGATATATTGTACTGCACAAGCTCCGAAAGCAGTGACTTTACCTCACTTATATAGCCGATGCGGTTTAAGTTTCTGCCTATTACGCCAAGCTTATCCGCCTCCTGTGCCGCAAGCTTTCTGAGTACAAGGTTCTTACCTGTCTCCTCAAGCACCGTGAGATTTGTGATTCCAAGCTCATCAAACACTCTGTAGGCTAAGCGCTTAAAACTTAGCACATCTATATTCATGATAGCTTTATTCTCCGACAAATCTACAAGCTGTCTCTGCGTCTGCATTGTAAACTGCTCAGGCACTATTACAAGATAATTGTCCCTTGGGTTTGCCTTTGCCTCTTTCACTATCCTGTTAAAGAGATATTTTGTTTTTCCGTTTCCTGAATTACCTGTGATAAACTGTAATGACATAAAAAGACTCCATGATTAACTACTGTGTAAAATGTATACTGTAATTATATCATGAAGTCCTCTATTATTGAATTACTTATTGTGCTTAAATTCAGCTTAATAACCGCTATACCTTGTGATTAGTGATGGAAAAGTCTGATTCCTGTAAAGCTCATTACCATACCATACTTATTACATGTATCAATAACATGGTCATCTCTCACAGATCCACCCGGCTGGGCTACATACTTCACGCCACTCTTGTGAGCACGCTCAATGTTGTCACCAAATGGAAAGAATGCATCAGAGCCAAGTGCTACATCTGTATTCTTGTCAAGCCACGCTCTCTTCTCCTCTGCTGTAAATACGTCCGGCTTTACCTTGAAGAACTTCTGCCACTCGCCCTCTGCAAGCACATCCATATAATCCTCACCGATATAAAGGTCAATAGTATTGTCGCGATCTGCACGTCTGATACCATCCACAAACTGAAGTCCAAGCACCTGTGGAGACTGACGAAGCCACCAGTTGTCTGCCTTTGAGCCTGCAAGTCTGGTACAGTGGATACGAGACTGCTGGCCAGCTCCGATACCGATTGCCTGGCCGCCCTTTACATAGCATACAGAGTTGGACTGTGTATACTTTAAAGTAATCATAGATATTGCCAGATCAATCTTAGCCTGCTCTGTGAGCTCCTTGTTCTCTGTCACGATATTTGAGAAGAAATCATCATCAATATGAAGCTCGTTTCTGCCCTGCTCAAATGTGATGCCAAATACATCCTTTCTCTCGATAGGTGCCGGCTCATATGACGGGTCAATCTCGATAACACAGTAATTGCCTTTTTTCTTAGCCTTTAAAATCTCAAGAGCCTCGTCTGTATAGCCCGGAGCAATAACACCGTCTGATACCTCTCTCTTGATTACAAGTGCAGTGCTCTTGTCACATACATCTGAAAGTGAAATAAAATCACCAAATGATGACATTCTGTCAGCTCCTCTTGCTCTGATGTATGCATTTGCAAGTGGTGTAAACTCAATATCCATATCATCAACCCAGTAAATCTTTTTCTCCACATCTGAAAGTGGCTGTCCTACTGCTGCACCTGCAGGTGAAACATGCTTGAAGGATGTTGCAGCCGGAAGACCTGTTGCCTTCTTAAGCTCTCTTACAAGCTGCCATCCGTTAAAGGCATCAAGGAAGTTGATATATCCGGCTCTGCCGTTAAGCACTTTTATAGGAAGCTCTCCCTCCTTCATAAATATTCTGGCTGGTTTCTGATTTGGATTACATCCGTATTTTAATTCGTATTCCTGCATTTTTCTGTTCTCCTGTTTTTATCTGCTTATCTTGTATATTTGACCGTTTATATAGTGTTTTATTTGTTTTTGTTTACGATTCTGCTCTCATACTCGCCTGTTGCGATATCAATATATCTGACAAAAAGTGATACCTTATTGTCCTCGTTAAGGTTCTCCCATACCATATCGGTAAACTCATCGATATCTCCCTCGATGTCTACCCATGTTGGCTCACCCTCAAAGCTTGGCAGTGGATTGCCATCGCCCATATATGTATGGATGAAATGTCCCTCTCCTGCAACCGGTGCTGAGTATGCAAATGTGTATCTGTTGCATGCATCAGGATTGCCGTTGTTGCTCTTTAAGATTGACATAGCGTAATTGAACTCGCCATTGTCAATATGCATGATTCCTGAAATTCTTGGTGTATAGTTAGGAGCGTCAGGCTCAAACTCTCTTGTCCTTAATGCCTGCTCAAATGTCTGCTGCTTGTCCATCAGCTCATAGATAGTATCTGTCTGGTCACCATTTGTGACAATTGTCTTGTTGCCAAGCACTCTTACAGGTGCGTAAATGATAAGACTTGGATCCTCAAGCTTTGAAGGGTCAAATGCCTGTGTTCTGATGCCCTCGCCATCCTCTACAAATACTCTGTTGCGGCTGTTTTCGCTTCTGCCCATGATAAAGTATGCTGTTACAGCCTTCTTACCATCCTTTGTGCGGCCGATTACGATACCTCTGCCAGGGTATGTTGTGCTTGATAATTCCTTTGCTAATGATACTCTTTCCATGTCATCCTCCATGTTTTCTGATAATGTGGTCTGCATCCCCAAATTACTCGGGCCTGCCGGAATAAAAAAGACCGTCTGAACACACATAATAATATAAAGCTCTGCAGGAAACTTATATAAATGTGCGCCCAGACGGTCGGCAATCAACTGTTATACTCCATGTGGTTATCCACTTCCGTCAGTCATATAACTGTCTTTATTTAAGCATGTATTTTTGTCATTGTCAAGTACCACTTTAAAATAAGCATGTACTTATAAGTTATTCTTATAAGTACATGCTTATAAACAATGCCATTATTTACTAATTTTTAAAGCTGTGAATAGGTGCCGGTATTCTTCCTCCACGGTTTACAAATGCATCACAAGAGAATCTGTTTACCGGCATAACCGGTGCAGATCCAAGGAGTCCTCCGATTTCTACCACATCACCTACATCCTTTCCGATTGCTGGAAGCAGTCTGCAGGCTGTTGTCTTCTGGTTTATCATACCGATAGCCATCTCATCTGCGATAATTCCTGAAATTGTGGTGGCCTTTGTATCGCCCGGGATTGCAATCATGTCAAGTCCCACTGAGCACACACAGGTCATAGCCTCAAGCTTTTCGAGGGTGAGTGCGCCATCGTTTACGGCATCTATCATTCCCTGATCCTCTGATACAGGAATAAAAGCACCTGAGAGTCCGCCGACATATGAGGATGCCATGATACCACCCTTTTTCACCTGATCGTTTAAGAGTGCAAGTGCTGCTGTTGTTCCCGGAGCTCCGGCTCTCTCTAAGCCTATCTCACAGAGAATATCGGCTACAGAGTCTCCGATAGCCGGTGTAGGTGCAAGTGAAAGGTCTATGATTCCAAATGGCACTCCAAGCTTCTTTGAAGCCTCCTTTGCCACAAGCTGTCCTACTCGTGTAACCTTGAAAGCTGTCTTCTTGATTGTCTCACAGAGCACCTCAAAGTTCTCGCCTCTTACCTTTTCAAGAGCAGTCTTTACTACTCCCGGTCCGCTGACACCTACATTGATGATGGCATCAGCCTCTGTCACACCATGGAAGGCTCCTGCCATAAACGGATTGTCATCAGGAGCGTTGCAGAATACTACAAACTTGGCACAGCCTGATACAGGAAGGTGCTTTGTCACCTCTGCTGTCTCCTTTATCATCTCGCCAATCAGCTTTACTGCATCCATGTTGATTCCGGTTTTTGTAGAGCCAACATTTACAGAGCTGCATACCAGGTCTGTCTCAAGCATTGCCTGAGGGATGGATTTGATTAAAAGCTCATCCGCTTTTGTCATGCCCTTTGACACAAGTGCTGAATATCCACCGATGAAGTTGACACCTACCTCTTTGGCAGCTCTGTCAAGCGTCTTTGCTATGGTAACAAAATCCTCTGAGCTCTTGCAGGCCGCACCGCCGACAAGGGCGATAGGTGTAACTGAAATACGTTTGTTTACGATAGGGATACAGTAGTTGTTCTCTATCTCTTTTCCTGTTGATACAAGATTCTTTGCAAGTGTTGTAATCTTGTTGTAGATATTCTCATTTACCTTTGCAAGGTCTGAGTCTATACAGTCGAGCAGGCTGATACCGAGTGTGATTGTACGCACGTCAAGATTTTCCTTCTCCACCATGTCATTGGTCTCAATTACTTCACCAATATTTATCATTTTGCTGTTCTCCTTTAACTGTGTATGACATTTTTATGCTAAACTAGATTCGATGCATCATCTCAAAGATTTCTTCCTTCTGACACTTTATTGTTACACCAATTTCTTCTCCAAGTGCATCAAGCTGGTCAGAAATCTCTGCAAATGAAGCTGTAGCATTTGCCATATCCACAATCATCATCATGTTGAAATAACCTGAAACGATAGTCTGTGAAATATCAAGCACGTTTACACTGCCCTCTGACAGATATGTACATACCTTTGCGATGATTCCTACTGTGTCTTTTCCGACAACTGTGATGATTACTTTGTTCTTTGTGTTATCCATAACAACTTATTCTCCTGTTCTCTTATTCTACGGCTATGCGGTCTGATGCTCTGTCTCTCTTAGCCACATACATAGGGAAATCACTTGCCTTATATGGATTGTCTCCCATTGTGACCTCAAGCCTGACAGCTTCATACGCCAGCTTTTCGTAGTTGTTTTCTTTACTAAGGTGTCCCAGTATTACTGAGCCAAATTTATCATGAAGAAGCTCGCATAACAACTGCCCGCTTCTCTCATTCGACAAATGTCCGCTGTCACCCATGATTCTGCGCTTGAGCGGATACGGATATGCCCCTGTCTGGAGCATATTTATATCATGATTGGCTTCAAGCAGCAGCCCATCCAGGTTCTGAAGCTTTGAAACCAGTGCATCATCATACGTGCCAAGGTCTGTCACGACCGCCATCGCATGATTTTCGTTTTTAAATCTGTACGCGACAGGATCAGCCGCATCGTGTGATATGTGAAGCGGCTCAAACTCTATATCGCCTATTGTAAAATCGACGCCTGCCTCAACAGGATGAAACAGCTCATCATCTATATTTCCAACGGATTTGGTACATTTTATGGCCCCGATTGTGGCCTTTGTTGCATAAATCGGAATATGATAGCGTCTTGCCATGACACCAAGCCCTGCGATATGGTCTATATGCTCATGTGTCACGAGAATGCCCTGCATATCTGTGGCAGTCATATCAAATTCATTCAGTCCGTTTTCTATTTTCTTACCGCTGATGCCCGCGTCTATGAGCACATGACAATCATCCGTACCCACACATATACAGTTTCCACTGCTGCCGCTGGCAATGCTGCATAATTCTAACATGTTAATTCTCTTTCCAGTATAATTCTATTTTGTCTCCCTCATGAAGCTCCTCAGAAAACCGGGCATCCCTGCCATTTATTACAGTGGCTATTGCCCTGCCCTTTCCTGCCTGTAAATCAAATGAGATATGGGTAAATATATCGACAAATATATATGTATCCTTGCCGGACAGCTCCACAGGCTCACCGTTTACAATTACTGTAACTGTATTTTTTGATGAGTCTTCTTCCTGTATTTCTTCCTGTATATCATTTTTTGGCAATTCATTTTCCGGCAATTCGTTTTCCGGCACAGCAGATGCTTCAGCTTCTTTAGCAAAATCATCATGCAGCTCATCGAGCACCTGATTCATCATCTGCTCTGAGGTTCTGGTCACTGTGTTGTCTGACTCTGTGCTGTTTGCATCCTGCTCAGCTAAGACCGAAGCATCATCTGTATCAGACTCTTGTGTGTCATTATAAGTGTTATTGTCGATTCTTGCAACACCATATTCATCTGTTTTCCACTCAACAGAGAAATTTTCATATACAAGAGTGTCGAGACCTGCCTCTTCATTGTTTACAAATATCATCTGGTCTGTGTCAATAACGAGGTCCATAAACTGCGCAATCTGGCGCACTGTATAGTAATTTCTTGTCTCAATCACATCATTTTCCCTGATGCTGTAATCCTCCGGCTCAAGCTCTCCGTTTACCTGGACAAACCTAGGACATGAAACCCTTCTGCCGTTTATGATAAAAGTAATGACAGAATGATTGTACTCATCAAGCTGCGATATCTTATACTCTGCTGCCTCTCCTGCTGTGGACGGCTCTATGATTATCTCACTGTTTGGCTCAAGCGGTGTATTGATGCTTGCAGGCTTTCCGTTCATGGTCACCACTGCGCCCTCTCCGGCCTCGCCTCTTACAAGCCTTGCCACACCGTTTACCGTAAAGTTTATCGGGGTGCCGCGCTTTGGAAACAGCTCATCGTTTGGAAATCCCGCCTGAAGCGCCGCATCGACTATTGTAAGCCTGTTATTGTCATAGAGCTTTATTCTCTCACCGTTGAATCTGACCATGATAAAATTATTTCTCTGGTCATAATAATTCAGACATATACCAATTGGAGTGACAAGAAGCGGATCCTTCTTAATATCCTCCTGCTCAAAGGTCACATCGCCAAGCACTTCCTCACCTCTTAGAGCGACTCTTTCCTCCGGCAGGTCAAGGTCTTCCGCAAGCTTTTCCGTGAAGCCGTGTATCTTGCCTCCGCCTCCGACTACAAAGCAGGCACTCACTGTTTTGTCACCGTTTAGCTCTCTGATTTTAGCCGATACCTCTTGTGCAATATTATCAACAACAGGTGCTGCCACATCCCAGACATCCTTTGCAGGAATTGTGTGCTCGATGCTCATGATATCCTTGTATGTAACCGTATCACTTGTCGTAGACTGAAGCTTGATGCTCTCCGCCATATTGAAATCCACGAGGAAATGCTGCACAATAACTTCCGTCAGTTCATCTCCTGCATGCGGTATCATGCCATAGGCTATGATACTTCCGTCTCTTGTGATTGAGATATCACTCGTTCCGGCTCCCACATCGACAAGTGCGATATTAAGCATACGATAGTTCTCCGGAATTGCCACATTGATAGCGGCGATAGGCTCCAATGTCATATTGGCTACACTAAGCCCGGCCTGTCCCACTGCCGCATACAGTCCGTCTACCACATCCTCCGGCAGAAATGTAACTATGATATCCTCTCCTATTTTGTTTGCCTTATGACCCTCAAGGCTGATAAACACCTCATCATTCAAAAAGAATTTGACTGTAGAATATCCCACACAGTAAAACTTATAGGTTGTATCGTTAACCTCCTTGAGTGCCTCCTGTGCTTTTTCTATACCAAGCAGTTCCAGCGTATGGACATCCTCGCCGGTCACCACAGACTCCTGCGCATACTCATACTCCACATGTGTCGTGACAGTCTTTAATACTCGTCCTGCGGCTGCTATACACACCTCTTCAAGTGGCTGTCCTGTCTGTTTTTCAAGCTCGTCCTTTACTTCCTTAATGGTTTTTGCCACCCTGCCTATATCATGTATCTGACCGTCAAGCATTGCTCTGGTCTCATGCTCCCTGACATACTGTGCTGTAACCACAAATTCCTTGTCATCAGTCTGATAGCCGACAGTTCCTACAACATTTCTTGTACCAATATCCAAACCGAATACATTATTCATTTCCACTACTCCTTGTATTTGCTAAGCGCTTTATTTATTGAAGCTATCGTGTTTTCGATATCTCCATCATTATCGATAACCTCCTTGCAGTGCCTTCTGTACTCAGCTTCTTTAAGCTGGCTTGCAAAGATACTATCTATCTTCTCATCTGAATATCCGCGTGATGACTTAAGTCTTTTTCTTCTGACTTCTTCACTTGCATAAATATACCACAGCTCGTCGCAGATTTCACCATATCCCTCCTCTATAAGGAGTGCTGCTTCAAGCACAAGCATGAACAGACCATCTTTTTTTGCCTCTTTAACTGCATTAAGCACATATTCCTTTACTGCAGGATGCACTACTTCGTTTAAAAGCTCTCTTTTTTTATCATTCGAAAAAATCACTCCGGCAAGTGCCGGTCTGTCAAAATGCCCGTCCTCAAGCCATATCGGTTCGCCCGCAAACAATTCCTTTAATCTGTTGTAGCAGTCGCTTCCCGGCTCCATCAGCTCATGTGCTATCTCATCGGAGAGCATGACCCTTACGCCATCAAGTTCCTTAAGATAGCTAAGCACTGCCGATTTTCCGGCACCTACACCACCTGTTATTCCTATAAAAATCATACTGTTTCCTTTTCTGTCATCAATGCGCATCATACCAGTCATAGCCACACTCAGTGCCCACCTCCATGGATACCTTCATGTCCACCGCACCACGCATCTCTTTCTCCAGAAGCTTAATCACTTTATCCTTCTCAGCTTCCTTTGTCTCAATTAAAAGCTCATCATGCACCTGAAGGATAAGCCTTGACTTTAAGCCCTCGTCAAGAAGCCTGTCATGCACACGTATCATGGCAATCTTTATGATATCGGCTGCTGTACCCTGAATAGGTGAATTCATTGCAACTCTCTCTCCAAACTGTCTTTGCATGAAATTGCTCGAGTTCAGCTCGGGAATCGGTCTGATACGCCCAAACATGGTCTTTGTATAGCCATTTTTCTTGGCATCCAAAACCGTCTGATCCAAAAACTCCTTAATCTTTGGATATTTGACAAAATAGCTGTCTATATAGCCCTGTGCCTCTTTCCTTGAAATCCCCAGGTCGTTAGACAGACCAAACGCGCTGATGCCATATACGATACCAAAATTTACAGCCTTTGCATTTCGTCTTTGAAGGTCTGTGACCTCATCAAACGGTGTGTCAAACACAAGGGATGCTGTACTTCTGTGGATATCCTGACCATTCTTAAAGGCCTCTATCATCCTTTCATCCCCTGAAAGCGCCGCAAGCACCCGAAGCTCGATCTGCGAGTAGTCTGAGTCAACAAACAGATCTCCATCCTCAGGCAGAAATACCTTTCTGATAAGCTTGCCCAGCTCAATCCTTATCGGGATATTCTGCAGATTAGGCTCTGTGCTTGAAAGACGGCCTGTCGCAGTGATTGTCTGATTTAAGGTAGTATGGATTTTGCCATCGGATGCAATATATCCCGAAAGTCCGTCAGCATATGTGCTCTTTAGCTTTGTGAGCTGTCTGTATTCCAATATATCCGCGACAATCGGATACTCCGGTGCCAGCTTTTCAAGCACATCTGCCGCAGTAGAATAACCGGTCTTTGTCTTCTTTTCATTTGGCAGTCCAAGCTTTTCAAAGAGAATGACTCCAAGCTGCTTTGGCGAATTTATATTAAACTCTTCACCTGCTGCCTCATATATTTTCTTTTCAAGATCAGTTATCGAAACAGCAAGCTTGTCTCCATACTCCTTAAGCTTTATTCCATCAGCCCTTATACCCTCATTTTCCATATCATACAGCACGAAAACGAGCGGGAGCTCGATATCTCTGTAAAGAGTGAGCATATCCATTTCCTTTAGCTTCTGCAAAAGAACCGGCTTTGATTTCCAGGCAGTATACACCTCGTAGCAGGCACAGTCCACTGCCTTTTTCTCATCCTCCTTCATCATCTGAGTAAAATCAAGCTTTCCCAGATAATCCTTTTTAGATGAGAGCATAAGCCCCAGATAGTCCTTTGCAACCGCATCATATGGATACTCCCCGACAAGCGGATTGATAAGGTATGCAGCCACCATCATGTCAAAATATCTGCCTCTGTCATCTGCCTTAATCTCTTTGCTCTTAAATCTGTGCAGATTGGTCTTTAAATCCGGTGATATCCATGACTTTACTTCCAGGTTATTTAGTTTTTCATCGAGGAAGCTGCTTGAAATTTCATCACCTGTACAGATAAAATAAATGTCCTCCTCTGAAAAACAAATCGAAACAGCAAGATAATCGTTCGAAACCGGCTCCGAAAACAGACTTAGCTGTCCATCACTTTCGCTGTTTCCCAAAGACTCTCCCGGTACTACCGCAAAAGCGACCTCCTTGTTCTTTGCCTTCTCAAACACACTCTCTGCAGTCTTTAAGTCCCTTACTACCACAAAATGCTCCTCGGCATTGTTTTTAGGAGCCTCCACGTTAAACCGTGACAGCATGTTTTTGAATTCGTATCGTTTGCACAGTAAAAAGGCTTCCTCAGTGTAGAGTGACTCTACTCCGCTACTAAGCTTTGCATCAGAAAATTCATAGTCAACCGGCGCATCAAGTATGATTGTCGCAAGCTCCTTGCTCATAAGCGCCTGCTCCCAATACTCCACTATATTCTTTGAAGCCCTTGGCGGCTTTACATTCTCAGCGTCCTCATGTACTGCCTCTATACAGTGATATTTTGCTATAAGTGCGCCTGCTGTCTTTTCGCCGATACCGGGTACCCCGGGAATATTATCAGACGTATCTCCCTGCAGAGCCTTTACATCGATAAACTCCTTTGGAGTGACGCCGTACTTTTCGATAACATCTGCTGTATTGTAGTTTTCTATCTCGGTTCCTGTTTTCTTTGTCTTTGGAATCCTTACCATGACATGGTCAGTCGCAAGCTGTAAGAGGTCTCTGTCTCCGGAGATTATGGCGACATCCATACCGGCCTTTTCTGCCCTGACAGATAAGGTTCCAAGTATATCGTCGGCCTCATAGCCCTCCTTTTCCACGATTTTAATGCCCATAGCGGTAAGCATTTTCTTTATCATAGGCACCTGCTGCCTGAGCTCCTCGTCCATAGGCTTTCTCGTGCCCTTGTACGCATCAAACATCCTGTGGCGAAACGTCGGCGCATGCACATCAAATGCCACCGTCAGATAGTCAGGCTTTTCCTCGTCAAGAATCTTGAACATGATATTCAAAAATCCATAGACTGCATTTGTGTGAAGCCCCTCTGAATTGGTCAGATCAGGAAGTCCGTGATATGCCCTGTTTAAAATACTGTGTCCGTCTATAAGTACAAGCTTTTCACTCATTTTATACTTTCCTTATTACTTAATATTGTTGTAATCGCTGCCGGTCACACTGCAGTGCAGGCAGTAATGTTAAATAGCTCTTGTATACTTCTTAAGCCACTGAGCCTCCTCATCATTCAAAAATGGTGAAACAAGCTCATAAACTCTAGCATGGTAAGCGTTCAGGTATCCCTTTTCCCTGTCTGTCATCTGATTTGGATCAATCGCATCGAGATCTATCGGTACATAGGTCAGATTCTCAAAATACATAAACTGGCCATACTCATTTTTCTCACCCTTTCGGCAGATAAGCTCATTCTCTGTACGAATACCGAATTTGCCCTCTAAATAGATGCCCGGCTCGTCTGTAGTGACCATGCCCTCTTCTATCACACGCTCTGCAGTTCTGCCTGGGTACTGCTTCCAGTGAAAGCTGTTTGGTCCCTCATGAACATTGAGCACATAGCCCACACCGTGTCCGGTGCCGTGATTGTAGTCCATGCCAATCTCCCAGAAAGGCTCTCTTGCCAGAATATCAAAGTTAAGGCCCGAGCAGCCCTCCTTAAACCTTGCATTTGCCAGATTCATATTTGAGCGGCACACTCTCGTAAACATATCCTTCATCTCGTCAGTCACCGGTCCTAATGCAAAGGTTCTCGTGATATCTGTGGTTCCCTCCAGATAATGTCCTCCTGAATCAACCAAAAGAAGACTCTCAGGCTTAAGCTGCCTGTCAGACTCCTCTGTTGCAGAGTAATGCACAATAGCACCATGATCAGCATATCCGCATATTGTGGCAAAACTCAAATCAAGAAAGCCCTCCTGCTCAGCTCTAAGCGATGCAAGATAATCTGAAGCCGAAATCTCTGTCATAGGTATCTTACCTATATTTGTCTTAAGCCAGTACATGAACTTGCACATCGCAACTGCATCCTTTAAATGCGCCTTGCGCAGATTTTCAAGCTGTACTTCATTCTTTACGGCCTTCATGACAACTGTAGGATCCTCCGCATCAATCACCTTAACACCATCCGGCAGGCTGTCGCAGATGCGATAATTTACAATCGATGTATTTAAAAGCACTGTCTCTTTTTCATCAATATGCTTCACATATTCATAAAAATCATCGTAAGGTCTTGTCTGTATACCATTCTTATCTAGGTATGCCTTAAGAGTCTCTGTCACAACCTCTTCCTGCAAAAACCATATGCAGCTGTCCTGTGACAGTGCCAGGTATGAAAGCACTACAGGCACATAGCTTATGTCGCCTCCCCTGACATTTAAAAGCCAGGCGATATCGTAAAGTGATGACATCAGATGAAGTGTTGCACCCTTTTGTGCCATCTGCTCTCTGACTCTTTTAAGCTTTGAGCTTATATCCTCACCGGTATATTTATTGTCAAAAATCATGACAGCTTCCTTTGACATAGGTGGTCTGTCTGTCCATATGAGGTCAATCAGATCCTCATTTACGTACATGCTGCCGTGCTTTTCTTTTGCGATTTCAGAAAGTCTTTTGCCCCATGCGGCATTTACCACTCTGCCGTCAAAGCCTATTACACCACCATCCGAAAGAGTATCCTTTATATACTCATCAACTGTCGGTACGCCCTCCTCGCCAATCTTAAAGAGCTTTACAGTGGTATCCTTAAGCTGCGCAGCCGCCTGCACAAAATACCTGCCGTCTGTCCATAGTCCGGCCTCATCCATAGTGATGACTGCGGTACCTGCTGAGCCCGTGAAGCCTGTAATATATTTGCGTGCCTTAAAATGCTCTCCTACATACTCTGACTCATGAAAATCAGCAGTAGGTACCACATACAGCGAGATGCCCCTCTTTGCCATCTCGCTTCTCAATGCTTTTAATCTATCCTGTATCATTTTATTATGCCTCTTTAAATTCAAAAAATTTTGTATCTAATTCCGGATACATTCTCTTTAATGAGATTGGTTTGCCGGATTTGTTCAAAAAGCAATGGCTGCTTTTTGCAGTGGTGCGAAGCTCGCCTGTCTCCTTGTCCTTCATGACATATTCAAGCTCCATCTTGATTCCGTTATACTTAAGCAGCTTTGTGTAGATGACGACCGTGTCATCGAAATGTACCATACTGTGATACTCTACCGATATCGACAGCACCGGACTTATGATTTCCATATCCTCCATCTGCCTGTAGTTGAGTCCTATCTGATCCATCAAATCAAGTCTTGCTTCTTCCATCCACTTGACATAGTTTGAATGGTGGATTATACCCATCTGATCTGTTTCATAATACTTTGCGTGGTGCTCGTAAGGACGGATTCTAAGTTCACCTTGTGAGCCGGCAATCTGTAACTCATTGTTTGCCATAAAAACTTCCTCCATTCATATTTTGGTCTTATTTCTATTATGCCACATTGGACAGCTAAATTCAACGACTTGACCGTAAAATATAAACCGGCTGCTACCTGCGTATCATGCTGTAGCAGTCTCTGCATATATTGCGTGAATTTCCAATCGGAAGTATTCTGCCGCAATACCGGCATCTGATAATATACTCATCCTTGCTCTTTGATAGAAGCTGCATAATCTTTGCCTGTGTTTTGTCGCGCTCGTTTTCAAGCCAGTCCTCCTCCACAATTTTGCCCATGCGCACTGAAAACTGATAGTACAAATCAAGCTTTTTGTAATAGGATTCGTATTTCATGAGCCCCTGATACTTTGAATGCTTATCAGGCTTGTCGAGAGAGATATCAGATTTATACGACATGCAGTAGCGCAGCCATTGTCTGACAAGCTCCCTGTCCTTTATATCTATAGGACATGTAATCATCTTATAAAGCAGATATTTGTCATCAAAATCTGCGATAAAGTATCGCTCCTTATACGCATATCCATACAAAAACAATATCTCATCGACATTGATTTTCCTAAACGGTGCTGATGGCTCTGCCTCATGCCAGAGCTTAATTATCGCATCAAGCGGCGCATCCATTGTAAGAAGCACCTGCGGGAAGCCAAGACTTACTATATCAATATCCTGCTCCGGTATATTTAGCGTATTCTTCAGATAATTCAGATTCTTTTGTCCTAAAGCTGTCACATAGCCTGTATCATACAGACCAAATCTGCCTGCACGGCCCGCTATCTGTTTTATCTCAGAGATGACAAGCGGACGTCTTGATACTCCATCAAACTTTTCCACCTCCAGAAATACAATTCTTCTGACCGGCAGATTGAGTCCCATTCCTATCGCATCTGTTGACACGACAACCTGTGTCTTTTTCTCATTAAAAAGCGTCATCTGCCTGCGCCTTATTTCCGGTGGCAGACTTCCGTATATGACACTTGGCTTTATGCCGTTTTCCTCCAGACGCCCTGCTATATTGAGTACCGATTTCTTTGAAAATACGATAAAGGCATCGCCCTCTCTTACATCCTGTGGAAATGAAAAAGGCTTATCCTCCAGCTTTAGCGCAGTCTTTCTCTCATACTCCCTTATCTCATACTCGTCATGGCACAGATTAATCAGATGAATGACTACATCCTTTGCCACCGGACTCATGCATATATGAATCTCTCCTGCAAGTGTACCAAGAATTGCTCTGGTCCATGAATGTCCCCTGTCATCATCTGCTACCATCTGTGCCTCATCAATCACTGCGATATCATATTCCTTGTCACAGTCAAGCATCTCCACTGTCGATGCTGTAATTCTGCTGTCTGATACCTCAAGACACTCCTGGCCTGTAAGCATGGTGCATGGTATGCCTGCATCATTCATCTTCTCATATACCTCAAGTGCCAGAAGTCTAAGAGGTCCCAGATAAACTCCGTTTTGCGCCAGCTTAAGCCTCTCAAGTGCCTGATATGTCTTACCGCTGTTAGTCGGACCTATATGGAGTATGAAGTGCCTTTTCATGCTCTGTGCTTTTGGAAACTCAAGCTCCGGCCGTGCCGGAACCAGCGTGACAATCTCTCTTCTAAGCTCCTTGCTGCGGTACTCATTGTAAAGCGCCTTCATGCTCCTTGTACATATCGCACCTATATACTCCTTGCGCAAAAGCTTTAAAAAATCCTCTGTGAGATACTCTGCCTCATTCTCATCAAACTGCTCCATATCCACCCTGACGAGCTGCGGAAGGATTTCTCTATTTAAAATCTGCCTTGCATTCTTATTGTTGGAATAGTAGGTGATCAATGCAAGCCTTTTTATTTCCTGATGCAGCTTGTCGAGTGCTATTGTCTCGTTTTTTGAAAATCGCGCATATTTAATTGATTTTGCTTTACTATTGAGCCTGTGAATATAGTGTGCCAGCTTTACAGGCTTACCTGTACTTCTCTTCGCATTCTCCCTGTACTGGTCAACATAAAACTGTACCAGTATCTCTTCAAACGATTTTTCCATATATGTGTGTTATCCTCTTTATTTATATACACCGTTAAGAGTCACCTCAAACGTAACATCCTTTCCAGCAAGTTCTGTATTTACCTTATAATCATCCGGGAACTTCAGGTTTAAATCAAAGGTTTCTCCCACCTTGTGACCTACCACTCCGTCCTCAAAGCCATCTATATAGCTGCCTGAGCCAAGCACCAGGTCTGTGCCCTGTCCATCAGTGCTTCCACCCTCGAATTTTTCACCGTCCATATATCCGGTGTAGTCAATATTTACCTTATCTCCATTTTCTGCAACCGTGTCAACCTCTGTATTAAGTGTTGCTGCCTCTGTCTGTGAATCACTGTTTTGTGTCTCGGATGCCTGAGATTCCGTGGTCTGTGATGCAGCTTGCGTACCATCAGTGCCCTTTGACGATGAACCGCCCGATGTCGCAACTGCCCAGATTAGCACTATGACTACCACAACGACTGCCACTACCGGCACCCAGAATTTCAGCAGATTCACAACCTTTGCCTTCTTTTCTGCCTTCTCTCTCTCGATTCTTCTTTTTTCCTGTGCGATTTTTTTGTTTTGTTTGTTCATTTTGTTAATCTCCTGTTTTATTTTTATTATTGAATTATACTATTACAATTTGAACATTCTGTGTTTCGCATAAATGAACAGTATGCGTTGTCTGTCAGTGCATTCGCTATCTGTCACTGTTCGCTTTAAACTTTAAACGGCTGCGTCTCTTAACTATTTGACGCAACAATAAAAGCAGTAGAAAGACGCCCACACAGCCTGCGCTTATAGCTGCACCTGCCTTAAGCCCCGGTGTCTCATAATAAAGCTCTATCTCATGCTCTCCCTCATCCAGATGAATGCTCACAAAGGTATCTGAAAAATCCTCATACTCTGCATCCTTCCCATCCACCTTCATAGTCCATCCCTTTTCACTCGGAATAGAAAGCACAAGCTGTCCTGCCTGCTTCACATCCATGTGTCCGCTTATGTGTGTATCTGAAAAATCATCCACCGAGAGTGTCTGCTCATTGAGTGTATTGTAAGCACTCTCAACTGCAGCAATGGAAAGCTCGTATACATTAAATCGTACAGCATCGGCATCAGTGTTTGTGACGGAAACTGTCTCCCCCGCCTTCACATATCCCAGGTCAAACAGATACCTGTGAGTGGTCTTCGAGTATGTAGTCTCATACTCTCCGTGGCTGAAGGTCAGACTGTCAGTGCTGCACGAATCGTATGCCGCATAATAATATCCGTCATGGTCAAAGGTGAGAGTCGTAGTTCCCGGATTTTCGTCCTGAGTGCACTCTGTCAGGGTCAGCGTATCATCTGCTGCGCCAAGGAGCCTGCCAAGGGAATTAATCGAATAGATTTTCGATGACGATGATGGCTTCCACGCATCAATCACTCCCTCATCCATCATAAAACCAAGCGGAAGTGTGTAGTTATTCCGATACAGATAGTGATTTCCGCATTTTCCCACAAGTGTAGTCAGCTCATTCTGTGGCTGTATGGATTTTGTAACCATATATCTGACCGAAAGCATGGCTGACGTGACAGGTGTGGCACCGTTATAACAGTAGAAATTCTTGCCTCCCTCCATATAAAGCGCCTGATAAAAATGGCTCACATTTATATTCATCAGGGAAGAAAACTGTGTTCCAGAAGCATAGCCGTATCGTGTGCCATCATTTTTAGTAAGTCGGCCTGTATCCTCAACCCTGTAAAATGGTACATCGTTGTCAGCTGCATCCTCTTTTGCCAGCTCCAGTGCCTTTTGCATATCGTCCACATTGGCATTGTAGCTGCTTCTGCCGGTACATCCAAGTCCTGTCACAGCCATATTGACAGCCAGCTCCACAATCGCAATACCGCATGTTATGACCATCAAAAGCTCTCTGTTTTTCCTTGCTGCAAGCTTTAAAAGTACTGTCATAATGCCGTACAGCGCAACAAACAATATGCTTATGATAACTGCATAATACTCTGTCACATCCTCATCGGCAAACATCGTGCTTACTGCCATAAGCGCCGATGCAAATACCACTGCCACGCCAATATGCCACAGTCTTATGCCACGCCACTTTCTTACTGTAGCATAGCCTATGGTCAATACAAGAAATGCATACAGATACGACTGTCTGCCAGGCAGCGAATCCGGAAAATGCAGTCCGTGCCATATAAAGTCAAGCTGTTTATTGGCAAAGCTTGCCATGAAAAACAACACAAACAATACGGGAGCTATTTTTTTCTTCCAATTAATCCTTTTATTGAGCACAAACAGTATCAAAAGCATCACACTAAAGGCTCCGGCATACAGATTCGGCCAGTTCTCTGCACCCTCATAGACGCTTGCTGTCGTACACATCCTGCCGACCTCCGATAAGAGATTAAAATACCACTCTATCTGCTTTGGAAACTCGATGCCCGACGAACCGCTGTAGCTTAAAATGATAAGCTCCGGGATGATCAGCACCATCGCAGTGCCTCCAGCCAAAAGCGAGTAAACGGCAAATCTCACAATTGCAGCCATTTTACCGCCATATTGCGTAAAGAAAAGCCATGCAAACCAGCATACCAAAAAGATGCAAAGCATGATGCTCAGATAATAGTTTGACAATATACAAAGTGCCAGTGATACATAGTAAAGCACCGGCTTTTTGTCACGCACAAGCTTCTCAAGGCCTACTATCGCAAGCGGTGCAACTGCCACAACATCCATCCACATGACATCCCAGCTATACGCAGCTACAAAGCCGGAAAGCGCATATGCCGTAGAAAAAACAAATGCCGGCACAAATGTATTATCGTGATACCTGTTATCCTTTCCAAGAAGTACAAAGTGTTCCTTCAGAAAATAAAAAAATGTTGCTCCGCTTAGCGAAATCTTAAAAATGATTAGCAACTCGATAAACTCAATAATATGGCTCTTTGGAAAAAGCACCACAAGCCAGTTTAACGGACTCGCCAGATAATAGGCAAATACCGATACAAAATCACTGCCAAGCCCGATATTCCATGTATACATGAGGCTCGCACCATTTCTTAGCTTCTCCCACAGCTCATTAAAGAAAGGCAGATACTGGTGATACAAATCCATATGCAAAAGGCAGTAATCGCCAAATGGATATACACCATTTCCTATACAGATGATTATACATATGAAAAACGGAATTAAAAACGCTGTCAAAAGTGGATGCTTTTTAACAAAATTCATCACTTATCCTCCCAGTCAAACAGTCTGTAATATTGCAAAAGCTTATAATCGTTTAGCATATCCGAATCGGCCTGCTTCTTTTTGCTGCCGGTTGCCTTGTCTGATTTATTTGATGCTTTATCTAATGTCTTATCTGCAGTTTTATCCGTACGTACCGCTGATATAATTGGATACTCCTCCTGCAGCTTTAGCAGAAAGCTCTGATAGTCATTTGTCGGCACACCTGCCGCTTTAAGTACGTTTGCAGCCAGATAATTAACGCTCGTGTCTTTTCCTGCCGCCTCATCAATATCATAATTTGCCCAGATAACATACGGCACCTGATAGCGCAGCTTAAGCTCTTCATTTGATAAATTATTATAGTCCATGCCGTTTGCTGCAAGAACAGAGCTTGCCACAGTATCATTTGGCTGATGATCACCGAAAAATACCACTATAGTTTTCTCATCCACATTTGAGAAATATTCAATGAGGCTCTTTAAATCCTCATCTGTCAGCTTAATCAAAGAAAGATACTGATCAAGTGCAGAATTATTGAGCTTATCCGCTGTCACCGTATTGTCAAAGCCGTAGTAGGTATCCGTGTATCCACCATGGTTTTGCATAGTGACATTGAATATAAATGCCGGCTGACCATCCGGTTTGTTCTCATAGGTCTCAATAATCCTGTCAAAGGATGTCTCATCACTTATATATTTGCGCACAAACCTCTGATTAGAATAATCCTGCATAAACGAAAGATTGTCAAATCCCAAAAGAGGATAGACCGTATCCCGGTTCCATCCACTGCCATAGTACGGATGCTGTGCATACGTTGCATAGCCTATGCTTTTTAAATAGCTTGCAAGTGAAGGTGTCGTGCTCTTTATATACTGCTGATAAGGAATACTTCCTACCGGAAGAAAAGCCATCGTATTGCCTGTCAGAAACTCAAACTCGGTATCGGCGGTATTTCCACCGCATACAGACGTATTCAGATATCCTGTTATAGTGTTCTCATTGCCCTTTTCAAGACTGTGTACAAACGACATATAGTCTGTATTTGTATCAAAATCGCCGAGCACTGACAGGTCTGAAAATGCCTCATCCATCACAACTATAATATTCGGATAATCACTTTTATCTGTAATTGCAGTATTATTAGCTGCATCTGAATTATCATCTGTACCGGAATAGCTGTCAAGCAGCTCCTTAGCCTTCTGTCTGCTATACCCATCAGGCTTATCAACCGCCACAAACTTAAGATCCATCGCAAAGGTCACTGCCATTCCATTCACCTTTGTCATATATGCCGGTGTAAAGAGAAACGGATACAGATAATTGTCCGTCTGGAAATCCTCATCCTGCAGGGCATTCACAAACAGACACAGCGCAAGTATTCCAAGCACAGTCGGAATTAGTCTGAACCTGAATTTCCACTTAATTCTGAAATCAACAAAATGCATCAGCATGATAAGAGCTATAAATATAACTGTAACAACAACTACTCCTGCAGTCGGTGCGAAATCATAATTGGATGCAACACTTGTCGCCGTACCAATTGAAAAAATATCCCATGGAACAAAAGGAGTCGAGCGGAAAAGCATAACATAATGATTAATCAGTCCAAAAACCATGGCCACGATAAAAACTGCACGAAGTGCCCATTTCGCCCTGCCCGTAACAAAATAAAGAATCCAGGCAATCAGCTCAAACAAAATAATATTAAAAAATCCCGCCATAAATCTGACTTCTTCAAAAGGATTATGTTCGTAGAACTCCATAAGATAAAAAGCCGTAATCGGGAAAATCGAGAATAATACAACATTGAATATAATTTCATATTTTTTATAAATCTTTTTTATCATCATAATGCTCCTGTTTGCTATCTGGTATTACAGCCTATATGGCAGATTTTTGGGTACCTTTTTGGGTACAATTTGGGGCAAATTTTTCTTAAAAGTGCCCTGATTTCTTTAATTTTTTGAAAGATTGTAAGTAAAGAAAAACCCCGCAAACCCTTGATTTTACTGAAAATCTTGGATTTACGGGGTTTTGCAAATAGTGCCGGCAGTGGGACTTGAACCCACACGGGCTTGCGCCCAACAGATTTTGAGTCTGCATCGTCTGCCATTCCGACATGCCGGCGTCTTACGAACAGTCAATATTTTATCACAGTTATTGACTTCATGCAACTAAAATTTGTAATTTCAATATAAATTTCAATGCGATTGTCACTGTTCACGCCTAACAGTGTGACCGGCAACGATTACAGCTCATTTAAATATGTCAAAGCCTTGAAATATGTCTCAGCATACAACCTTATTCTTACCGGTGCATTTTCCGACATAAAGCTGTTTGTCAACAAAATTAATCCATTCCTTGTAATCCTGCCCCACTTTATATTTCCCTGCACCTATGGTCACTGTCATCCTTCCGCTGCCCTTAGATGTCCAGAAGGATTTTGAATTAATCTCCACACGAAGCTCATCGAGAAAATTCTTAGGCACCTCTCCATCGACACATTTGCCAAGAAGTAAAAACTCTTCTCCTCCCCATCTGCAATAGCTAAGCTCAACACCTCGAGCCTTGCTTACGATAGTACGAGCGAGCATCTTAAGTGCATCATCTCCTACATTATGTCCGAATGAATCGTTAATTTTCTTAAAATCATCAATATCAATCATTGCAAGGAAATATTCCCCCTGCTTCTCAGCCTCAAAAAGATTCTTAAGCTTTGCCATCATATAGAAACGATTTGGAAGCTCCGTCAGCGCATCAAACTGTGCCTGCTTTTCCATTGCCCCCTCCTCGGAAGACATAAAATGCAAAAGGCACATCATACATGTTATTATCAAGAAAACTACACCAGAAATCATAGCAATAGAAATACTCTTAATTACAACAGAATCCAACTTATATAAAGGTGTATAAAAGCCATCAAGCATATAAAGAATAATCAGAGCAATAGCATATACACAGCAAAGCAGAATGGCAACATGATTCTTTTTTTTCTTCCTGAGGACCACATAATCCATGGCAAAAAGAAAAAACATTGCATCGATCAAAAAAAGCTGGAAATTACATTGAATTCCGAGACAAACCACCGCAAGTATCATATGAAGCAATATCTCAACAGCCACACTATAAACATATATGCTCAGTTTTTCAGATTTTGTCAGACTGAATGCAAGGAAATAAAAGCATATGCTGATCAGACTGACTCCTGCCATCAAATCTACACCTAATGATGAAAACATAAATAGCATCAGCAGATGGATGACAAGAAATATTTTGTTTACATTAAATAGAAAGCTCTGCTCCTTAGCAGTACTATCATTGCTACTCATTGTCCAATACCTTCATAAAAAATATCTGATATATTACTATAGAATAATAACACATTTTAACAAATATAACAATATATTATTGTGCAAAAGTACTAGACTATTTTGATACTTTTTTTCTAATTATATATCCAATAAGAATAATAACAGCACTTGTTATGACACTTCCATAAAATGTCATTCCCCTGCACAAAAGCTCCATATTTGCTGCATTACTACCAACAAGCTGTTTAAACCCATCAATCATAATATAATCAGCCACGCCCATAGCACCGGGTATCGGCACACAATTGGAGCCCATCGCCACAAAACACTGTATCACACTCACATCAACTGCCTTATTTACGCCTTCGCCGACTGCCATAAAAATCATAAACGATACCAAAAGCTGTGAAACTCTCTGCATTATATTCCAAAAGAAAATCTCGATGAGAAGCCCGGTCTGCCCTGTGATACTGTTTGAACACTCCTGATATTCTTTCATAGTATTTTTAAGCTTTATTCGAAGCCTGTCACCATGCCGTATTATATGTATTTTTTCAAAAAGCCGGATAAGACTATCACAAATTGAGTATAGTATGCTTCCCTTCCTTAGCAGCATATAAAATACGAGAGCCAGAAAAATCAGCACCACAATCCCCAAACATATAAATATCCGCGAAATACCTGAGAAATTTTTCAGCAATGGATACTTAAAAATCATGCATAGTAAGCCAATTGTTAAAAGTGAAAGTGTATACATAACAAGATTAATCAGTAAGGCCACTGTAGCAGCATAGCCCGGTATACCATCCCTTATCATGAAATACGCACTGGCTGGCTGTCCTCCCGATGCCGATGGTGTAATAGCCGAAAAATACACATCAGCTCCACCATACACAGTACCATCAATTGCGCTGGTTTTATACCCAAAGTGTCTTGCCATGCGTACAAGAGCAAAGCCTTCAAACCAAATAAACCCAAACGTACAAACAAAACTCATAAAAAGCCAGCCTTTATTTGCATTTATGATAAAACTCATAAGAATTTCAAACGAAAAATGTTTGCTCTGCGAGACAACAGTCCATATGCTTAAGATAGCTATAAAAACAGAAGCTATCGCCCAAAATATCTTTTTTCTGTCCATTAAATCTAATCCCCTTAAAAAAACTGGTAAAGTGAATTATGAAAATACACCATACCAGTTTATTGTAGAGAATATATATAACTTTATCAAGTAAAATATTATTAATATCTTTTAAATGTTTGTTAAATTATTTACTGTTACAACTAACAAATCATCTTAATTCAAATTAACTTCTATGATTCCTCTTCCTCATCATTGTCAGTGTTCATCATATACACACCCCTGCTTGCATCTCCATCGGGATTCTTTCCAAACTCGTAATCATTTCCCGGCAGAATAGCATTTAAGAAAATCCCTGCGATAGCTGCAATTGCCAAAGCTGTCAGTGTAATTGACGTTCCTGCTACAGTAAATGTCAGTCCATTTCCAAAGCCAAGACCACATACAAAAATAACACCTGCAATAATCAGATTTCTTGATTTAGTCAGATCCACCTTGTTTTCAACAACATTTCTAACTCCTATTGCTGAAATCATTCCATAAAGCATAAATGAAACTCCACCAATAATCGCTGATGGCATAGTAGATATTACAGCCGAAAACTTTGGAATAAACGAAAGTGCAATAGCAAAAACAGCCGCAATACGGATAACTCTCGGATCATATACCTTAGACAGCTCAAGCACTCCAGTATTCTCACCATATGTTGTATTAGCCGGTCCTCCGATAGCTCCTGCGAATGCAGTTGCAATTCCATCACCTATAAGTGTCCTATGAAGACCTGGATCAGCAATAAAGTTCTGCTCTACTGTAGCAGAAATAGCAGACATGTCGCCAATGTGCTCCATCATAGTCGCAATAGCGATAGGCGCCATAACAAGAATGGACGTAATATCAAACTTCATGAACTGAAATTTAGGTATTCCGACCCACGCAGATGATGCAATTGATGTAAAATCAAGAATTGCGGAACCATCAGGATTAGTAATTCCAGCGGTATTCATAATAAGAGCCACAACATAGGAAATAATTACTCCCATTAGAATAGGAATGATCTTAAATAAGCCCTTTCCCCATATATTGAAAATAATTATAACTCCAAGTGCGATAATTGCAAGAACCCAGTTTGTTGAAGCATTATTGATAGCTGAGCCGGCAAGTGAAAGACCGATGCATATGATAATAGGTCCTGTCACTACAGGTGGAAGAAAGCGCATTACACGTTTAATTCCAACCAGCTTAATGATAAGTGCAAGTACGAAATAAAGCATACCTGCAACAAATATTCCACCACACGCATACGCGGCCTTATCATTGACAGCCATATCTGCATACATGCCACTGTCAAGATTTGCAACAGTATAAAAGCCTCCTAAAAAAGCAAATGATGAACCCAAAAAAGCCGGTACCTTAAACTTTGTACACAGATGAAATATAAGCGTGCCAAAGCCTGCGCAAAATAGGGTAACCGATACAGAAAGACCTCTGGTAAGCGGCTCCCCACAAGCCTTCTGAAAATATCCTGATACAAGAATAGGCACAAGAATTGTTGCGCCGAACATAGCAAACATATGCTGCAAACCAAGAATAAGCATCTTGGCCGTTCCAAGCTGTCTCGCATCACGAATTGGCTCCTGTTTCTTTTGTTCCATAACAACCTCCTTAATAAATTAATGTTTTCGATAAGTAACCGAAAACATTATAGCAGTTTTTAATTATTATTTCATTATTTTTTTATTATTTTTTACAAAAAAAAGACATCTCATTGGATGTCTTAAATAAATCATATTTAATAAGTATGTACCTTCAAAACTTCATACAAATCCGATTTGTTTTTCTCCGTTATTAACCAGATTAAGCCCTCGACCTATTAGTAACAGTCAGCTCCACATGTTGCCATGCTTCCACCTCTGCCCTATCTACCTTGTAGTCTTCAAGGGGTCTTACTCCCGAAGG
>ENA-OUOY01000080-OUOY01000080.1-human-gut-metagenome-genome-assembly--contig:-NODE-80-length-79372-cov-11.726969_pt1 | contig 79372 bp, 73 predicted proteins | sample MGYA00237937_ERZ548767 | MGnify/ENA primary metagenome ERZ548767 (study PRJEB26490, sample SAMN05356887) | human gut metagenome | biome: terrestrial biome; feature: human-associated habitat; material... | reverse complement strand
CATCGGACCACACCTCTGTCTCTTGAAATTCCAGATAAAATCCTTCTACGATTCGACATCTGGTTTATATACCAAACATAACAGAGAGCGGCGGACTTCGTCAAGACATATTTGTCTGACGTTTTAAGTTTCGACGAACAAGGCTACTCATCTCGCGTCTTAGCGCGATGTTTGCTGTGCCAAAATGGGCACACGCGGGCACTCTCTCTGAAAACTCCAAGCAGACTTTTCCTGAACAGTTATAGGTATAATGTACCTATACATGTTTTGAAGAGTAATCAGGGGAAGCGCAAAAAGAAAATCGCCGCCGCAATCTACGAATACCAAGCAGACTGCGACCGCGAATGGGGCGAGATTTCATTTGATTTTGAGAACGGTACGGCAGAGATCATCCGGCTTGCCGATTGGGATACGATAAAAACCAACCGCTTTGCGAACAAGGCCACTCTGCTGCAATTTCGATTTCTTTATCTTTCTAATTCTCACAAAGATCATCTGTATTTATTGTATTCATTGGTAACCTTCTTTTGTATGTGGTAAACCATCTTACTATGGTTGGATCAAACATAGTGTAGTGGCGAATCCGCGATGCTACAAATGTGATGTCTCTTCATATTATCTATCTTGCTTTTCTGCACCAAAGGGATGATTTCTGCCGGCCGTATGCATCCCTATCTTGCTCTTTTGCTCCACAGGGATGATTTCTGCCGGCCGGATGCATCTCTATCTTCCTCTTTTGCTCTACAGGGATTATTTCCGCCGTCCGGATTCATCTCTATCTTCCTCTTTTGCTCCACAGGGATTATTTTGTCCCGTCCGGATGTATCTCTATCTTGCGCTTTTTCACCACAGGGATTATTTCTGCCGCCCGGATGCATCTCTATCTTCCTCTTTTGCTCCACAGGGATTATTTCCGCCGGCCGAATGCATCTCTATCTTGCTCTTTTGCTCCACAAAGATTATTTCCGCCGGCCGAATGCATCTCTATCTTGCTCTTTTCTTCCACAGGGATGATTTCGCCCCGGTCGGATGCGTCCCATCGCTGAGAACATCTCTGCCAGGCCATTCCGTCAACTTCCGATTTAAACAATTCTCCACACATCTATTCCACTGTCTCAAATCATGACATCTAGTCTGAGATCACAGCTTGACACACATTTTGCAGTAGGTATGTTTTCATATAAGAAAACCGAGCTTTTTCAGAAGTCTGGCTTCAAATCCCAACTTCCGAAAAACCCCGGAATCTATGTTTTTTAATTTGTCTTACGCCACGCTGGATGCTGTCTGTAGGCACGCCATTTACAAGTATCGGGAACATCAACTTGATGGACTTCACACACTTATGGACATCTCTTTCATTGGGATCCAGTTCGATTCTTTCCACAAACTGTAAGAAGGTCTTCTTCTCAAAATCTGACATTCTTGAATACACCTTATAAAATGTATCTTGAACATACTCGGTAAATGATCGTATCCCTTTCAATGCAGTTTACTCCATCCTATATGTACATGATTGCGCAAGATCCTATAGATTGTTAAAGTAGGATATACTCTCTTCCACTAACGGCCAGTTAATATTAAGTCCTGTTCCGATTTTAAACGCAGAACTTTTGGTCTTATTATCAATCAGACCAAGATTTTTAAGATATGCTAATTCAGCTTGAAATGGCTTTCTTGTTCCACCAGCACGTAAAGTAGTAGTTTTCAGCATATGTAAATCATCTACAAAAATCTCATTTAACCAATCAAGGTAAGGCCCACTATCAAAAACCAAGTCCGCTGATGTTTTACTCTTTGGTTTCGTAAAATCATAAAACTTACCCTTAGAGTTAAAATGATCATTAGAGTACTTAAAGATTGTAGACAAAAACACGTCATACTGACCAAGTTGCAAAGTGATTGCTCGAAGTACGCTCATTGGAACATCATCATAAGCACCTAATCCCTTCTCACATGCATTTACATACTTATAGCCATAATCCGTAAGCATGCCGTCAGAATCAATCATTCCCATTTGTTCAAGACCCGAATCTATATCTTCGCGATAACTGTGAGCCGTGTCATGCACTTTTTTGGCGTACATTTCCCAAGCATCATTTAGTGTGATTGTTGCTGGTGTTGCATTAAGGTTATCTATAATTTTCTTTTTTATTGAATCAGATCGCCCGCTAAACAATTGCTGAAACTCTGTCGCGTTTTTTTTAATCAGAGTACTTTCGTCATTTATAACATATGGACCTGTTGATTTATATATCGGCATAAGAGACTTTGTAAAGTAAAATTTATACCAAACATACCTCCATGTCTTATCGAGCATACTGTCGCCTGTCGTGCTGGACAAGTACAGCAACGGATCCGCTCCAGGGCTGATTCTTGCAACTGCAAATTTCAATTCTGAAAGAATTGAATATTGCGATTTATCTTCATCAACTGACGAAATAATCTTTGCGCCTTGACAATACCTGTAGAAAGCGTCTGGAAAACTTTCGCCCTCCCTAACATGCGCCCAAACAGTGCTAAACTCTGGGGATATTTTTGTTGCACCAGCTGCTCTAGTTGGCTTTCTGCATGCCGATAAATCGATATCCCTTTCACAAATTAGTTTTCCAAAGAACGGTCTCATTGCAGCCATATTAGGCGGTAAATAGGTATATACCGTAATAGGCGCATCTGGTGCAGTTGTCTCGATTATCTGTTTAACATGAGCCCCTGGAGTTTTATGCGATGTATATAGGTTTGGAATGCAAATAACCGATGCGTCATAACCTTTATCTATATATGCAAGGGCTTGTCCCACAGCCGTAAGCATCCCGTGAACGCCCTCGTTCGGCCTTTTATATTCAAATGCTATATTCCTGTCATAATTTGCAATTTTCGAAGATTTGCTATTCTCAGCTTGGATTACTCCATCTGCTAAAGGCCACACGGATTTTCCTTCTCGACCAGCACTTAAAGTCCATGTTCCACCAGCGCCTATAGTTCCAAAAAATGTCGCAGCCTTTTTTTCTATCATATCTGCCACTTCAGCATATGCAAAAGCTGCTTCCGTATCATGACTCATGACTAACCTCTTTTCCTAAATACTATTTTAAATATTCAGCTATCTTCTTTAAAAATGGTTCAGCCATTTTGGGCGGAACTGCGTTTCCTACCTGAATACATTGTTCCTGACGCGTCCCCAAAAATACATGCGTATCTGGAAACGTTTGAATTCTAGCCGCTTCTCTCGCAGTTAGTGTTCTATTCAGCGTTGGGTGTATCGGAAAAGCATTATGCCCCGGTACCATGGTTGTTGATGGTTTATTTCTGTCAAGACGTTTAAACACGTGACTATAATTTGATACTTTGCCAGTTTTCGAGTCCTTCCTGGTTGCTACAGCTAATTCTGGCGGTAAATCATCAACATTTAATTTGCATCCTTCCTTCACATATCCATATCGAGCAGCAACAATCGGCTTATGTTGTAAAGGAACATGATTAGGTACTTCATTTTCTTTGCCAACAAGATCCATGATTGCATGCCCCACCGTCTCATACTCAGGATATTCCCCAGAACCTATTGGAAAGTGTGTAGGTTTGGGTGGTTCATAATCTATTCCTAATCTGTTTCCTATCATAAACATTCTGTATCGTTCCTGTGGAACTCCATAATCAGCAGCACAAACAACAGAGCACCAAATATTATGATAGCCTAATTTTTCAAATTCCTTCTTAACCTCTTCAATAAATAATCCTTTATCGAGATTTGTAAATCCCTTAACATTTTCCATGAAGAAAAACTTTGGATTCGTTTCTTTTACAATTCTAATATACTGGTAAACAAGATAATTTCTTGGATCTTGCCGAGGGTCGTATCCTTGTGTATTAACGAATCTTCTTTTCCCAAAAATAGAAAAACCCTGACATGGAGGCCCACCTTCTACCAAATCCACTTCTTTTCCATGGATATATGACTGCAATTCGTCACCAGTTAAGTCATTAATATCCGCAGTTATCATTGGCACATCTGGAAAATTTTCATGATGCGTTTTAGCAAACACAGGATTAACCTCATTTGACAAAAGTATATTAAATCCACTGTTTTGAGTAGCTATGGTTAAACCGCCCGCACCAGAAAATAAATCAATCGCATTCATATGTTCCTAAATCCTTTGCTTTCTGAATTTGTAGTTTTATAAAGTTACCAAGTTTTTCGGAAAACATCGGTGGAACAGCATTTCCAACTTGACGTCCTTGCTGTCTGCGATTTCCCTCAAAAATCATCCAATCTGGAAATGTTTGTATTCTTGCCGCTTCTCTCACTGTTAAACTCCGGTTTAATGTTGGATGAATAGGAAATGCATCATTTCCGGGAACCATTGTCAATGCCGGTCTATTTGGATCAAGGCGTTTAAATGTATTACCAAAATTTTTCCTATATAATTCTGGGGGAAGGGCATCTTCAGGTAATCTTCCTCCTTGTGGTATCAATTTATACCGTTCAATGTTTTTCGTAGTATGTTTTAATGCAACATGATTAAATTCAGGTGTATCAGGAAGATCCACTAAGTCTTCCAATACTTTTCCACAGCTATTCCAAGCAGGCAGATTATCATCTTGATTATCTGAGTGATCTGGTTGCGGAAATTCTACCGGCAATCCAACTCGGTTTCCTATAATAATGACTCGATTTCTTATTTCGGGAACACCATAATCAGCCATATTAATCAAACGGTACTCCGCGTTATATCCTGCTTGATGTAACGTTTCCATTACGTTTTCTAAATATGCTCCTTTGTCTAGTGTTAAAATTCCCTTTACATTTTCCATTACAATGAACTTTGGCCGTAATTCTTTGATTAAATTTGCATAGACTAGAACAAGTTCATTACGTGAATCATGCGCATATCTTTTTCTTGGATCCGACGAAGCCCTATGTCCTATTGTTGAAAACCCTTGGCATGGAGGTCCTCCGATAACAACATCAACATTATCACCATCTAAATATTCTCTTATTTTATCTGGGGTAACATCTCTAATATCACCATTAATCATTGGAATATTAGGAAAATTTCTTTTATGTGTGCGTTCGACTAGATTATCGTTATCGATACATAAGTCAATTTTGAAGCCAGCGCTTTCAAAGCCCATATGCAGGCCGCCAGCACCAGAAAACAAGTCGATTGCGGTATATTTCTCACTCATTTATGAATCCTCGTTTTTATCAGAATCAACATATTCTACAATGTCGCCAATATCACAGTGAAGTGCTTTGCAGATTTTACATATGCTCTCCATTGCAACATACTCATCTCTTCCAAGTTTTGCCAGAACATTAGTGCTTATTCCCGCTTTAGAAATTAAATCCGTCTTTTTGAGACCTTTATCTAAAAGCAGCTTCCATAGTTTAATGTATCTGATTTCCATATTTTCTCCTTATCATGGAATCAAAATGATACGGTATCTCATATTACCAATAATTTTTGATATTAGCACTAATAATACGTCTCGTCAAAAAAACATCATGGTATCGTGTTATATTTTTTTCATTTAGTGATGTTTTGTTTCTTATAGCCCCATTTTTCTCCGAACAGAATTCAGCACCTAACTAAACTGAGCAATATGTTCTGATAATCTACTATGAAAGTATATCTATACCAATGTACATTAAAATATACATCCGCATACAACTTCATTTATTTCCGAATTCTACTCTTAATATCTACGTTTCTTCTCTCTATTGTTCATTGGTGGCTATGTACGACTTATCCTGTTCAGATATCACAATAATACGATCATCTACCTCAAAGCCCATATTCCTTCAACTAATCGGCTTTCCGAATGATTGTTAGTACTGGCTTATATTTATACATGAGGTCACAAAAATAGTATTACTGATTGATGAGATTGCATCTGACGCAAACAAACATTAGATCCTTGAATATTATGGAGCATTTTGCTCAGAAAAGAATATAGATTCACCATAAACTGGAATAGAGATGAATAAACAAAAGACCACTCCCATTGGCGCGGAGCAGTCTAAACTGGATACTCTATTTATAACTCATTTTTTTGACAAGAAATTCTCTCAGATTCAAGGAACTCTTTCTCTCACACAGTGTTTCTGCATTAATAAAAATATCTAGCTGTTCTGGCTTATCAGATCTAATATAAAATCCCTTACCCTCATGAAAGTCATCTATCTTATATTTCTTTCCAGGAATCATCAATACAATTAATTCGTACTTCTCATTATCATTTAGAACAAGCCACCAATCTTCATCTAGAATTCTCTTCCGTGGGTTAGCCCAAAATTCATTTTTGTTATTCTTTACAGCATAGGTTACATTCTTACCTAATGTAATCCCCTTTGATTCAAGAAAATCCACCGCTTCCGTCTTTGCTCTTTTCCCTATTGCCAATTTAGTTTTTACATCTATGGTGTTAATCAGCGGGCCAGTAGTTGTTTTATTACAGCTAAAAACAGTAATGCCTATGAGCTGCATCAAAAACAAAGCTTCATCCAAATATTGACCAAGGTAGACCTTACGGAACTTATCTACCTTCAGCTTATTCCCTTTGTTCTTATTGTCTACATCCAGCTTTCCAATTTGATTTGCTTTATCAATTAGAACTGCCTCAAGATAATCTATGTCGGCATGATTAAGACTATCATCCTTCGTTGTCAAGATAACAACGCTCTCCCACCAATCCTTGCCTACAACATGCTGAGTAATTCTCTTTGCAAGGTCAGATGCCTGTCCTACATATACCATGTCCTTGGATAATAACAGATAGACTCCAAACTTATTACACGCATCTGTTTTAAGTAAGTCATTAATACTGTCTCGTGGAGCAGAATATAATTCACCCGAGTTCCAACTAGAATCTTCTATGCTGATAACTCCACTAAGTTCACCATCATAAAGTAAAAGATTTATCGTTTTGGCTTGCGCACCAGACATAGCAAGGCCCCCTTAAACTCTTATATGATTCCATGATAATTGTTTAAGAGGGCCTGATCAATGCTTAATTATCTTTATTTATCAGTTTTTCTATCATCAAGTTTGTTATTTTTTGTTTTCTATTGTTTATGAAATTGATTAGGAAAGAATCTATCAAGTCTTAGCCAACTTTTAATGGAATGCTTATTGCAGAACGCTCCCCTCTACGACCTTCAACTTCACATCATGACTTTAAGAATTGTCGCCGCGATATTCTTCCCTTCACGCCAATCACTTCCGGTCTTTGCAATTGTCGTCTTGTATCTTCCGTCTCCATAATAGGTGAGACGATAATGCCTACCATCTTCGGTAATGTCAAATCCAAGATCTATGAGCTGCTGCCGCAATGTACTCGACAGCGTCTTATAGCCCTTAAACATAGCCTTGACTTGTTCCTTTCGTTTTATGCTAATGCTCTTATAGTCATTATTTTTCAAAACATCCTTTAATACATCCCACCTTCTAGTCTTCTCAGGTGTCTTCTTATAGATCTCGTTGACAGCATCCAGAATCATTTCCTTGATTTCGCCTTGATAAAATTCCTCTTCATCACCAAGATACAAAACAGGAACTTTGTCAGATGCGTTTAGTTTGGCGCGTAGTCCCTGGTTCTCCATCTGAAGAGACATATTCGCTCTACTCAACTCAGCTATCTGTTTCTGCAGTCTGGAAAGGTCATCATCAAATGCGCCTAGGAACTCTTCGACCTCGCTTTCAGCCTTCTGGCGAGCATTTTCTGCCGCTTGCCTTTCTTCTCTTTGGCTTATCAGCCTATCTGTCAATAACGAATTATTAACCCCCTGCCACGTATAAAGCATCGGAATCTTCTGAACATTAACATATTGAAATACAGAACGAGCAACCTTCTCCAGCAAAATTTTGCTGCTTCCCGTATATGACCTATACAAAAAGCGTCTGTGAGATCCGTTAGGGAAATAAACACCGATGCTTCCGTTATATTCGTTATTATCATCGCAGACGGTTCTGATCTGATAATTAAGGCTTTTATCACCCTCTACCAGAACATGAGCCACTCCCTTTAGTTTACTGCATAGCCATCGTACATTAACCGGATCCCCATTGTAGATAGTTTTTGCAACGTATACCACCGGTAAGCGATATCGCTTTTGGCCATTGATTACTTCGGTCAGAACATTTAAATTATCCTGCTGAATAATGACCGAATCACGTAATATCTCCAGTTCATCATCATCCGCTAAATAACCATTCTCAATAAGCATGGTAAGAAAATGAGGCGTGGAGAAAGCCATATCCTCCATCAAAGCATTTTCGGTGTAAGTCCGATCCAACCGAATTGCCATTCGCATCTCATCGAAATTCATGATATAGTCTGTATCCCATACGGCACCATCTACTTCCTTCTTTTCGTACCGGACAGCGATGATGTTTTTGTTCCGATATTCCTCTATATCAAGCCAGAGCCACTCATTTCCGAATCGTTTATTACGTTCCCCGTTCCAGTTCCGAAGCTCTTCGATTACATTCTCTGAATGTGGACTCTCCAGATTCCACTTAATGACCAGTTCAATAAATGCATCTTGTGTCAGTGATTCTCTGATATTTAAAATTGTCGAATATAATAACATGTTGCCTCTCACCCCTCTACGTTTCCGCGATCAAGATTCCGATTCAATCGGCATCAATTGACACCTTTCTCCATATTTTATACATCATCTTATTTTATTATAAGGGTCTTAATTCCCTTAATCACTTTTGGTCCATACTTTTTTATTACGGCTCCTGAAGTTGCCAAAACACACGCAATACCAACGACTCCTTTGACCATATCCGCTCCATCCTCTACTTTCTTGTAATCGTTACTATTCAGCGTCTGATTCACAAATCTCTTCTGTTCTGACATTTTTGAACACCTCCAATAATTTTTCACCGGTCACTTCTATAGTGATACCGTCATAGTCTTTTGCTTGCTCCATACAGATTTCTTTTTCGGCATCAATATAATCCCCTGCATGGTAATACAACATAATTTCATTCTTTTCGTGAATGTATCTTAGCGTCTTAAGTGCTTCAAAACTAATTGCCGACATATCCTGCTCAGCAATCTTAAACACGCTTTCTGCCTCTTCTAATTGCCCACAGATGGTATATGACTGAGCAAGCATCTGCGTTGCTTGCAAGTACAGGGAATAGTACCCCTGTATCTCATAAAACTCTTTGTCCTTTTGGCTGTGATACCCATCATGGAAAAACTCTGTCCAAAATCTATTCCAGCCACTATCAGAAAGAGGCTCAAAGTTCGTAACCCTACGCATAAATGTTTGCAACAATTGTCTCTGTGCAGTGAAAATTTGATTTCGCCCCAGTGCAATTGCCAGTTCCTTTTCACTTCCTTCAAGATGCATTGCCAAAACAATCTGATCCCTTCCTGCCATCAACAGTCCTATCCGATCATCCATCTGACCCTGTTCAATACGTTCAACGGCCTTATATGTCTGTTTCATCAGTTCAGCTAGTTCATTGATCTGCTGCTGCATATAGATGTTATGGTAGCTTACCGCTATGCTTTCGAATGGTGATCCTTGTATAACCTCCTCCTGCTTTATTGGTAGATTATCTACAAACTTTCTTTTGCCTGTATCAAGTTTCTCATACAACGTAGGCCAGAGAACTCCAGTCTTACTATTTTGATTCATCATCAAGTCTCCAGCATTGAACGCTTTTTGATATTTTATAGGTATCTGGACTACATATAGCATTTCCTTCTGTACATGGGTTATGGCATTTGTAACATTCGCATATTGGGAAAGACGCGCAATAATTCCGAACAAATCTATGCCTTCTGTATCTTCAGATACGTGTAGAATCTTGCCTTCCATCAAATCAGTCCCTTCGCTTTCGACGAGTTCGCTCGCTTTCTTAACAATCGTCTTTTCATCAGACATTACACATTCTCCTCTTTATCCGTTTCAACCCCCAAATGGTTAAGTGCCAATTTGTAATCTTCTATCTGCTTCTGCAATGCAATAATTTCGTCTTGAAGGTCCTTTATCGCCGTCTTCTTTCGGCTGATAAGCACATTATTCTCTTCTATGTTGCTTACTATCGCCTTCTTCACATCATCAGTGTGGATTGCAACATTCTGCTTTTTATTACCCGCTAACAATGCCCCTGCTAATAATCCCACACCAGCAACGATCCCGCTTAGAGGAAGCAAAGCATTTCCAGCAATCATAGCCTCTGCTATCGCGCTATATTTACTTGTACTGCGCAGGAACTTATATAGATCTTCTTCGTGTACAACATTTCCCTCTTTACGCGAAAGCTGATCCGCACACAGTTTTCCAGACCGAATCCATCTTCTTACTGTCTCAGGATTGGTATCTACCAAATCCGCAATCTCTTTAACTGTATATGTCTTCATATCCCATCTCTCCTTATCTGAAGTTGAATATACAACATTGTTACTACATTTTGCAAGGCCATCAAATGTAGTAATAACAAATAAAAAAGAACCGTTCCTCTATCACTTAAGAAACGGTTCAATACACTAAAATCCTCTATTAATCAGCCTTCTTGGCTTCTTTAATCTTTCTGTATTCATCCATATCTACATCGACCTTGATATGGTTTTTCTCCCTTGAATTTCGGTTGCTTAATAATGCAATCGTCTCCACGTTTGCCGTTTTCGGGAACTGATTGACGCTGATCCCCCGCACCGGAACATAGCCCTGCTCCCGCATCAGCGGCAGGTCTCTTGCGAGACTTGTGGGCTTACAGGAGATGTAGAGAATATTCTCCACACCATACGCAAGGATCTTCGGGAGAGCCTTGGGATGTACGCCGTCTCTCGGCGGATCCAGAATGATGAAATCCGGCTTTTCTTCAATGGTATCAATGACCTTTAGGACATCTCCCGCGATAAATTCGCAGTTCGGTGTCCGATTGCGGATGGCGTTTTCCTTTGCGGCTTCTACGGCTTCTTCCACAATTTCAACACCGATCACCTTGGAGGCCACCGGCGCAATCAGCTGCGAGATCGTTCCCGTTCCGCAGTAGAGATCGAACACCACCGGCTTTTGAGACGTGCCCGAAGAAGCCGCGCAGGAAGCTTCCGGGTTCTGCATTGCCCCGGTGATCATTTTCCTTGCTGTTTCATACAAAAGCTCTGCTCCGAAGCTGTTTGTCTGGAAGAAGGAGAACGGCGTGACCGTAAACTTCAGTCCAAGCAGCTCCTCTTCGAAGCTGTCCTTTCCATACAGAACATCGGTTCCCTGATCCTCCACAACATCCGCCACGGAATCGTTGTGCGTATGCAGGATCCCGGCAATTCTGCCTTGATATTCACCCTCCAGAAGAGTCTGCCGAAATCCATCCAGAAGAATCGCTTCCGTCCCCTTCTCCTCTGGTTCCAGTCTCCGCCCGGCTTCCCGGCCTTCGGGCAGGCAGTCCGTCTGCGTCGTTGTGACAAGATCCACCAGGATTTCCCCGGTCTTCATACCCTTCCGGATCAGCAGATGCCGGAGGTATCCCTCCCGGCGCATTCTATGATAGAACGGTACCCCGGCTGCGGCGAAGTACACCTTTGTTCTGTGAATGATTGCACGGAAATCCGAATCCACTATGCGGCATTCGTCGGCATCCGTGACATCATAAAATGACCCACGCTTATGCATGCCAAGCGTCATGGGTCCATCCTTGACTTCGTCACCAAAGGTCAGCTCCATCTTGTTGCGGTAGCCTTCCGTTACAGGACTCTCCAGAATCCCCTCAAACCAGGTGTCCGCATCCGGATCTGCACTCCGAAGAAGCTTTCGGATCTGCTCCTCCTTCAAGGCAAGCTCTTCCCTCTCCGGAAGGTTCAGGTAGAGGCATCCGCCGCAGGAACCAAAGCGCGGACATTCGGGCAGGATCTCCGCCGGTGAAGGCTCCAGAACCTCCAGAAGACAGCCTTCGGCTCTCTGACTGTGCTTCTTCGTAATGCGGGCACGAACCTTCTGTCCCGGGATGGTATTTTTGACTGTAATTTCTGTCTCATCCTGATGAAAAACGCCTTTGTTGGGAAAGCGGAGCGTCTCCACAACGCCCTCAATGATGTCGCCTTTTCTCATGTACCTTACTGCTCCTCGTCAAATTCTTCGGCGATGTCCGGATCATCCTGATAGTCTTCCTCATCGTCCTCGTCATCGTTCGGCCGAAGGAAGGAATACTCATCGTCTTCCTTTGGCTCGAGGAACTTCAGCACGGCATACACAATGCCGCCAATGACAACAATGGCTCCAACCACAAGAAAAATTGTCCGAATGACTTTCCAAAGATCACTGTGCTTTTCCATACCGGTATCCTCCTTTTACTCTGCTTCCGCTCAATAAAGCTTCCAGCCATCAAAGCTTTCTGCTCATTAAATTTTCTGCAGCTTTGCAAACGCTGCATACATAATCTTGGGACCTGCGCTGTCAAAATTAACCTTCACCTTATAGTCTCTAGGTCCCTTCTCCAGCATCTCCACCGTTCCCGGTCCGTATTTGATGTGCTCCACACGGTCACCGACTTCATAATCCGGCTTTTCTCCCGCAGGCATTCCCTTGCTCAGGCTGTCCAACCCGGTTTTTCCTGAAAGAAACGGCTTCTTATCGGGGGTCGTGTGCGGCCGCACATAGGTTGCACGGAGCCGTCCATCTGCGCTTCTTCCGGATCCTGTCCCGGAAACGCCTCCGATACGAGGCGCCTGCTGCGGCGTTTTGGATCGCATCGCTCCCGATTTGACACTTCCCGCTCCCCAGGTGCTCCCGGTATTCCACGGCATCTCATCCGCAGAATCATCCTCTTCGCGAAGGGATGAGCCTCCTCCGAATCTCGCCGATTCATCCATCAGCTTCTCCGGGATCTCCAGAACAAACCGGCTGACCGGATTGTACTGCATCTCTCCGCGGAGCATGCGTCCTCTTGCACTCGTAATAGTCAGCTCATCTCTCGCACGCGTGATGCCGACGTAGGCAAGCCGCCTCTCCTCCTCCAATGCATCCGGATCGTCCGACTGGATCGACTGGAAGCTGGGGAAAATACCGTCCTCCATTCCCGCAAGATATACGCAGGGGAATTCAAGTCCCTTTGCGGAATGCAGTGTCATGAGAAGCACGCGGTCGTCGTTTTCGCCGACCTGATCAATGTCTGCAACAAGCGATACGTCCTCAAGAAAGCCTGACAGGGACGGTCCGTCCGAATCGGCGCTTTCTCTTGCCTGTTCCTCGTAGGAGGCCGCCTTACTGATCAGCTCGTCCACGTTTGCGATGCGGTCGCTCGCGGTTTCTTCCTCGTAGTCCTCCAGATAATCTTCGTACTCCGTCTCATCCACGATTTTCTTGATGAGCTCTTCCACGGAGTGGTCCCTTGCATATTCCCGAAGGGAATCGATCAGCTCTGTAAACGGTTCGATCTTGTTCTTCGCCCGTGCAAGCTCCGGATACTCCCCGATGTTCTCCAGAACCTGATAGAAGCTGATGCCCTGCTCGTTTGCCGCAGCAGCCGCACGGTCGATCGTTGTTTTCCCGATGCCGCGCTTTGGAATGTTGATGATCCGCTGCGTGCTGATGTCATCCCTTCCGTTGTCAATGGTTCGAAGATAACCGAGGATATCCCGCACCTCCATGCGGTCATAGAAATTATGTCCGCCGACGATGTTGTAGGGAATGCCTTCCATGACAAGCTTATCTTCCAGAAGACGCGACTGGGCATTGGTCCGGTACAGGATGGCAAAGTCCTTGTTGGAAAGTCGGTGGTCCCTGCGAAGCCTTCTTCCGATATCCTCCGCAATAAAGGACGCTTCGTCTGTACCGCTCGCAAACTGGCGAAAATGAATCCTGCTGCCCTCGCCGTGATCGGTCCAGAGCTTTTTCTCCTTGCGGGAGGTGTTGTGCGCAATCACCGCATTGGCTGCGTCCAGAATGTTCTGCGTCGACCGGTAATTCTGCTCCAGCCGAACCACATAGGCATCCGGATAGACCTTCTCAAAATCCAGAATGTTCCGGATATCCGCTCCGCGGAATTTGTAAATCGACTGATCGTCGTCTCCCACGACGCAGAGATTTCGGGAGCCTGCTGCCAGCATCCGCACAATTTCGAACTGTGCCTTGTTGGTATCCTGGTACTCATCCACCATGATGTAACGGAACCGGTCCTGATAATTCCGGAGAACATCCTCTCTGGCAGAAAACAGCTCCACCGTCTTCATCAGAAGATCGTCAAAATCCAGTGCGTTATTGGAGACAAGCTCCTTTTCATACTCCGCATATACCTCTCCGATCCTCTCTTCCTGGAAACTGGAGGTATGCGTTTCCTGAAAACGATGTGCATTCTGCAGATCATTTTTCGCCTGCGAAATCGCCGCCATGATGGAACGCTCCCGGAGCTGCTTGGTGTCGATGTTCATTCTCCGGCAGATCTGGCGGATCAGTGTCTTCTGATCATCCGTATCATAGATGGTAAAATTACTGTCGTATCCGATCTGATCAATATGTCTTCGCAGGATACGCACGCACATCGAGTGAAAGGTAGAAATCCAGACGCTCTCCGCGCCAAAGCCGATCAGCTTGTCCACACGCTCCCGCATCTCGCCGGCCGCCTTGTTGGTGAAGGTGATCGCCAGTATATTCCAGGGATTTACGCCGCATTCCTCCATCAGGTAGGAAATCCGGTGGGTAATCACTCTTGTTTTGCCGCTTCCTGCTCCTGCAAGAATCAGCACCGGGCCCTCCGTGTGAAAGCAGGCATCCCTCTGCTCTTTGTTTAAGGTATCGTAAATACTCATATTTCTCTTTTATCTGTCCTGTGTCTCATCGTCCAGAAGCCGTTCGATAAACAGCTTCTTCAGATAGATTTCCGTACTCATTCTCGCAATCAGTGCAAACTTCCGAAGCACGGCCGCATCCTCTCCTTCCGCATCCGGAAAGGCCTTTCGTGCCCGTTCAAACTGCCGGTCGGCATCGGTTCGAACCGCCTCCAGCTCATCCCCGAGATTCTCATAGACCGTCCGGTAAATCGCTTCCAGGGAAAGCTTGTCTTCCTTTCCTGCGCCGTTTCCGGCGTACCGTTCCTGCAGGGGCTTCAGAACCTGCCCGATGTCCCCGATGGAAAGATAGCTTTTCAGATAATAGACCATCAGAAGAAGAATCATGTGATCCATGCCGTATTTCTTGCGGACCGGCGGAATCAGAACGTCGTTCTTCACATAATTATTGATCATGGTCTTCGTCAGAATTTTGTCGTGCTCCGGATCCCTTGTGCTCTCCTTGAGATGCTCCTCCATAAAGGTCAGAACCTGATCCATATACAGATCAATTCTCGGGATCTCATCCGCCGAAACGAACAGGGATTCCTTCACCATCCGGTGAAACTGCTCCTGCAGCTCTCTATCATCTTTGCCTTGCTTCACGGGCCATCTCCTTCATCTCCCGGGCACTTTGCAGAGTCGTCTCCGTAATCCGCTCCCCGCCCATCATACGGGCAAGCTCGCGGCTGCTCTCTTCCTCATCCAGTGCACGGATGTGTGTCGTTGTCCGTCCGTTTTCCGCCGTCTTTTCGATGAGAAAATGCTTCTCCTCCATGGAGGCAATCTGCGGAAGATGCGTGATGCACAGGATCTGATGATCCGCCGACAGACGCCCCAGCTTCTGCGCCACCTTCCAGGCAGTCTGTCCGCTGATTCCGCTGTCAATTTCATCGAAGATCAGCGTATGTATGTCATCCTTCCCGGCAAAAACCGTCTTGAGCGCAAGCATGATTCTGGAAAGCTCACCGCCCGATGCGATGGCATCCAGAGGCCGCACCGGCTCTCCCGGATTCATGGATATGTAGAAAACAACGCTGTCACAGCCGTTTCCGGAAACCTGCTCTTCCCGGCTTTTGATCTCCGCCCGGAAATCCACCTGATTGAAATTCAGCTCCAGAAGCTCCCGCTTCATTTTCTCCTGAAATTCCTTCGCCGCTTTTGTCCGGAGCTCTGTCAGCCTCCTGCAGGCCGCAAGCAGCGCGTCCTTCGCCTGCTGTGCCTCCAGAAGCTGTCTCTTCCGGAGCGCCTCATAATCGGAAAGCTCCTCCAGGCGCTTCCTCTTCTGTTCCATGGCAGCCTCAATGCTCTCCAGAGATCCGCCGTACTTATCCTTTAAGTGGTTGATCAGATCCAGCCTCTCCTCCAGCGCCGCAAATTCCTGCGGATCAAAGGAGAGCCCGGCATGATAATCCGAAATGGCTCTTGCCGCATCCGAAAGAAGAGCATCCACCTCACAGGTCTGGGCAATGACCTCATCCAGCGCCTGATCAATTCCCTGAACCCTGGAAAGTGTCCGCACTGCGCGGCCGACCTGCTCCGCCGCACTCTCTTCTCCCTCCTGCAGAAGGCCCTCCGCGTTCTGCAGTGCCTCATCGATTCTGCGGAAGGACGACAAGGTCCGGTATCTGCTCTCCAGCTCCTCGTCTTCTTTCCTTCGAAGCTGCGCGCTCTCTATTTCATTTACCTCATAGGTCAGAAGGTCCGTCTCCCGGGATCGTGCCGCAGGATCGAGATCCTCCTGTGCGGCCGTCTCTTCCTTCCCTCGAAAATCACGATACAGAGCTCTCACCTCTGGCAGAAGCTCTGCGGCCTTTTCCCCCGCGTACTCATCGAGCACCTGGAGCTGTGCTTCTCTTCGAAGGAGCCTCTGGTTCTCCCTCTGCCCGTAAACATCGATCCAAAGCTCAGAGAGCTCCCGCAGCTCGTGTGTGGTCACAGTCTCTCCGCAGACACTGCACTGTGTTCTTCCGGGATAGATCTTCCGCTTGATGAGCACGGTTCCGTCCTCATCCGGCTCGATATCCATTGCCTTCAGCTTCTCCCTCTGGCGTTCATTGTCAATACGAAAAAGAAGCTCCACAAGCGCAAAATCCGACCCGGTCCGGATCAGACTCTTATCCGCCTTCGCGCCGAGTGCAAGATTGACGGAGCCAAGAAGGATGGATTTTCCGGCTCCGGTTTCACCGGTCAGAATGTTCAGTCCATCCTCAAAGGAAATCTCTTCCTCTTCGATGAGTGCCAGATTTTTCACATGAAGTCCCAGCAGCATGCAGCGCCCTCTTCCTTTCCTTACTGAATCAGCCGGCGGATTTTCTCCATAAGAAGCACCGTGTCATTTACCGTCCGGACTGCCACCATAATCGTGTCATCTCCCGCGATGCATCCGACAATCTCCGGAAACTGCAGATGATCGAGTGCCGCCGCAACTGCCATCGCCATGCCGGACACCGTCTTGATCACCAGAATGTTCTGTGCCTGATCCATCGAGACAAGACCGTCCTTCATCACACGGCTGAACTTTCCGACAAGAAGTGCGGCATCGTCCTTCGGGGCAACGTATTTCTGTCCGCCGTCGGGAGTCCTGCTCTTCTCCAGCCGGAGCTGTCTGATGTCACGGGATACGGTCGCCTGCGTCACGTCAAAGCCTTCCCTGCGAAGGGCCTTTGCAAGGTCCTCCTGCGTCCCGATGTCCTGCTCCTCGATGATCTCAAGAATTCTTGCAAGCCTTGTTTTTCTCTCCGTCATGGTATCTCTCCCATTGCCGCTATTTGTTGAGCTTCCTGTGCAGAGTTTCCAGAAAGCTCCTTCTCTCCAGCTGAATCAGCCGTGTTGTCTTTTCGGACTGCTGAATCACAAACCGGTCCCCCTGATGAAGCTCCACTCTTTCGTTTCCGTCAAAATAGGCTTCCGCCTCCAGGCTGCCGCCGCTTCGCCCTGTCACAGGAACAATCTCGATCGTGTCCTTTGCAGAGAGAACAATGGATCGGATGTTAATCTGATGCGGACAGATCGGCGTCAGAACAATCATTTCGGCAGCCGGCTCCACAATAGGACCCCCGGCGGAAAGGTTGTAGGCAGTAGAGCCCGTCGGCGTACAGACGATCATGCCATCTGCGTGATAGGTGTTAAGAAACTTTCCGTTGACGTAGACATCATAATTCATAATCCGGAGCATCCCGGAACGCGCAATGACAATGTCATTCAGCGCATCGCAGTGAAAGTCCCTGCCCTTGAGATGTCCCGCAATCATCATGCGCTTTTCCACGGCATAGCAGCCGTCCATCAGCTGCAGAACCGCTTCCTTCCAGTTGCCCTTCTCCGTTTCCGCAAGATATCCGAGCGTTCCGAGATTGATTCCGAGAATCGGAAGATTACGGTCTCTGTTGTCGGCTGCGGCGCGAAGCACCGTGCCGTCCCCGCCAAGGACCAGCAGACAGTCCGGCTCAAAGCCTTCGGTCCGTTCGGTCACCCATTCCGCGCCATGTCCGGAAAGAAAGCTCCCCACCTCTTTTTCAAAGGAACGGTCCGGATCCTTTGTCGTATTCGTTATGATCTCAAACTTCCGCATTCTGCTCCTCATTCTGCGCAAAAGCAGCATGTGACCGCACAACAAGCGCCGCAATCTGCTTCGAAAGGTCCCCGTCAGACGGAGTGCCCTTTTCCAGATACATCAGGTATTCGATATTTCCCTCCGGGCCCCGGATCGGGGAAAAATCAAGTCCCAGAAGCCGGAAGCCGCTCGCCCCGGCATAGCCGATGGCAGCCTCGATCACTTCACGGTGAACCGCAGGATCCCGCACGACGCCCTTTTTCCCGACCTTCTCCCGGCCTGCCTCAAACTGAGGCTTGATCAGGCATACCATCTGTGCCTTCTCCGGAAGAATTTCGGAGGCGGCAGGAAGAATTTTTGACAGGGAGATAAACGAAACGTCACAGGAAGCAAAATCCGGCGTTCCCGGAAGCTCCTCCGGCTTCAGATAACGGAAATTCGTTTTCTCCATACAGGTCACACGCGGATCGCTGCGAAGCTTCCAGTCCAGCTGCCCGTAGCCCACATCAATGGAATAGACCGCTGCGGCTCCGTTCTGAAGCATACAATCGGTAAATCCGCCCGTCGATGCTCCGATGTCCATGCAGATCTTCCCTTTGAGGTCAATCGGGAAGACTGCAAGCGCCTTTTCCAGCTTCAGTCCGCCGCGGCTTACGTAGCGGAGGGTCTCTCCGCGAACTTCAATGTGAATCTCCTCCGGATTGAACATGGTCCCCGGCTTGTCCTCTTTCTCACCGTTGACATAAACAATGCCGGACATCAGCATTATTTTTGCTTTCTCACGGGAGGGTGCATAGCCGCCCTCCGTCAATATGACATCAAGTCTTTTCTTTGCCATTTACTGCTCCAAATCCTCCGAAACGGCTGCCGCAATCTTCTCTGCGATGCTCTCCGGATCCAGTCCCAGCATCTTCTTCAGCACCGGAACTGCGCCGTGCTCAACATATGCATCCGGCACACTGATGCACAGGACCTCCTGTCCCGGATGGTGCTCACTCACCCAAGACTCCACATGCTCTCCAAAGCCTCCGCTCCGGACATTCTCCTCCATCGTCACCAGAAGGCGATGCTCCGAAAGCTCGCGGTCCAGCATCTCCGCATCAAAGGGCTGTGCAAAACGGGCATTGACGACCGTAGCATCGATTCCCTTCTCCCGAAGAAGGATTTCCCGGACAAGAACCGCGGTCTCCACCATGCTGCCAACCGCGAACAGAAGAACGCCGTTCTTCTTTCCGCCCGTTCCATGACAGATCATTTCCGATTTGCCGTAAACTATCGGCTCACGAATCTCTTCCAGTCCGTCATACACCTCGCCTCTGGGATAGCGGATCGCAATGGGATGTCCGTATTTCAGAGCAAACTTGATGAGGTCCGACAGCTCCCACTTGTTCTTCGGTGCAGTCACCGTCATATTCGGAATCGAAGACAGATAGGACAGATCCTGAACGCCCTGATGCGTCTCTCCGTCCGCACCGACAAGTCCCGCGCGGTCCACGCAGAAGACCACCGGCAGATCCTGCATACAGACATCGTGATAGATTTCATCGTACGCGCGCTGCAGGAACGTGGAATAAACAGCCACCACCGGCTTCATTCCGCCGGCAGCAAGGCCTGCCGCAAAGGTTACGGCATGCTCCTCCGCAATTCCGACATCAAAGAACCGGTGCGGATAAATGTTATGAAAGCGCTTCAGCCCGGTTCCGTCCGCCATTGCTGCCGTAATCGCCACCACCTTTTCATCTCTTTGTCCCATCTTGATCATGACGGTAGAGAAAATATCGGTATAGCTGACCTTGGTCGCCTTCTTCAGAAGTCCGGATTCAATTTCAAACGGTGCAGTTCCGTGGAACCTTGCAGGATGATGCTCCGCAGGAAGATACCCCTCTCCCTTGTTGGTAATGACATGCACCACGACCGCCTTGCGGATGTGCTTCGCCTGTTCGATGGCTGCCCGCACGGCGTTTGTGTCCATCCCGTCAATGGGTCCCAGATACGTGATGCCCAGATTCTCGAACAGCATACCGGGAAGGAAGACGGATTTGATCTTATTCTTGGTTCTGCGGATCTTCTCCACAACCTCCGGATTCTTGTCGCGCAGGGAATAGTACACCTTATCGCGAAGATCCAGATACGAATTCGAGGTGCGGATTCTCTCCAGATACTTGGACATTCCTCCCACGTTCTCGGAAATCGAACGGTTGTTGTCGTTCAGAACGATGATAAAATTCGTATCCAGCCGGGCCGCATTGTTCAGGCCTTCATAGGCAAGACCTCCTGTCAGCGCACCGTCTCCGATCACGGATACCACCGTATAATGCTCTCCTCGAAGATCTCTTGCCTTGACATAGCCAAGCCCCGCCGAGATGGAAGTGGACGCATGACCTGCGTCAAAAGCATCGCAGTCACTCTCTCTTCGTCTGGGAAAGCCCGCCATGCCTCCGAACTGGCGCAGCGTATCAAAGCCCGCCTTGCGTCCTGTCAGAATTTTATGCGTGTAGGACTGATGTCCCACGTCCCAGATAATCTTATCTTCCGGAAGATCCAGGGCCAGATGAATCCCCATCGTCAGTTCTACGGTTCCAAGGTTACTCGCAAGATGGCCTCCCGTCACACTGACCTTTTCGATCAGAAATTTCCGGATTTCTTCCGCAAGCTCAGGATATGCCTTCTGCGGAATCTGTTTGATATCTCCCGTATGATTGATTTGATCCAGATAATTGCTCACGATATCCCCTTTTACTTCGTTCTCGTCATCAGGTGTTCCACAAGGTTCTTCAGAAATTCGTTCTCTTCGGAAAGGCCGTCCATGGCAGAAAGCGCATGTCCGGTCAGCTCCCGAACCTTTTCTGCAGCTGCCTCCAGTCCGTTCATGGAAACATACGTGGCCTTTCCCTCCAGGGCATCTTTCCCGATGCTCTTTCCAAGCTCCTTCTGATCCCCCGTGACATCCAGAATGTCATCCTGAATCTGGAAGGCAAGCCCGATGTCCTCCGCGATGCTGCCCAGTGCCTCGATATCCTCCTTCGGCGCTCCTGCAAGAACCGCTCCGATCTGGAAGCCGGATTCGATCATACAGGCAGTTTTCTTCTTATGAATGTAGTTCAGAAGCTCCGGTGTAAGCGATGCGCTGTCGAGGTCTGTCATGATATCCGCGCACTGACCGCCTACCATTCCGTAAATTCCCGCATTGCGCGCAAGAATGCGAAGTGCCTCCATCACGCGATCCTTTTCTTCTTCGCTGGCTGCGGCGTCATAGGCAGAAAGTGCCGTTTCATAAGCATAATTCAGGAGCCCGTCTCCGGCGATGACTGCCATGCCCTCTCCGTATTCTGCCCAGGTCGTCTTCCGCCCTCTGCGGTACTCATCATTGTCCATCGCCGGCAGGTCATCGTGCACCAGCGAATAGGTGTGAATCATTTCCAACGCCGCCATAAACGGTTCCGCGAGCTCGCATCTTGCACCATACATGGCTGCGGTCTCCGCAAGGAAGAGGGGACGCAGGCGCTTTCCGCCTGCCAGCACGGAGTAATTCATCGCCTCCATGACTCTGCGCGCATAGCCTTCCTCTGCGGGAAGATAGCGGCGGATCACCTCTTCGGTATTCTGTACCCTTTTCTCCAGCTCTACCTGAAATTCCTGTTCTGTCATTCCGGCCCTCCTGATACTTCTCCATTCTCTGTATCTGTAAAATCAGGAACCCGCTGCAGGTTCCTCTGACATCTATTCGAAGCTCTCTGTGGTTCCATCGGCATTCAGCTTCTGCACCTTCTTCTCCACAAGGTCAATCTTCTCACTGCAGTATCGGAGAAGACCGATTCCCTTTTCGTAATTCTCAAAGGTTTTCTCAAGCGGTGCATCCTCCTGCTCCATCTCGCCAAGAAGCTCCCGGATCCGGCCGAAGGCATCTTCGATGGAAAGCTCTTCTCCGTTTTCATTCACATACTGATTCTGTTCCAACGCTGCAATCCTCCTGTCCTTTTCTCAGTCCCCGTTCCGGCACTCTTTTTCCCGGATCTCGTTCTTCTGCGATTTTTTCCCGAAGGAACCTGCCGGAAAATCCGCGGGAAAAATCTCCCGGATCTCTGCTCTGGCGGCTCCGTCCCGGACTCGCAGCGTGATCTCCTCACCTTTTCGGAGCTGCCGGACCGAGGTAACATTTCTCCCGTCACTTCCTGTCACAAAGCCGTATCCGCCGGCAAGCCTTGCAAGAGGCGAATTCTTCTCCATCTCCCCCGCAAGAAGCTGCAGCTCATGCTGCCTTTCCCGAAGCATGGTTTCCATGGAATATGTGAGCTTGTCCCCGATGGCAAGCTTCCGTCTGTCTGCTTCCAGCCTCTCCTTCATTTTCTGATTCAATCTGCCAAGAAGCTGATCCGCCGCCATCTTCTGCGTCTGAAGCCGCATGGCCGGAGAGCGCAGCTCCAGATCTCTTCTGCAGCCCGCCACCTTCTCCCGGTATCTGGCAAGTGCTCCCACCATGCTCTGCAGCAGTCCTGCCCGGAAGGATCCAAGATCCGCCACAAACCGGTTGTAGTCAAAGACCGCAAGCTCTGCGGCTGCAGACGGAGTCGGAGCCCGAAGGTCCGCCACATAATCCGTGATTACCGTATCCACTTCGTGACCGACCGCAGAAATCACCGGCGTCTGACACTCGAATACGGCTTCCGCCACGATCTCCTCATTAAACGCCCACAGGTCCTCCAGAGAACCTCCGCCTCTTCCGACAATCATGACATCCACTCCGGCGCGGTCCATCGCATGAATTCCGGACACAATGCTCTGCGGAGCCCCCTCTCCCTGCACCAGCACGGGATACAGGAGAATCTCCACGTAAGGATTGCGTCTGTGTGCAATCTGAATGATGTCACGTACCGCAGCTCCCGTCGGAGCGGTAACCACACCGAGCCTTCGGATATACCGGGGTATCTTCTGCTTATACTCCTCGGAGAACATCCCCATCTCTTCCAGCTTCTTTTTCAGAAGCTCAAAGCGTTCGTTCAGAAGTCCCACGCCGTCGCGGATGATCTGTTCCGCATAAAGCTGATATTTCCCCTGCTTCTCGTAGGCACGGATTTGTCCCGAAACAACAACTCCGTCCCCCTCCTTCATGGGAAAAGAAAGGCCTCCAAGACGCTTTCCTGCATACATCATGCAGGAAAGCGTACCGGAGGCATCCTTCAATGTGAAATAAATATGGCCGGAGGAATGATAAGTACAATTGCTCACCTCTCCTCTGACTGTGATGGAGCGCAGCAGATAGTCTTCGGAGAACATACGCGCAATATATGCATTCACCTGCCCGACCGAATAGACATTTCCGGCTGCCATCTAAACTTCTCCTGCCGCAGTGACTCTGCGGGCTCAATCCTTTCTGGCAAACGCCGCAAGAACACCGTTCACAAAAGAACCGGAATTCTCCGCACCGAATTTCTTGGCAAGCTCCACGGCCTCCGAAATTGCGACGCCGTCCGGCACCTCGTCATCCCAAAGGATCTCGTAGACGCCAAGCCGCAGGATGGCAAGCTCCACCTTTCCTACACGCTCCAGAGTCCAGCCCCGCATTCTGGCGGAAAGCTGCTCATCAATCTCCGGGCAGCGTTCCAGAATCCCGTTTACCTTCTCTGTAATATACTTCTTGTCCTTCTCCGTAAATTCCATGTCTCCGCTTTCGAAGTACATGGCCTCCTGAAGAGGCATTTCGGAGACCTCATTAAATTCTGCTCGGAACAAAATCTTGAAAATCTGTTCGCGCTGACTGCTTCTCTTCATCGTAACCTTTCGTGCTGCGTCTTACTGCTCATCTTCTGCTGCAATCCGGATGCCTGCGATCCGCACATTGACGTCTTCCACGCGAAGCCCCGTCATGCTCTCTACGGCCTGCCGGACTCTGGTCTGAACCTTGCTGCAGGTCGCCGGAATGTTATATCCGTATTCCATGGTCAGAGACAGATCTGCCTTCACGTTGCCGTTCTCCATCTCAACCTTGACCCCCATGGCCGGACGCTTCATGCCAGCCTTCTTCAGGAATCCGTCTCCGGCATTTCCGGCAAGCCCGGCTACGCCCTCAACTTCCTTTGCCGCATAGGCAATGATTGTGGACACGACATCATCAGCAATCCTGACTGTACCGATTTCTTCGACACCAGGTTTTTTCTGAACTTCATTTTCTGCCATCGTAATCCTCCTTCATGCTGTATCTGCAAGATCATATCTGTCCGGACCTTTCCCCGGACAGCAACAGGCGTTCCCTGCACATCACAATCACGATGTGCTAAACACAAATCAGTATATCAGATTTCACCGATCTTGTGTATCTCCTGTTAATTTCTGGAGAATTCCTCCAGCTCCAGTCCCTTGTTGCGGTCCAGAACCATCTGCGGGCTCCATGCATTCACAAACAGGAGAAGCGGCTGATCCTTCATATCCTTGACGAGCTTCATGTCCGTGGTTCCGACAATCTGCTTCACGTCCGTAGCACACTTCGTGATCCAGCGAATGTTCTCATACGGCAGCATCTCCAGACGGATGTCCACGTTGTATTCATTCTTAAGCCGGAACTCCAGAACGTCAAACTGAAGAACACCGACAACGCCGGCGATGATCTCTTCCATACCGGTGTTGTACTCCTGGAACACCTGAATCGCACCCTCCTGCGCAATCTGCCGGATTCCCTTGACGAACTGATCACGCTTCATCGTGTCGACCTGCCGCACTCTTGCAAAATGCTCCGGTGCAAACGTCGGAATTCCCTCATACTTAAAGTGCTTGCCCGGCAGGCAGAGCGTATCTCCAATGGAATAGATTCCCGGATCAAACACACCCATGATATCCCCGGCATAGGCTTCCTCCAGAACCTTTCTGGAGCTTGCAAGAAGCTGCTGCGGCTGCGAGAGCCGCTGCGTCCTTCCGCTCTGTACATGGAGAATCTCCATGCCCGCCTCGTACTTGCCGGAGCAGATGCGCATGAAGGCCACACGGTCACGGTGTGCCTTATTCATATTCGCCTGAATCTTGAATACAAACGCGGAAAAACCGTTTTCCACAGGATCCACCAGCTCACCATCACTCACTCTTGCCACCGGCGGAAGTGCCATCTGCAGGAATGCCTGAAGGAAAATCTCCACACCGAAGTTCTGCAGTGCAGATCCGAAGAAGACCGGTGTCAGCTCTCCCGCACGGATCCTGTCCAGATCAAATTCAGCCGCCGCGCCGTCCAGAAGGTCAATCTCCCCGGTCAGCTTCTCATAGGCGTCCTCACCGATCTCCCGGATGACCGTGTCCTTGTCATCCAGGGAAACCTTCACCTCACGGCCCTCTTTGGTTCCCTTCTGCGTGTCAAAATACTGCACCACCTCATTGGTTTTCCGGTCATAAATCCCCTTAAACTCCTTACCGGATCCAATCGGCCAGTTCACCGGGCAGGTCTCCACGCCAAGGTTCTTCTCAATATCATCCAGAAGATCAAAGGTATCCTTCGCATCCCGGTCCATCTTATTGATAAAGGTAAAAATCGGCACGTGACGCATAGCGCAGACCTTAAAGAGCTTCTTCGTCTGTGCCTCGACACCCTTGGAGCCGTCGATTACCATGACGGCGGAATCCGCTGCCATCAGCGTCCGATAGGTATCCTCCGAGAAGTCCTGATGCCCCGGCGTATCCAGAATGTTGATGCAGCAGCCATCATATTCAAACTGAAGAACGGAAGAGGTGACCGAAATTCCTCTCTTCTTCTCAATTTCCATCCAGTCGGAAACCGCTGTCTTAGCCGTTGCCTTTCCCTTGACCGAGCCCGCCTGGTTGATGGCTCCGCCGTAGAGAAGGAATTTCTCCGTCAGCGTTGTTTTACCGGCGTCCGGGTGGGAAATGATGGCGAAGGTCCTGCGGCGTCCGATTTCTTCTGCAATTGTTCTCATTTCTCAAAGCCTTTCTGACAAAAATTCCTGCACCCTCCGTTCATCGAAAAGTGCAGGACAAAAGACCGGCTCTCCCGCCGGAAGCTGCGCACGGCGCGCAGTCCCCCGGCAGAAGACCGGTTCTATTCAAATTCGTTACTGCTCGTTCTTCGGAGCGTCCTTGATGGAGAAGGAAACACGGCCAAGCTTATCCTTGCCGAGGCAGATGACGCGAACCTTATCGCCAAGCGTCAGAACATCCTCCACATGCTCGATGCGTCTGGGTGCAATCTTGGAAATATGCACCATGCCCTCTTTGCCGGGAGCAAACTCAAGGAATGCGCCAAACTCCTTAATGGAGACAACAACACCCTCCAGGACCTGTCCTTCATAGAAGTCCGTCGTGATGATGCTGATCATTCTCTTGGCATCTGCCATACCCTGCGCATCCGTTCCGCAGATGGAAACTCTTCCGTCATCATCGATGTCGATCTGGCAGCCGGTTCTTTTGATGATCTCGTTGATGGTCTTGCCGCGCTGGCCGACGACATCACCGATTCTCTCAGGATCGATCTGAATCATATCGATCTTCGGAGCATACTTGCCAACCTCCGGACGAGGCTGTGCAATTGCCTGGCTCATCACTCCGTTCATGATGAACTCACGGGCCTCCTTGCAGCGCGCGATGGCGCCCTCAACAATGGCTCTTGTCAGGCCGTGGATCTTGATATCCATCTGGATTGCGGTAATACCGTCATGTGTACCGGTTACCTTGAAGTCCATGTCGCCGAAGAAGTCCTCAAGGCCCTGAATATCGGTAAGAAGAACGAAATCTTCATCCGTATCGCCGGTTACCAGTCCGCAGGAGATACCTGCTACCTGCTTCTTAATCGGAACACCGGCATCCATCAGAGCCATGCAGGAAGCACAGGTGCTCGCCATGGAAGTCGATCCGTTGGATTCCATGGTCTCGGATACGCAGCGGATTGCATACGGGAACTCTTCCACGGAAGGAAGCACCGGAAGCAGAGCTCTCTCTGCAAGAGCACCATGACCGATTTCACGGCGTCCCGGTCCTCTGGAAACCTTGGTTTCACCGACCGAATATGCCGGGAAATTGTACTGATGCACGTATCTCTTCTCGGTTACGTTCGGATCCAGTCCCTCTACGCGCTGTGCATCCGACAGAGGAGCCAGTGTGCAGACATCAACGATCTGTGTCTGGCCTCTGGTGAACATCGCGGATCCGTGTACTCTCGGAATCAGGCCAACCTCTGCAAACAGAGGACGGATCTGATTCAGCTCACGGCCGTCCGGACGCTTGTGATCCTTCAGAATCATCTTGCGAACGGTCTTCTTCTCATACTGGTATACCGCATCGCCAAGCTGGGCAAGATAAGCCTCGTTGTCCGCGAAAGCCTCTTTCAGTCTCTCGGTGATCTCTGCAACCGCCTTCTCACGGGTCTGCTTGTCGTCGGTAAATACGGCTGTCTCCATCTCTTCCGGAGGAACAATCTTCTTCATGTCCTCAAACATCTGCTCCGGAACCGCTACGGAAACGTACTCCTGCTTCGGCTTGCCAACCTCCTTCTGAATGTAGGTGTAGAACGCAATCAACTCCTGGTTGACCGCATCTGCCTGATAGATGTAGCGGATCATTTCTTCCTCAGGGATCTCATTGGCGCCGGCCTCAATCATGATCACCTTCTCAGCCGTAGAAGCTACGGTGAGACGAAGATCGCCTTCATCCCAATCCTTCTGGCTGGGGTTCACAATCACCTGACCGTTCACAAGGCCAAGCTGCGTGGTTGCGCAGGGACCTGCAAACGGAATATCCGAAATGGTGGTAGCAAGAGGTGCACCCATCATGGCAACCAGCTCCGGACGGCAATCCGGATCCACGCTCATAACCATGCACTCCAGGGTAACATCATTGCGCATATCCTTCGGGAACAGCGGACGCATCGGACGATCGATGACGCGGCTCGTCAGAACCGCATTGTCACTGGCCTTTCCTTCTCTCTTCTTGAAGCCGCCCGGAATCTTTCCGATTGCGTAAAATTTCTCACTGTACTCTACGGACAGCGGGAAGAAATCCACGCCGTCACGCGGTGCTGCAGACTCCGTTGCCGTGCACAGAACGGTGGTATCGCCGTAGTGCATGAATGCGCAGCCGTTCGCCTGCTTGCCAACTCTTCCGATATCCACGGAAAGCGTGCGTCCTGCAAGCTCCATGGAATATGTGGTGTAACCTTCCTTCTTCTCTACCTTGTACTCTGCCATTTCTTTTCTCTCTTCCTTCCCGAGGGTCCTTCGTCCTCAGATAAACAAGGCGACGCCGGACCGGCAATAGCCCGGCCCGTACGCCGCCTTCCGATTTCTCAGATGAAATTACTTTCTGATGCCGAGCTTCTCAATCAGGGCACGATACTTCTCAAGGTCAGTCTTCTTGAGGTAATCCAGCAGGCCTCTTCTCTGACCAACCATCTTCAGAAGACCTCTGTTGGAATGATAATCCTTCGGGTTCTTCTTCATGTGCTCGGTGAGCTCGGTAATTCTTGCAGTAAGAATCGCGATCTGAACCTCCGGTGAACCGGTATCTCCAGCCTTGCGTCCGTACTCCTTGATGATTTCGTCCTTCTTTTCCTTTGCGATCATAGTCTCCTCTTTCCGCCCCGGGCCGCATGCCCAAGGTCTTCCTTCTCCCGGTACTAAGGAACGGCAGTCACACGCATTGTGACAGGAGCGCCGGTTCCTGAGCACAGGAAATTAACACAACGTTAGTACATTACCATATCTTTCCATACAATTCAAGATGTCTGCGCACGAATACTCGGAGCCATCTCTTGAGAATCGGCCGTCTTCCGGCACCTTTCCGGGCTTCTCCAGAGATCAGTCATGAAGGCGGGACACGATCAGCACCACCATATCCTCCAGCGCATGCCCTCTCTCATTCACCGCAATGTCTGCATACTTCTCATACAGCGGCACTCTTTCTTCGTAAAGGCTCTCGAGCGTCTGGCCTTCCCGGAGCGCCACGCCGCGGTTTCTGGCATCATGAAGGCGCTCTGTCAGCATGTCAAAATCCATCTGAAGGTAGATCACTCTTCCCAGAGAGCGCAGATGCTCCATGGCTTTTTCGCCATAAATTACGCTGCCTCCGGGGGCAATGACGGTCCTGCTGCAGGAAAGAGAGCATGTCACCTCCTCTTCCAGCGATAAAAAGCCGTCCACACCCTTTTCTTCCATGATTTTCGAAAGCTTTTTGCCTTCCTTTTTCTGAATCAGAAGATCGATATCCGTAAATTCATAGCCAAGTGCCTTGGCAAGAATGACTCCGACTGTACTCTTGCCCGAGGTCGGAAGACCGATGAGAATCAGGTTGTCTCCTCGTTTCTTATCTGTCATGGGTTTCCTTTCTGCCGCAGACCTGTGTGCGGCGAACTCATGAGGCGGTCATGATAGGCCCGCCCTGCCTCCAGGTCCTCCTGCATCGTTTTCTTCAGCTCTTCGATGCCGGAAAACTTCTTCTCCGGGCGCCGGAACGTAAGGAGCGACGTCGTGATCACCCGGCCATAAAGATCTCCGCGGAAATCATACAGATACGTCTCCACCGTAACCGCCCCCGTCTGTGACACCGTGGGCTTCACCCCGATGTTTGTCATTCCGGGATACTCTTTCCCGTCCAGCAAAACCGTTGAATAATAGACGCCGTGCGGCGGCAGAAGCTTGTCCGCCTCCGGAATCTGATTCACCGTCGGAATGCCGATGGTTCTCCCGATGGCATTTCCGTGAAGCACGGTTCCGAGAATCTGATACGGTATCCCAAGGCAGGCCGTCACATCCTCCATCTTCCCTTCCCGCACAAGCTCGCGGATCATGGTCGAGCTGATCACCTGTCCCTGATACTCCTCTTTGCCGATCTCCGTTGTACGGAAGCCGCACTCTCCTTCCATCCGGCGGAGCAGCGCAAAATTCCCGCGTCCCCGGTCTCCGAACGAAAGATCCGGTCCTGCCGCGATGACCGCCGCATGAAGCTTGTCACAGAGAATCTCCCGCACAAAGCGCTCCGGCTCCATGCCTGCGATTTCCCGCTGAAACGGAAGCTCCACAAGAAAATCCGCACCCATGTGATCAAAGGCCCTTCGTTTCTCCTCCCTGGTGGAAAGAACGCCTCCGGAAAGCGTTCCGAAGTACACTTCAGGCAGAGGGTCAAAGGTCACCACACAGGACAAAAGCCCGTCTTTCCGGTTCAGAATTTCCTGAAGAAGAATCCGGTGCCCTTTATGGATGCCATCAAATTTACCAATTGCAACCGCAGTCCGACCCGCAAGGTGGAACTGCGAAAGATCCGTAATAATCTCCATTATTTTCTGTCATTCTCCCGCGAGTCCGTATCATGAAACATTTTCACCGGAAGAGCGCGCTTTCGCCCCGGCACATAACGGTACAGGGCATAGAACGTGCCTTCTTCGTCATACACGCGGATTCTATCCTCCTTCGGCAGGAGCTTTTCAACCGTATTGGCTGCAGACAATGCGTTTCCGTTTCGGAGATATTTCATGTCCTCCGAAAGAATATGCACTGCCGGAGCCTCGCGGAAAAAGGAATCCACCGGAATAATATGCCGGTCCAGCTGCCTTGGATCGGAATCCATAATCTGCTGCACCTCTCCGAGCGTCAGCGCATCCTCCAGATCAAAAATTCCCACTCTTGTCCGGAGAAGATGCTCCATGGCACCTCCGACGCCAAGCGCATTGCCAAGATCCTCGCACAATGTCCGGATATAGGTTCCCTTGGAGCACACGACACGAAGTGTCACAAACGGAAGCTTGGTTTCCACAAGCTCCAGCTCCGAAATCGTAATTCGGCGAGGCTTCCGCTCTACCTCAATGCCTTCTCTTGCGAGCTCATACAGCCGCCTTCCGTTGCTCCAGACTGCGGAATACATCGGAGGAATCTGATCGATCTCGCCGGTAAACTGCTGTGCCGTCTCCCGAAGCTTTTCCTCTGTCACGAGCTTCTCCACCATTCCTTCTTCGGCCTGCGCCAGAATGGTACCCGTCATGTCCTGCGTATCCGTTGTGACGCCGAGCCGAAGCCTTGCAAGGTACTCCTTGTCGCGGTCTGCAATCAGCTCCGCAAGCTTCGTTGCATTTCCCAGACAGACCGGCAGAACTCCCTCTGCCATCGGATCCAATGTCCCGGTGTGCCCGATTCGCCGCATATGGACAATTCCGCGAAGCTTCGCCACCACATCGCTTGAGGTGAAGCCCTGCTCCTTTCGGATGACCAGCATGCCGCAGTAATGATTCTCGATTCGTTCTGCCATAAATTATACGTGCACTCCTGCGTTCAGCTGCTCCTCAATATGCGGAGACAGATTGTTGATGATATCGTGATACGAAGCCCGGCAGGTACAGCCTGCGGCCCTCGCATGTCCGCCGCCGCCGTACAAAGCCGCAAGCTTTGAGACATCCACCTCTCCGGTTGAGCGAAGGCTCACCTTATAGGTCATGGGCTCTGTTTCATACATGAAAATCGCACAGCATACGCCGTCCGTGTGTACCAGCTCACTTGCAATGCCGTCCATATCCGAGCTGGTCGCCTGATAAAAGCGCATGGTCTTCCGATCCAGCATACTGACAATGCAGCGCCCATCCAGAAAACGAATGCTCTCCAGAAGCGCTCTGCCGAGTATCTGCTGCTGGACGTAGGTTTTTTCATAGAAAACCTCGCGGACAATCGCGGAAAAATCAAAGCCGAACTCCATCAGTCTCCCTGCGATCTCCATCGTCCGGCGTCCGGTATTGGAATACATGAACACACCGGTGTCCGTCACCATACCGATGTAGAGATTTCTTGCAATTTTCTCATCCAGATATTCCTCCTGCATGGTGTTGTACACCAGCTCGCAGGTGCTGCTCGCCGTCGGAACAATATAATTCACATCCCCGGAGCCGCTGTTTGTTCTGTGATGATCGATATTGATTTTCTTTCCCGCCTTCATGAACAGATCCAGAGCATCTCCGAGGCGCTCCTTCTCACAGTCAAGGCAGAGAAACGCATCATAGTGCTCGATCTCCGTCACATAGTCGTGCCGGATTTCCTCCGCTCCCGCGAGATTTTTCGTCAGCGCATCGGAGAGATTCTCAAGGAAAACATCGACGCGCACGCCCGGCATAGCCTTCTGAAGATACAGAGCCATTCCCAGGCAGGAGCCCGCGCAGTCTCCGTCCGGGCGGATATGTCCGCTGATTCCTATGGTCTGGCAGCCTCTTACTTCCTCAAGAATATTCATCATTCCTCTTCATCTCCGGTCATGTCATCATACGCACTGACATCATTAATATCGATGCCCTTTTCCCGGCGTTCTCTCTCCGCTTCTTCATCCATTGCCTTGACTTCATCAATCCGGTGTGCCATCTCCACGCCGTAGGCAATGGAGTCATCCAGAAAGAAATGAAGCTCCGGCGTATTCCGGAGATTGACGCGGCGTGCGAGCTCGCTGCGGATAAAGCCGCTCGCGCTCTTTAATCCCTGCATGGTTCTTGTTCCCTCCTCCGGGCTTCCCAGAACCGAGATCCACACCTTGCAGTTCTTAAGGTCCGGTGCAACCTCTGCCTCCATGACGGAGGTCATCACAGACACTCTCGGATCCTTGATATTACGGATGATCTCTGCGAGGCTTTTCCTCACCTCATCATTGATTCTCCGGTTCTTTACACTGTTTTTTCTCATTTCCTGTTTCCTCTTCCTTTCTGCCTCCCATACAGAGAATATCTCCTTCTCCGATATGCGGCAGACACAAAGGCCGCAGTGCGCATGTATTCTGCAGCGCACTGCGGCCAGGTTGTTCCTGCATGTTACTGCCGGGAAGCTTCCTTAGCCTTCTTGGCCGCTTCCTTTTCTTTGCGGGCGATTACTTCTTCCCTCGGAACCTCTACCATCTTGTAGGCTTCAATCTGATCTCCTACATTCATGGCATCAAAATCTTCAAATACAAGACCGCAGTCATATCCGGCCTTGACTTCCTTCACATCATCCTTGAAACGCTTCAGAGAAGCAAGGCTTCCCTCGAAGACCTGCTCCTTCCCTCTCGTGATCCGGACCGTGCATCCCTTCTCGATCACACCGTCGAGAACCATGCTGCCGGCGATGTTGCCGATCTTACCGGACTTGAACAGCTGTCTGACCTCTGCATGACCGATGACCTTCTCCTCGTAAACAGGAGCCAGCATACCATTCAATGCAGCATTCACATCATCAATTGCCTGATAGATAACCTTATACAGGTGGATCGACACGCCATTGTGCTCGGCAATGGACTTCGCCGTAGAATCCGGATGAACGTTGAAGCCGATGATGGCCGCATTGGAGGCTGCCGCAAGATCTACATCCGACTCCGAGATGTTTCCGGCAGCACTGTGAATGATGCGCACCTTAACCTCGTCATTGGAAAGCTTCTGCAGGGATGCACACAGTGCCTCCACAGAGCCCTGAACATCCGCCTTGACGATGAGCTCCAGCTCCTTCATCTTGCCCTCACGCATCTGATCGAACAGATCTTCCACATTCATGGACATCACGTTCTCTTCTACCAGCTCTTCCTTATGCTGCGCCTTGTAGGTCTGTGCATAGGACTTCGCCTCGTCATTGGACGGATGCGCCACGATAACCTCACCTGCGCCCGGAACATCCGAAAGTCCCAGAACCACAACAGGATCCGAAGGACCGGCCTCCCTGACGTTCTTGCCCTTGTCGTTGATCATGGCACGAACCTTACCGAATGCAGGACCTGCCGAGATGAAATCTCCGACGTGAAGCGTTCCCTTCTGTACCAGCACATTGGCAACGGGACCTCTGCCGCGGTCCAGCTTCGCCTCCAGAACCAGTCCTCTTGCAAGACGGTTCGGGTTCGCCTTCAGCTCCATGACATCTGCCTGCAGAAGGATGGTATCCAGAAGGTCCTCCATGCCGACGCCGGTCTTTGCCGAGACATCGACAAACTCTGTCTGTCCGCCCCAATCGGCAGGAATCAGCTCATACTTCGAAAGCTGCTCCTTGACGCGGGCAGGATTTGCCTCAGGCTTATCCATCTTATTGACCGCAACGATGATTTCAACGCCTGCTGCCTTTGCATGATTGATTGCCTCCACGGTCTGCGGCATCACGCCGTCATCCGCTGCAACAACCAGAACCGCAATATCCGTAGACTGTGCACCGCGCAGACGCATCGCCGTAAACGCCTCATGTCCGGGCGTATCCAGGAAGGTAATCTTCCGGCCGTCCACATCAACCGTGTAAGCACCGATCGCCTGTGTGATTCCGCCGGCCTCCTTCTCCGTCACTCTGGAGTGGCGGATGTAGTCCAGAATGGAGGTTTTTCCGTGGTCAACATGACCCATGACGCAGACAACCGGAGGACGGGAAACAAGGCTCTCTTCCTTGTCTTCATCTTCCTTCAGAAGCTCCTGAATGACATCGACCTTTTCTTCCTTCTCGCAGAGGATATCATAGTCAGCGGCAATGTTCTCCGCCTCCTCATAGGTCACCTCTGAGTTCACCGTCATTGCCTTTCCGGCAAGGAACAGCTTCTTGATCAGCTCCGCCGGCTTTAAGTGCATTGCCTCTGCCAGCTCCCCGATTGTAAGCTTCTCCGGAATGGTAATCACCTTGATCTGCTCTTCCGGTGCCTCGATTTTCTCTACAACCGGCTTGATAAAGCGGCCGGAGCGATTCTTTCTCTCGCGCTGCTCGTTCTGCTCGAATGCAACATCCTTCTTGTTGTGACGGTCTCTTGCAACACCGTTCGGATTGCGGCGCTTGTTCGCCGTACCGAATTCCTGCGGCGCAGCATTGTCCTTGCCGCCAAAGCCGCGGCCGGATGCTCCGCTCTTTCCGCCCTGGCCGGGACGTCCGAAGGAGCCTGCTCCCTGGCCGGGACGACGGTCGCCGCCAAAGCCGGGTCTTCCCTGACCGCCGCGGCGGTCACCGCCTCCCTGTCCGTTCTGACCATTCTGGCCATAGGAAGGTCTTCCTCCGCGCTCATTTCTGTCACCGGAAGAAGCCGGACGTCTTGCACCGCTGCCGTTTGCATTAAAGCCGCCCTGTCCTCTGCGGAAATCTGTGCGGTCACCGCCGCGCTCGTTTCTTCCGCCCTGTCTTCCGTTTCCAATGGAGCTCTGTGCGTGAGAGGAACGTTCATTTCCGCCCGCGTTCTCTCTCTTCTCCTCTGCAGCAGCTGCCTTTGCAGGAGCCTCCTCTGTTACGGAAGCTGCAGGCGTCTGTACTGCTGCGGTCTCTGCAGAAGCTGCCGGCTCTGCAGCTCTGAGCTTTTCTTTCTTTTCTTCAACAGGAGTCTGCACTGCCTGCGCAGCCGCCTCTGCATTTACCTTCTTCTCCTGCTCTTCCACCACAGGTGCCGGAGTCTTCTTCGGCACAGGCTGCTCACTTCTCGGGATCGGCTTGCGATAGTCAAGCTCCATCTGGGACGGAGCCGTCTTCGGCTTAATCGGATGATAAGCCCCTGTATTTGCTGCCGCAGCCGGACGGTTTCCCTGTCCGCTTCCGGACCGGCTTCTTCCTGCGCCGGAAGCTCCGGTTCCTGCGTTGTAGCCGCTCTTTGACGTTCCGCCTGCCGAATAGCTTCCCGCCTGATGGGAAGCCGTCTTGCCCGCAGCGTTTCCGCCTGTCACGATGATGATCTTTTTCTTTTTCACAGGGGTTACAACCTTGCGGACCACCTTCTGTCCAGCCGAAGAGCTGTCTTCTGCCTCACTGCTCTTGTCGTTTTTCTGCGATGGCTCCGCCTTTTTACCAAAACGAGCCTCCACCAGCTTCATGGTATCCTCATCCACACTGCTGCCGGTCGTTTTGACCTCTACGCCCTTTTCCTTCAGGAAAGAAGCAAGCTCTTCTTTTTCCACGCCGTAGGTCTTCATAATCTCACTGATTTTCGTCTTCGCCATCGTTACCTCTTTCTTCCCGCTGCATCTCTGCCAGCATCGCTATCCTGTCTGCGAGTCCTGCGTCCGTCACCGCAACGCAGGAACGGATTCCCTGTCCCATCGATTTCCCAAGATCCGCCTTGGTTCCGTAGTATTGAACCGGCACCTGATAAAACCGGCATTTGTCTTCCAGACGCTTTCTGGTATTCCCCTCCGCGTCCTCTGCAATCAGTACCAGCCGGGCTTTTCTGCTGCGCACAGCATCTTCGGCAAGATAGCTTCCGCTTCTTGTCTTTCCCGCCTTTGTCGCAATTCCCAGCATCTGATATACCCTTGAAATCACTGCGGCGCCTCCTGTTCTGTCAGCTGCCGGCGGAGAGCTTCATATTCTTCCCTTCCAACCTCGCAGCGGAACGCGCGGCCAAGCGCCTTCTTCCGGAACGCTTTTTCCAGACAATCTGCATTCCGGCACAGATATGCGCCTCTTCCGTTCATGCGTCCACCGGGATCAGCCACAATGCTGCCCTCCGGCGTCCGCACAATCCGAACCATGGATTTCTTTTCCTTACATTCACCGCACCCGATACAGGTGCGCATCGGAACCTTTTTCGGCATCAATCCGTTATTCCTCCGGTGCAGCCTCTACGATCGGATTCCCGTTCTCGTCCACGGGATTCCCGTTCTCATCTACGTACTCGATTTCTTCCTCTTCGTCTCCACCATCCAGATAGTCCTCATAGCGGAAGCCAGGGGCATCCTTCGCCTGCGTCTCATCCTTAATATCAATCTTATATCCGGTCAGTCTCGCCGCAAGACGGGCGTTCTGTCCCTCACGTCCGATTGCAAGCGACAGCTGATAATCCGGAACAACAACCTTTGCACTCTTCTCCTCCGGATCTGCAAATACGGCAACGATCTTCGCAGGAGACAGCGCATTCTGAATCAGGTTGCCCGGGTTATCATCCCAGTTCACAATATCAATCTTCTCGCCATTCAGCTCATTGACAATATTGTTGACACGGGTACCGTTTAAGCCAACGCATGCGCCGACCGGATCCACATTCGGATTGCTGCTCCATACTGCAATCTTGGTGCGGCTTCCTGCCTCACGCGCAATGCTCTCGATGGTCACGGTGCCGTCACGAATCTCCGCAACCTCCTCTGCAAACAGGCCCTTTACGAGGTCCGGATGCGTACGGGAAAGAAGAATTCTTGCCGCTCCCTTTGTGGTCTTACGAACATCCACGATGTACACGCGGATACGGTCCCCCGTATGAAGCTTCTCCGAAGGAACCTGCTCCTTCTCGTTGAGCATACCCTCTGCCTTCAGTGTGCCGTCCTGTGTTCCGAGATTGATGGTCCAGTTGCGGCCGACCTGCCTCTGTACAACGCCGGTCACCACAGTCTTCACCTTATCAATAAAGTAGTTATAGACTGCATTGCGCTCTTCCTCACGGATTTTCTGAAGAATGACATTCTTCGCAATCTGAGTGGCAATGCGTCCAAAGGATTTGCTGTTAAAGTCAACCTTCACAACATCGCCGATCTCACCGATGATGTGCTGCTTCTTCGCCTCGTCCAGAGAGATCTGGTACTGATCATCCTCCACATCGTCCTGCGTGGGAACAATCGTCTTCTCAGCCCATACGTGGTATTCAAAGGTCTCCCGGTCCACTTCCACCTTCACGTTATCCGTTCTGCCGAAGTTGCTCTTGCAGGCGATCACGAGTGCGGATTCAATGGCATCAAAAAGAGTATCCGAGCTGATATTCTTTTCCTTCTCCAGCACTTCCATAGCGACTTTTAATTCTTCGTTCATTGCCTCTCCTTTTCACAGTTTCCAACTGTATCATTCATAGAAACGGGATCTTCCGTCTTCCGTCAGAAATCGATTCTCAATCGGATCTTCGCTACATTCTTCCGGTCCAGAACAAGGTCCTCCTGTTCCTTTCCTTTGCTGTCTTCTCTTCCGATTACAATGGTCTTATCATCGAAGCTCTTCAGAATTCCATCGAAGTTCTTGCTCTTACCGCCGCTTTCTTCGTCATAGGGCTTGTAGGTATTTCCCTCCACTCCCTGTCCGATGCTGGCCGCAAAGTGCCGGTCTTTCGTAAGGGTTCTCCCGAGTCCCGGGCTCGACACCTCCAGCGTATACGCTTCCGGAATCGGGTCTGCTGCATCCAGAGCATCCGAAAGATCGTGACTGACATCCACGCAGTCATCAATGGTGACGCCGCCGTCCTTGTCAATGTAGGCCCGTAGGTAATACTCCTGCCCCTCTTTCACATATTCCACATCATAAATCCGTACGCCGTGCGCTTCGGCAATCGGCTCCAGAAGCTTTTCCACCAGCTCCTCTGTCTGCTTTCTCTTCGCCATCTTACCCTCTGCGGTATGTTCTGCCGCATTTGTTCATAAAAAAGAGTGGACGTCAAAGCCCACTCTCAATGTCAACCCTATTCAAACATACTAAAAATAGCATACAGCTTCCTGAATTGCAAGTCTTTTCCGGTTTTCCTTCTTCAAATTCGCTCTCAGCTTTCGGAGATCTGCTCCCTCGGTTTCTTTTCCGGCTTCGTCGAAAAGCCATGCTCTTCATCCAGGAAACGTTCCACAAGAAAGCGCGGGCGATGCTTCGTTTCCATATAGATCTTCCCGATGTACTCGCCAATGACGCCAAGCGACAGAAGAATCAGTCCGCCGATGGCCCAGACCGAAATATTCAGGAAGGTCCAGCCCGCCACCGTTGCTCCCATGGCATGACGAATCAGTGAATATACGAGAATCGCCAGGCTGAAAAGAAAGACAACCACACCAAGCGTCGTGATCATCCGGATTGGTTCAATGGAAAGCGATGTGATGCCATCCATGGCAAAGGATACCATCTTCTTCAGAGGATATTTACTCTCCCCCGCAAAGCGCTCCGCCCGCTCATAATAGACAACATCACTCGGATATCCGACAAGAGGAACCATTCCGCGAAGGAACAGATTGACTTCGCCGAACTCCGCCAGTCCATCCAGTGCACGTTTGCTCATCAGGCGATAGTCCGCATGATTGTAAACAATCTTCGCGCCGAACCGGTCCATGATCTTATAGAAGCCTTCCGCCGTGGTTCTCTTAAACCAGGTGTCGGTCACCCGGGCGCTGCGCACGCCGTAGACGATATCACAGCCCTCATAGTACTTGTCAATCATGGCATCACAGGCTTCAATGTCGTCCTGAAGATCTGCATCCATGGAAATTGCCATGTCCGCATATTGCCTCACGGTCATCAGCCCCGCAAGAAGCGCATTCTGATGTCCGCGGTTTCTGGAAAGATTGATACCGGAAAACAGCGGGTCCTCTTCATGAAGTCTCTCGATGATGGACCAGGTTTGATCCCTGGAGCCATCGTTGACAAAGCAGACCCGGCTCTTCCGGCTGATTTTCCCCTCTTCCATCAGCTTCGTCATCTTGACCTTCAGTCTCTTCGAGGTTTCCGGCAGTACCTCTTCTTCGTTATAGCACGGAATTACGTAGTACAGAGTGTCAGCCATTTTCCGAATGGTCCTCCAGACAGATTTTCCTGCTGATAAAATTGTAAACCATGACAACGCCGGTCGCGAAGCACTTGAACAGTGTTTCCGCAAGTCCGGTCCCCATCGTATTGTGAAGCCAGGTCCACTTCACATAAACCAGATCCATCCCGAGATACAGCACAATCTCATTGATGATCAGGCCGATGACGCTCAGAATAAAGAAGATGACAAATTCTCTCTTCTTCGACATATCATCCCGGCGCCTGAAAACATATTTAAAGCTCAGGATGTAGTTCACCACCATGGAAATGATGAAGCTGAAAAACTGGGAAACAAGATAATACCAGCTGCAGTGCTGGTCAAAGCCTGTCGCCCGGAACACCACATTGAGAACCGTATATACGCCAAAATCAATAAAAAAGCAGATTACACCTACCACGCCGAACTTGGCGATCTGTGCCATTAATTTCTTCATAACTTCAAATCCTTACTCCGTTCTCCGGAATTTGTCAGCTTCCCGATCACCAGCTTCATTGCCTCGGTGCAGGCATGCTCCCGGATCTCGTTCCGGGTTCCTTCCAGCAGATACTTCCTGCCGACAGCCTTCCCGTCAATGCACACTCCAATGTATACCAGGCCCACCGGCTTCCCTTCCGAAGCCTCCGGTCCGGCGTTTCCCGTAATCGAAACCGCAACATCCGTTCCGGTCTCCCTGGCAGCTCCTGCCGCCATGAGCTTTGCGGTTTTCTTCGAAACGGCGCCGTTCTCCCGCAGAATTTTCCGCGGAACTCCCAGCATCTTATGCTTCTCTTCCGTTGCATAGGTCACAAAACCGCCCGCGTAAACCGAAGAAACTCCGGGGACTGATGTAATTTTCGCCGCCAGCATTCCGCCGGTGCAGGACTCTGCCGTAGCGATGGTCATATTCTTCTGCTCCAGAAGATGAACCAGCTGCTCCTGCAGCTCCGTTTCTTCTCTCTCCGCCATTTTTCACCGCAGCCTTTCCGCAGTCTTCAGTCAACATCCTTCAGGACGTCTTTATTCTTTGCAATGTAATCCACCAGGGAAACGATTGTGAGAATCGTGGCAATCCACATGATGATATCCGTCAGAATCTGCAGAGCCGGAATGTTCGCGATCATCAGAATGACCATAATCATCTGGAAGGTTGTCTTGAACTTGCCCCAGTAGCTGGCCGCAATCACGGTTCCCTTCTCAGCCGCGATCAGACGGAAGCCCGAAATGGTGAACTCTCTTGCCACAATGATGCAGACCACCCATGCCGGAATCCGGTTCAATGCAATCAGACAGATCATTCCGGAGCAGACAAGGAGCTTGTCCGCCAGAGGATCCATAAACTTTCCGAAATTCGTCACCAGATTGTACTTGCGTGCAATCTTTCCATCCGCAAGATCCGTAAGACTTGCAGCCACGAAAATGATCAGCGCGATCCAGTCGCTTGCAGCTCCAAAGGGCTGTGCCAGCAGAACTGCAACAAAGAACGGAACCATAATCATTCGCAGCATTGTCAGTTTATTCGGCAGATTCATCGATAATCTCTCCTGTCAGATCATAATCCTGCGAGCCGGTGACGCGCACACGCACAAAGGTGCCGCTCATCAGATCCCGCGCAGTTTCCACAAAAATATTGCTGTCCACGTCCGGCGCATCCATATAGGTTCTTCCGACGTAAACATAGCCGTTTCCAGTCAGCTCATCCGCAAGCCGTCCCTCAATCAGAACGTCCAGCTCTCTTCCCGTCTGGGCCTCCTCATTCCGGAAGGCAATCTCCTGCTGTGTCAGCATCAGCTCCTTCTGGCGGCGTTTCTTCGTGGAGGGATGTACCTGCTGATCAAATTTCGCAGCCGGCGTTCCCTCTTCTCTGGAGTAAGTATAAACGCCCAGACGGTCAAACTGCATGTTCCGGACAAAATCAAGGAGCTTTCTGTGATCCTCTTCGGTCTCTCCGGGGAAACCGGTGATCAGCGTTGTGCGAAGGCAGATTCCGGGCACTCTTTCCCGAAGCTTCTGAACCGTCTCCTCCAGCTCCTTCCGGTTCGTCCGCCGGCCCATTTTCTTCAGGATCCGGTCAGACGCATGCTGAATCGGCATATCCAGATAAGGCACGATTTTCCCGCCCTCCGCGAGTACATCGATCAGCTCATCGGTGATTTCCTCCGGATAGCAGTACAGCACACGGATCCAGCGAATGCCATTCACAAGGCACAGCCTGCGCAGAAGCTCCGGCAGCATTTTCTTCCCGTAAAGATCCACGCCGTACAAAGTGGTCTCCTGTGCAACCAGAATCAGCTCTTTGGCTCCCTGAGCCGCAAGTCCTCTCGCATCCTCAAGAATCTGCTCCATCGGAACGCTGCGGTAATGTCCGCGGATCGACGGAATTGCGCAATAGGTGCAGCACTTGTTGCAGCCCTCTGCAATTTTCAGATAGCCGACAAAGCTTCCGAAGGTCAGAACCTGTCTTGCCGCAGACGGAACAAGATCCGGGTTCTCGATCACTGCCTTCTCCGGCTTCTCTCCTTCCGAAAGCTTCCGGAGGACCTCCCCGACGGAATCCTCTGCTGTCGTTCCAAGGACCGCATCCACCTCCGGGATCAGCTTCAGAATTTCGTCCTGATAGCGCTGGGCAAGACAGCCGGTCACAATCAGATATTTCAGTCTCCCGGTTTTCTTCAGCTGCGCAACCGAAAGGATTTCGTCAATGCTCTCCTGCTTCGCAGAATCAATGAAGGCGCAGGTATTCACCACTGCTGCCTCCGCTGCGGCCTCATCTTCCGTAAACGAACAAATGCCGCCATCCTCAAGAATGCCGGCCATTTTTCGTGTGTCTACTGTATTCTTATCGCATCCAAGCGATACAAAAAGTGTCTTCACAGATCAGTTCTCTTCGTCTTCCTCAGTTACATCCTGCTCCTCTGCTGCCTCGCCGAGAACATTGGCCTCACTCTCACGGAGAGCTTCCTCGGTCAGGCTGTTCTCCAGCGCTCTTGCTGCCGCGCGATCTGCCTCTTCATAGCTGAGAACCTCTTCCTCATCCTGCGGAAGAATCTTGAGCTGCTCCTGCTCAAGCTCCTCTACTGCGATGGAAAGCGGCTTCTTTCCTGCAACATCATCAATCATGGGCGCATCACCGTCCACAATCTGTCTGGCTCTCTTTGCGGTTGCCATAACGATGGAATAGCGGCTGTTGATTACGGGAGTTTCGCCCTCTTCCACGCCCTTGTTTACCACATTCATAAGGTCTACATAAGAAGGATGAATCATATAAGTGAATTCCTTTCCAGGCTGTCTTTGCAGCCAAAATCCATTCTGCACTTTTAATCAAAACATTAGTATAACATCACTTGTCATCTGTCGCCAGACCCTGACCGTTTTTTCAGCCTCTTCCGGACCGGGAAAGCTTTGTCAGCTCCTCTGTAAGCTCCGCAATCCTCTCTGCCTGCCTTCTCGGAGCATTCTTCGCCTCCTGAATGGTTCTGTGAACCAGCTCGACAGCCGCCTCCAGTTCATCATTGACAATCAGATAATCGTACCAGGCCATTTCTCCCGCTTCCTCGGATGCCCGCTGCATTCTTTCGCGAATAACCTCTTCGGTCTCCGTTCCGCGCCCCATCAGCCGGTGCCAAAGCTCCTTCGCAGAGGGCGGAGTCACGAACAAAAAGATGGCATCCGGACATTTTTCCTTGATCTGGCGTGCTCCCTGCACCTCGATCTCCAGAATAACATCCTTTCCCGCCGCGATCGCTTCCTCTACGTATTTCCTCGGTGTTCCGTAGCAGTGATCCACATACCCCGCATGCTCAAGAAGGCCATCCTCCTTCACCATCCGGTCAAACTGCTGCTGTGTCAGAAAATGATAATCCACTCCGTCCTTTTCCCCGGGTCTTGGACTTCGTGTGGTCACGGATACAGAAAGTGCGTACTCCGGATGCTTCTTCAGAAGCTCTCTCATAATCGTCCCCTTCCCTGCTCCGGAAAAACCGGAAATCACGGTCAGGCTTCCCTTTTGTCTCATAATCTCTCCTCCTGCATTCGCAAAATTCTGTCCCTGTCCGCAGGGCATTCTATTCCAGATTCTGAATCTGTTCACGAATCTTCTCAATCTCCGTCTTCAGGCCAATGGCAATGTCAGCCGATTCCGCATTGTCCGTCTTGGAGAGGATCGTATTTGCCTCACGGTTCAGCTCCTGTGCAAGAAAATCAAGCTTTCGTCCCACGCTCTCATCATTCTTGCGAAGCTCTGCGCGCACCGCGCGGATGTGACTTTCCAGCCGCACCATTTCCTCGTCCACACAGATCTTATCGGAATAGAGAGCCGCTTCCTGCAGAATTCTCGTCTCATCGATCTGAGTGTCCTGGAGAATTTCCTTCATTCTCGCATAAAGACCGGCCCGGTATTTCTCCAGAATGACCGGCGCATTTGCGCGGATCTTCTCCACGCCCTCCTGAAGACCGTCCAGCTTCCGGAGAAGATCTTCCGTAATAAAAGCGCCCTCCCTGGCTCTTGCTTCCGAAAACTGCTCCGCTGCCTTCTGTACACTGGCAAGAAGCGGCAGCGGAAGCTCCTCATTTACTTCATCTGCTGTTTCCAGAACAAGGACCTCCGGATACTGTGAAAGCCGCTCTGCCGACAGATTCACCGGAAGGCCGTAATCCTCCGAAATGGAACGGATGTTCTGCAGATACTCTCCTGCCAGAGTCCGGTTATAACGTACCTTTGTTCCCTGATCCTCCAGATTCTCACAGCTGATATACACATCCACCTTACCGCGATGGATGGTTTTCTTCAGCTCCTCACGAATCTTCGCCTCGAAGGGATTCAGCTGTCTGGGCAGCCGGATGTTCAGATCCAGATAACGATTGTTGACGGATTTGATTTCCGTCGTAAACTTTCTTCCCTCTGCGGACACCTCAGCGCGCCCGTATCCTGTCATGCTGTTTGCCATATATCCCCCTGTATCAAATCTGCACCCCCGCAACAGGCATTTTCCATCGCGGTTTGTCTAAATTATATGCACAGCCTCCAATTACAGCAAGGGCAAGATGACCGGACATGTTATAATAGATGCTGCTGCGCAGCGCAGCATGATTATGAGTTGATTTTACGGATCCTGTTTTGATTTTACCGATCCCGGAAAGAAAGGTTTTCCCATGGCTTTTGATGGATTTACCACACGGGCTCTGCAAAAGGAGCTCTCTGAAAAACTTACCGGTGCGCGAATCTACCGCATCGTTCAGTCGGAGGCAGACGAGCTGCTGCTTACGCTCCGCCCGGAGGCATCCCGCGGCGGCGGACAGGTGCGGCTTCTGTTATGTGCCGATGCAACGCTTCCTCTGGTCTACCTGACCAGCCAGAACAAGCCCGCGCCGAATACCGCACCGACCTTCTGCATGCTTCTTCGCAAATACCTGCAGAACGGAAAGATTGTCTCCGTCACCCAGCCGGGACTGGAGCGGATTCTTCGTTTTGAAGTTGAACACCTGAATGAAATGGGGGATCTCTGCCGCCACGTTCTTGTCATCGAGCTGATGGGGAAGCACAGCAACATCATTCTTCTCGATGATGATGTCATTCTGGATTCCATCAAGCATATTTCCCAGATGGTCAGCTCCGTTCGGGAGGTGCTGCCCGGTCGGCCCTATTTTGTCCCGGAAACACAGGGAAAGAGCAATCCGTTCGAAGAAACCCACGAACATTTCTTCTCCCTGCTTTCTTCCGAAAGTCTCCCTGCTTCCCGGTTTCTGATGACACACTACAACGGATTTTCCACTCAGATGTCTGAGGAAACCGTATTCCGGGCAAGGCTTTCGCAGGACCGCAGCGTATCGGAGCTTTCCTCTGAAGACGGTGAGAGGTTCTGGGAGACGTTTCAGGCGCTTCTGGCAGATACCGCCGCGGGGAATTTCCAGCCGGCCGTTTACTATCATCTCGGCGCAGCGGATGCCGTTTCAGGAGGCGAGCCCGTAGAGTACTCCCCCCTCCCGCTCTCCATGTACCGGGATCTTCCGGAGAAGCACTATGCCTCCATTTCCGAGCTCATCGAGAACTATTACCGGGAGAAAAATGCACTCACAAGAATCCGCCAGAAGTCCGCAGATCTCCGCAAGATCGTGCAGACCATCCTGGAACGGGATCTGCACAAATACGATCTGCAGTCCCGTCAGATGAAGGACACGGACAAAAGAGAAAAGTACCGCGTTTACGGAGAGCTTCTCAACACCTACGGCTATAACATCCCGGCCGGGGCCTCCAGCGCAGAGCTCGATAACTACTACACCGGAGAAAAGCTGACGGTTCCTCTGGATCCGACAAAGACGCCGCTTGAGAATGCGAAGCGTTATTTTGACCGCTACACCAAGCTGAAGCGCACACGCGAAGCTCTGGAGACGCTGATGAAGGACGTCAAGGCCGAAATCGATCAGCTGGAGAACATCCGCGAGGCCCTGAACCTCTCTGTGACGGAGGGGGATCTTGCCCAGATCCGTGCCGAAATGGAGGAATCCGGATTCGTCCGCCGTCACACCGAAAAGGGAAAGGGCAGCCGGAAGGGGCCTTCCAGAATTCCGGAGGCAAAGCCTCTCCATTTCCGCTCCAGCGATGGATATGACATCTATGTCGGCAAGAATAACCTTCAGAACGAAGAGCTTACCTTCCATGTGGCAAAGCCGACCGACATCTGGTTCCACGCCAATGACATTGCCGGCTCTCACGTCATTCTGAAAACAGAAGGGACCCCCTTCGAGCAGGTTCCGGACCGGGCCTTTGAGGAAGCCGCAAGTCTTGCCGCCTACTATTCCAAGGGAAGAGAGGCCGGCCGTGTGGAAGTGGATTATCTGGAACGGAAGAACGTAAAGAAGCCTTCCGGTGCCCGTCCCGGCTTTGTCATCTATCACACCAACTATTCCATTCTCGCCGAAGCCGACAAAAAAGGACTGCAGGAAATCGAATGATTTCCTGCAGTCCCTTCTTTTTCATACAGAACCCGTTCCATGCAGCCCCGCTCTATGCGGAACGCTTCTCTGTCTCCGGCAGCCAGTGCAGCTTCTCCATAAGCCGTACCAGCGACTGGCCCTTCGGCATGGACAGAAGATCCTTCCTTCGAATCGTACCGGACCGCACCATTGTATAGCCATAGACCAGAACCGCGGCAAGAAGCGCCGCAGCCGTTGACGCAAGATTGTGGAAATAAAAGCCCTTCGGCAGATTCCGCATCGGTTCTGCCGCCATAGATACCAGATAATAAACCGCCTTCGCCGCAGCTCCCATCAGTGCGGCACATACAAAAGGCTGAAGGTAATCCCGCCGGACGTCCTGCCGGATTCCCAGAAATCTTCGCAGATAATACTGGTTCACCGCAAAGATCATGACCGAGTACAGGATGCTCACAAGAACCAGCGCCCGTACATCCAGATCCGTGAACCGCAGCAGAAGCACCAGGACCACGGTCTGCACCACCAGTGCAATTCCCGCGGATACCAGGGGCAGATTCATTCTGCCGATGGACTGCAGCGCCGCATTGGTAATGGTTGAGATCGAATAAAAGATAACCGTCACCGCAAGAAGCGAAAGCAGGGAAGACGCAAGCTCCAGAGATTCCATCTGCGGGAACATCAGCATGGTGATCGGCCTCGCAAGAACCGCAAGCCCCACCGCGGACGGAATGGCAACGATCGAAGTAATGCGGATGGCATTCCCCACCTGGCGTCTTGCCCCTGTCTCATCCCTTCTCGCGTACGCCGCCGAGATCCCCGGAATGATTGCAGAGCTCACCGCTGTTGCAATGGAAATCGGAATGTTGGAAATCACAACCGCCTTATTGGAGAAAATTCCATACAGAGTTGTCGTGGCAGTCTCCCCCGCTCCCTTCAGATCAATCAGCATCCGCATATAAATCGTCTGATTCAGAGAGGTTGTCAGGTTCATGATCACGCCGCTGAGCATAAAGGGCGTAATCACCAGGATCGTATCTCTGAGGAAAATCCGATATTTCTCTTCTTTTCCTGTGGCGTCTGAAAGAATTTCCGCTTTTCTGCCCTCTTTACTCCTTCGAAAGCAGAAAACCATAAACAAAAGGGCGATCAGCACGCCTGCTCCGGTTCCAAGTGCGGAACCCATGGCGCCGAGCTGGGCACGTCTTGTCGGGTCCGCTCCCACCGCCGTCTGCATAAGGAGCCAGGCCGCCGCAATACTGACCACAGCATTTGCAAGCTGCTCCAGAATCTGCGAAACGCTGGTCTGGACCATGCTCCCTCTTGCCTGAAAATACCCTCGCATGGAGCCAAGAATTCCGAACAGAAAGACCGTAGGCGCAAAGACCTGCAGAACACAGACCGCAACATCCGGAACCAGAAACCTTGCCCCGAAGAACAAAAGTCCGCTTCCGACCAATCCAACCAGGACTCCATACGTCAGGGCGCACCGGAATACGCGGTTTGCATTTCGGTATTCGCCGACAGCCAGCTTCTGCGCCATCAGCTTGGAAATCGCCGAAGGCATGCTGTAGGACGACACCATCAGAATGATGGTATAAATGTTATACGCGGTTCCGTAATACCCGTTTCCCTCGTCTCCGATGATCGCCGTCAGCGGTGCGCGGTACAGGAGTCCGATCACGCGGACAATCATACTGGCCATCGCCAGAATCCCCGCCTGCACCAAAACTCCCGAGCTTCTCCTGTTGTCTGCCATATGTTCTGTAAAATCTTCCTTTGCTTCTTTTTATGGATATCCCGCCGAGGCAAAATCCCTGAAAACGGCTCTGCCTCAGCCGATCAGCCAGTCATACATCTGCTGATACTGACCTGCGGAAACTCTCCAGGAGAAATCCGCCGCCATCGCGCGATCCACGATATGATTCCAGTCACGCTTCTTATCATAGAAAATCCGCTCTGCGTACCGGACCGCATTCATCATTTCATGAGCATTGTAATTGGTAAAGGTAAAGCCGGTTCCCGTCTGCTCGAACTCATTGTAGGGCTCCACGGTATCCTTCAGTCCGCCGGTCTCGCGCACAATCGGAAGCGTGCCATAGCGAAGCGCCATCAGCTGACTCAGTCCGCAGGGCTCAAACAGCGACGGCATCAGAAACGCGTCACTTGCCGCATAAATCTTGTGAGACAAATCCTCCGAATAATAGATATTCGCCGCAAGCTTTCCCGGATACTTCTCATCAAAGTAACGGAACATATTCTCGTACCGCTCCTCGCCTGTTCCGAGAACCACAACCTGCATGGCGTCCTGAGAAAGCATCTCCTCCATGACATAGGCGATCAGATCAAAGCCCTTCTGATCCGTCAGTCTGGAAACGATGCCAACCATAAAGCACCTGTCATCCTCTGCAAGTCCAAGCTCGCGCTGAAGATCCGCCTTATTCTGCTTCTTCACTCTGCGCCAGTTGCCCGTGTCATAGGGATGCGGAATCCGCTTGTCCGTCGTCGGATTGAAGACATCATAATCAATGCCGTTCAGAATTCCGCGAAGGTCATGTGCTCTCGCATTCAGAATTCCGTCCAGCCCCTCGCCGTAATACTGTGTCTTAATCTCTTCCGCATAGGTCGGGCTCACTGTAGTGATTGCATCCGCATAAACAATGCCGCCCTTCAGAAGGTTCGCATCCTTATAAGCCTCAAGCTTGTCCGGGGTAAAATAATAGCCGGAAAGTCCGGTGATGCTCTCGACATCCGAAACATTCCACTTCCCCTGGAACCGGAGATTGTGAATGGTCATAACCGTCTTGATTCCGCGGTAAAACTCGTTCTCCTGGAAACGCTCCTTCAGATAAACCGGAATCAGTCCGGTCTGCCAGTCATGACAGTGAATCAGGTCCGGCCGGAAGCCGATGGTCGGAAGTGCAGACAGCACCGCCTTGGAGAAGAAGGCATAGCGTTTGATCTCGAACAGCGCATCATCGGTATAGACCGTTCCGGTATTGAACAGGTCCTCATTGTCGATGAAATAATAGGTGACACCATCCACCTGCGCACGCAGGATGCCGACGTACATGCTTCTCCAGTCAAAGTCCATGTAGAAGCTTGTAACATATTGCATCTGATCTTTCATATCCTGCTTCATGCAGGCATACTTCGGCATAATCACGCGAACATCATAGAATTCCCTGTCAATTTCCTTCGGCAGCGATCCGACCACGTCGGCAAGTCCGCCGGTCTTGATAAAAGGCACTCCCTCAGAAGCAGCAAACAATATGTTTCTCATAGTCAAACAACCCCCTGTCCCATGATTCTGCCGCCTTGTTTCCCCGATCGGCAGTCACTCGCTGTTAATATGCTCATCCATTATACTCCATGGCTCGCTTTGCTCACAAGCCATTCATGACGTGTGCCGCCAGGCGCATGTGCGGTGCGCAGCTGCCGGGTTCCCTTCCACAGGAAAGCGGAGCGGTGATTTCTCACCGCTCCGCTTCATGAAGCTTGTCAGCAGGGCACTGCTGCCCTCTTTCGTTTGTTGTTCGTCAGAACCTGCAATTACTTGGCGTAATCCGTCACTCTTGATTCACGGATTACATTGACTTTGATCTGTCCGGGATATTCCAGTTCGTCTTCAATCTTCTTGGAAATATCGTGGGCAAGCAATACCATATCGGTATCGTTGATCTTCTCAGGAACTACCATAACACGAACTTCTCTGCCTGCCTGGATGGCATAAGAATTACTAACCCCTTTAAAGCTGTTGGTGATTTCTTCAAGCTGTTTCAATCTGGTTGTGTAGGTCTCCAGTGTCTCTCTTCTGGCTCCCGGTCTTGCCGCCGAGATGGTATCCGCTGCCTGTACGATGCATGCGATCAGACTGGCAGGCTCTGTATCACCGTGATGAGACTCCACGGTATTGATCACAATCGGAGATTCCTTGTACTTGCGGCACAGTTCTGCGCCGAGCTGTACGTGGGATCCTTCCATCTCATGATCCACAGCCTTACCAATGTCATGCAGAAGTCCTGCACGCTTCGCCATACGGACGTCCAGTCCGAGTTCCCCGGCAAAAATACCGGAGAGCTGCGCAACCTCAATGCTGTGCTTCAGCACATTCTGTCCGTAGCTGGTACGATACCGGAGTTTACCAAGGAGACGAATGAGCTCGTGGTGGAGACCATGTACGCCAACCTCCAGCGTAGCAGCTTCTCCCTCTTCCTTGATAACGGACTCCACTTCCTTCTTGGCCTTTTCAACCATTTCTTCGATTCTGGCCGGATGAATTCTTCCATCGACGATCAGTTTCTCCAGAGCAATTCTGGCAACCTCTCTTCGAATCGGATCAAATCCCGAAATGACCACCGCCTCCGGTGTGTCATCAATGATAAGATCCACGCCGGTCATCGTCTCCAGAGTACGGATGTTCCGTCCCTCGCGTCCGATGATCCGTCCCTTCATCTCATCGTTCGGAAGCTGTACCACGGAAATGGTGGCTTCCGCAACGTGATCCGCCGCACATCTCTGGATGGCACCAATCACATACTCGCGAGCCTTCTTGTCCGCTTCTTCCTTCGCTTCCGCCTCGATCTCCTTGATCATGACGGCCGAATCGTGTCTTACATCATCTTCTACAGTCTTTAAAAGGTATTCTTTTGCCTGTTCAGAGGTCAGACCTGAAATTCGTTCGAGTTCCTGTGTACGCTGTTCACCAAGCTTTGCAACTTCTTCCTGCCGTTTCCGCAGCGATTCCTCACGGGATGCGAGCGACTGTTCCTTACGTTCCAGTGCATCGCTCTTCCGGTCGAGAGACTCTTCCTTCTGCTGAACTCTGTGCTCGTTGCGCTGAACCTCATTCCGTCTGTCCTTGATTTCCTTATCAAGGTCGGCCTTGGCTTTCATGTTCTCTTCCTTGGCCTCCAGAAGAGCCTCGCGCTTCTTGCTCTCAGCAGTCGAAAGTGCTTCATCGATGATCGCTCTTGCCTTCTCCTTGGCACTGTCGACCTTCTGACTTTCCTGCGCTTCAAAACGCTTCTTCGTCATGGTCATCGTTACCGGAATGGCAATCGCGAGTGAGATTACAACCGCTGCAATTACGATAAAAATAGCGGAAATTGCAGTCAGCATAATACAGGAGCACCTCCTTATTCAGTTTGCGTTGTATCATCTTCTCCGGCGACGGATTTCCGCCGAAGACTGGCGGCTTCTCCAGGCATATCGTCAGAAAAGACATACTGCAACAGCTCAATAGTAAACGCTTTCTCTGTCGATGTCAAGGAAGGAGCGCATCCCGGATCAGTCCCGCAGTGCCGCCCGGATGACCTCGGACGAATACCCCTTCCGCATCAGAAAAGCTTTCGTTTTCTGCGTTTCCTGCCAGTTTACTGCCGCCGGATCGTAATGCCTTTTCCGAAGGAGCTCACGAATCTGTCCCACTTCCTCCTCAAAAATCCGGCTTCCGTTTTCTTCTTCCCATTCTGCCAGAATTTCATCTGCAAGATCAGAAGAAATGCCCTTGTTCAGCAGGTCCATCCGGAGCCGCAGCCGGCTTCTGCTCCCCGCATGAGATTGCAGATAGCTCTCCGCAAAGCGCCGGTCATCCACATAATGAGCCTCTTTCATGGCTTCCACGGCCTCCCGGACAATTTCCTCCGGAAAACCGTTTCCCGCAAGCTTCCCCGCAAGGGACTTTTCCGTGTAGTCCATGTCCTTCAGAAGGCTCCCGCACTTTCGAAGCGCATCACTCCGGAGCTTCTTCCAGAGCTCTTCTCTGGTCTCTTCCGGAATCTCCCGTTCCCTTCGAAGATCAAATTTCAATACATCCCGGTTGGACAAGACCAGAGTCCGATCATAATCGATCGTGACTCTGGTCTTCGTCTTTCCCACGGGCGTCAGGTCCGTGATCTGCATACTCAGTTCTTCTCTTCCTCCGGTGCCTCTGCAGCTTCCGGCCTTCTTGCTCCTTCCGGATCCAGGCCGTAATGCTCACGCACCTTGCAGTCAATCTCGTACAGGGTATCGGGATGCTCCTCCAGATACTTCTTCGCGTTCTCACGGCCCTGTCCGATCTTGTCGCCGTTGTAATTGTACCAGGCGCCGCTCTTTACCACGATATCGCTGTTCGCCGCAAGATCCAGAACGTCTCCCGAATAGGAAATTCCGCGTCCGAACATGATGTCGAACTCCGCCTCCTTAAAGGGCGGTGCAATTTTATTCTTGACCACCTTGACTCTTGTCCGGTTTCCGATCACCTCACCGCTCTGCTTGATGGCTTCAATGCGCCGCACATCCAGACGGATGGAGGAATAGAATTTCAGTGCACGGCCTCCGGTTGTTGTCTCCGGATTGCCGAACATGACTCCGACCTTTTCACGAAGCTGGTTGATAAAGATCACCGTACAGTTGGACTTGGAAATCACTGCCGTCAGCTTGCGAAGTGCCTGGCTCATCAGTCTGGCCTGAAGACCCACGTGAGAGTCTCCCATATCTCCGTCGATTTCTGCCTTCGGTACAAGGGCTGCTACCGAGTCCACTACCACAATATCAATTGCCCCGGAGCGAACCATGGTCTCCGCAATCTCGAGGCCCTGTTCTCCGGAATCCGGCTGGGAAATATAAAGATTGTCCACATCCACGCCAATGTTGCGCGCATACACAGGATCCAGCGCATGCTCGGCATCAATAAATCCGGCAATGCCGCCGCGGCGCTGCACCTCCGCGATCATATGAAGGGTCAGTGTTGTCTTACCGGAGGACTCCGGTCCATACACCTCAATCACTCTTCCCTTCGGAATTCCGCCAAGTCCCAGCGCAATATCCAGCGCCAGAGATCCGGTCGGTGTTGTCTCAATGTTCATGGTCGAGGAAGGATCTCCAAGCTTCATCACAGCGCCCTTCCCGTACTGCTTCTCAATCTGTGAAATTGCGGCATCCAGTGCCTTTAATCGATCTTCACGATCCATTGCCATAGCTGAACTCCTTGATATCTCTTACTGATTCTGATATGCAGCCGCATTGTCCGGTCACCGACCGCTGCTGCAATACCATTACGTTCTCAAAGAACAGAACATTTGTTCTGCTTCACAGTATATCATTGCCTTTTTCGGTATGCAAGGCGATATTCTCATGATTTCAGATGGAGTATGCTCACCGTTTCCGGTGAGGCCGGCAGAAACGCCGTCAGAATGCAGAGAAAACGCGGTCCGGCCAAAACCGCTGCTCTATTGCTACTATATCACAGAAGCAAGAGGATATGACAGTCCGATTTGCAAAGCCGCCTTTCATTTGACAGAAATATGTTAAAATATTATCATAATAACTGTAAACAGCAGTTGCAGAGCTGTTTTTACACACTTTAATATGTGTGATCTCTCCTGGCGAAGGAAGGAGGAATTATGAATACTGCTTATTTGTTACTCGCCGTCACAGCAATTGTAATTGTGTGCGTCACAGGGATTGCACTCATCGGAGATTATATCCGGGAGAAGGATTTCGAAGATCAGATTACGGGGAAAAAGCCCTGCAGGAAGATGAAGGGCCATACCGTATACTTCGATTCCAGAATGTTTGAGGATCAGCAGTTTACAAAACCCAGCAATCCTCTGTGCTCCGGAGGGAGAAAGGTAAGACCTTAATCTTCTCCGTCCGCTCAGATGACGAAGGTCATCAATCCCATTTTGGACAGCTGAAGTTCCGAAATCATCATCCCCATGAGCGTTTTCTGCTCCGGCGAAATCGAAGCAAGCTCCTCTGCAGTCAGCACCCGTTCCTCAAATTCGGTGTCCGTCCTGCCGCCGAGATGCTTCTTCACCTTGGGCACATAAATTCTGATTTTCGCGCGAAGCTGCCGGTAAATCCGGCAGCTTTCGTTCTGCGGTTTCATATAATAGAGGTGACTCTCGATCGTTGTATCCGCATCCACCTCCTGAAGCAGGAGCTGCTTGATGATGCAGCGGTATTTGTAGCTGAGATCAATATCATCCACCAGCTCGCGGTAAGAGTATTTCGCGCCGATCTGAAGGACCGACATGTTCTCCATGATGTATCTGTAATCCGTCTCTTTCAAAATCAGTTTCCTTTTCCCGCATCAGCGGCCTCTGAATCCTCAAGACTTTCAATTCTGTTCCCGGTAATACGGATCGCGTCCAGAATCTCCTCCTCCGTGACCTCGCCTTCGCCTGCCAGCTCTTCCACACTCACCTTGCGGCCAAGGATCTTTGCAAGCTCGTCTGCCTTTTCCAGGACCTTATTTGCTGTATCTGCCGCAGTCTGATCTGCCGAAACCTCATCCAGATTCTCGGCAACCAGATCCTCCATGGCGTTCATGATCCGCTCCGCCAGAGCACCTTCCACTTCTTCCGGCCCCTCGAGCGGTGCCAGAAGCTTCGTTCCGCGCACGAGTGCTTCATTTCCTGCTCCGATCAGATCCTCCATGAACACGCCCTGTCCTGCATACAGTCTTGCAAGATCCACAACCTTCGGCAGCATCCACTCCGCAAGCTGTCTCTGGGCGTCCTTTTCTCCGGCCATGGCCTGGATTTCAATTGCCTCCCGTTCACCGTCCGATGGCTGCTCCATGGCATTTACCATTTCCGTATATTCGCGAAGATAATCCGCCTCCTCTTCCGAAAGCTTCTCCTCCGCATCCAGCGGTTCATCGATGCCGATGTTATTCTGCTTCAGATATTCCTCCACAAGCTTTTCCTGCTCACCGGACAGCGAAAGCTCTTCCAGCGCCTGCTCAAGCTGATCTCTCGTGATCATCCCGCGGTTTTTCCGCGCAGCCCCCACAAGACTTCTGAGGATGCACTGCAGCTGACCGCCAAGGTCCTTTGCTTCACTTCCATTCTGATGCTTCTCACTCATAATTCTCTCTTCACTTTCCAGATTCTTCATTTCCGATATTGCCGGCGGAAGAAACCTCATCCGCCGTTTCCCGCTGCCTTATTCCTTCGGCGCGGGATCCTGTGCTTCCACTGTCACCGTTTCGTCTGCAGGAAGCGGTCTTCCGCCGTGAATGGCATGCTGATGGCGGAACAGATGATCCTGACAGAATTCATAATTTCCTTCACATCTGGAGCAGTAACGAAATTCCAGTGTCGGATCGTCCAGCTCCGTTCTCCCGCAGATGGCACAGCGATGCCTTGCCTGTCCCGCCTTTGGTCTCATTTTGGAAGCATCGGTAAAATCTGCCGCTCCGGTTCCCCTGCTTCCTGCGCCAAAGCTGCTGCCCTGTCTGCTCTTTTCTCCCTGATGCACCGCCCGGCGGAAATCTGCGCGGCGTTTTCTCTCCCTTGGCGAGAAGCGTCTCATTTTGCCGGAGCGAAGCCAGAAAATCAGGAAGTTCGCAAGCGAAGCCGCCATCGCCACACATACAAACCAGCCGCCCCGCATCGCGGTGGAGACAAAATCCCACGCAAGCAGAACACCGTAGAGAACCCCCAGCCATTTGACCTTCACCGGGATGATAAACCACAGAAGCACAACCGCATCCGGAAATGTCAGTGCGTAGGCAAGGAAAATGGACATATTGACGTAATAGGTGCTGAAATATCTCGAGATCGCCGCAAAATATGCCGCCGCACTCTCTCCGGTCAGCGAAATGCCTGCCGTCCCTGCCAGGATATAAGACACCGCCATAACCACAAACGCGCCGATGATCGTAATCCCGATTCCGAGCCAGATGTAGACATTATACGCATACGTTCCCCAGACCCGTTCCAGTGAGGTTCCGATCGAATAATAGAACATCATGGCGATGATGATGAACAGGATGTTGCTGGTATCCGGCGGAACCAGCACCCAGGTCACAAGCCGCCAGATCTGTCCGTGACAGATCGCGTACGGATTCAGCGTAAGATAATTCAGAAACGAGGCGTTGACATACTGAAGCAGATAGCCAAAGCCATAGCACATAATGATGACCAGTGAGAGGTTGGAGACTGCGTATTTCTGAAGAAATCTCTGAAGCGGACCGCGTCCGCCGTAATTGTTTGTATTCATGTTGAAAGCCCTTCCATTGTATTGTCATGCCGCTGTCATGCTGCATTTTTCAAGGATACTTCAAATCCGGCAGACTATGCAAGTAAGGAAGCCCCGCTCCGAAAGAAGTTCACACACTTTTAATGATTTGATGGTCATCTCTTCGTTGCTTTCAAAAAACATCCGTTTTATAATTCCTGACAATGCTGCGGCAGTTCGTTCATAATAATATGTGTTCAGTGCCTTTACGGATTTTTTCATGCTTTCCGGGGCCGCAGACAGGTACTGAACGGTTACCATTCAGGAGTTAACAAGTGATTTCAAAAGACTATACCCTCGGCATTGATATCGGATCAACCACCGTCAAGGCTGCCCTTCTCGACAGCAACCGGCACCTCATGTTCGGCGACTACCGCCGCCATCACGCTCAGATCCGTGAAACTCTCCATGACATTCTGGAAGAGATTCTCGCAGAAACCGGAAATGTACGGATCCATCCCGTGATCACCGGCTCCGGCGGTCTTTCTCTTGCCAATTACTTCGGCATTCCTTTCGTACAGGAGGTGGTGGCAGAGGCCTCCGCAATCGAAGCCCTTGCGCCCCTGACGGACGTTGCCATTGAGCTTGGCGGCGAGGATGCCAAGATCATTTATTTTGAAAACGGCAATGTTGAGCAGCGCATGAACGGAACCTGTGCCGGAGGAACCGGGTCCTTTATCGACCAGATGGCTTCCCTTCTGCAGACAGATGCTGCCGGCCTCAATGAGTATGCCAAGGGCTATGAATCCCTTTATACGATTGCCGCACGATGCGGAGTGTTTGCCAAATCCGACATTCAGCCGCTCATCAACGACGGAGCCCGCAAGGAGGATCTGGCGGCTTCCATCTTTCAGGCCGTGGTCATTCAGACCATCTCCGGCCTTGCTCAGGGAAAGCCGATTCGCGGACATGTCGCGTTTCTCGGAGGCCCTCTTCACTTTCTGACCGAGCTGAAGGCTGCCTTTATCCGTGAGCTTCATCTGGATCAGGAGCATGTCATCGAGGTCTCCGATTCCCACCTGTTCCCTGCCATGGGCTCTGCTTTTCTGGCAAAAGAGGATCACTCCCTTCTCCTCGAGGAGCTTCTGAAGAAAACCTCTCACCCCATGCAGATGGAATTCGAGGTTCAGCGCATGGAGCCTCTCTTCGCCTCAGAAGAGGATTATCAGAGCTTCTGTGCCCGCCACGATCACTACCAGGTACAGAAAAAAGATCTTTCCACCTATCAGGGGAAGGCTTTTCTCGGCATCGATGCAGGCTCCACAACCACCAAGCTTGCGCTCATCGGCGAAGACGGCGAGCTTCTCTGGTCCTTTTATTCCTCCAACAACGGTTCGCCCATTCATACGGCCATCCGCGGCATCACAGAACTCCACCGGCTGATGCCGGAACATGTGGAAATCGCAGGCGGCTGCTCCACCGGCTATGGAGAAGCCCTGATGAAGGCTGCCTTTAAGCTGGACAGCGGCGAAGTGGAAACCATTGCACACTATTACGGAGCCTCCTACTTCGATCCGGACGTCGACTGCATTCTCGACATCGGCGGACAGGACATGAAGTGCATCCGGATCCGGAACGGCGCCGTAGATTCCGTGACACTGAACGAAGCCTGCTCCTCCGGGTGCGGCTCCTTCATTGAAACCTTTGCCAAATCTCTCAACTATTCCGTAGAGGATTTCGCAAAGGCAGCCCTCTTTGCCAAAAATCCGATTGATCTGGGCACACGCTGCACGGTGTTTATGAACTCCCGCGTCAAGCAGGCACAGAAGGAGGGCGCGGAGGTCTCCGATATCTCCGCAGGCCTTGCCTATTCCGTCATCAAGAATGCGCTGTTCAAGGTCATGAAGGTGTCTTCTGCGGCAGAGCTCGGAAAGAATATCGTCGTTCAGGGCGGTACCTTCTACAACGACGCCGTTCTTCGCGCACTCGAGAAGATTTCCGGCGGCAGCGTCGTCCGTCCGGACATTTCCGGCATCATGGGCGCCTTCGGAGCGGCTCTGATTGCCAGAGAGCGCTATGACGAAAGTCGGCCGACCTCCATGCTCTCCTTTGAGGAAATGGAGAACCTGACCTTCACCGCAACACTTCAGAACTGCGGAAGGTGCAGCAACAACTGCCGGCTCACTGTCAACCATTTCAGTGACGGCAGAGAGTTCATTTCCGGAAACCGCTGTGAAAGAGGTCTTGGCCTGGAGAAAACAGACAACGGCATCCCGAATATGTATCAGTACAAGCTCGGAAGGCTCTTCGGGTATAAGTCGCTGACCCGCAAGGAGGCAGTTCGCGGAACCGTCGGCATTCCCCGCGTTCTGAACATTTACGAGGATTATCCGTTCTGGGCCACCTTTTTTGCCCGCCTGAAATATCAGGTGATTCTCTCTCCCTTGTCCACACACGCGATTTATGAGATGGGAATTGAATCCATTCCGTCCGAATCAGAATGCTATCCGGCCAAGATTACCCACGGACATGTACAGTGGCTGATTGAAAAGGCGCATCCGGATTTTATTTTCTATCCGTCTCTGTTCTATGAGAGAGAAGAGAATAAGGATGCGGACAACCACTACAACTGCCCCATCGTCTCCGCATACCCGGAGAATATCAAGAACAATGTGGAAGACATCATGAACGGAAAGGTACGCTTCCGTCACCCCTACATGGCCTTCACCAACCTTCAGACCGTCACGCAGGCTCTGGTCCGTGAGTTCAGGGAGCTTCCGGAAAACGAGGTCATCGACGCCTGCCGGGATGCATGGCAGGAGCTTCTTCAGTACCACAGGGATCTCATGGCAGAGGGCGAGCGCGTTCTGAAGTTCATGGAGGATACCGGAACCCACGGCATCGTTCTTGCAGGACGCCCGTATCATCTGGATCCCGAAATCAATCACGGTATTCCGGAGATGATCAATTCCTATGGCTTTGCTGTTCTCTCCGAGGATGCGATTGCGCACCTCGGACACCCCGAGCGCCCGCTTGTTGTCCTGGATCAGTGGATGTATCACTCCCGCCTTTACGAGGCCGCCGCTTATGTCCGCACCCGGGATGATCTGGACCTCATTCAGCTGAATTCCTTCGGCTGCGGCGTGGATGCCGTCACCACCGATCAGGTAAGTGACATCCTCTCCGGCTCGGACAAGATCTACACCTGCCTGAAGATCGACGAGGTCAACAACCTGGGCGCCGCCAGAATTCGTGTGCGCTCCCTGATTGCCGCGATCCATATCCGCGAGAAAAACCGGACGCGCCGCACCATTCATCCGACCGGAATCCATAAGGTTCCGTTCACCCAGAAGATGTTTGAGGAGAACTACACCATCCTCTGCCCGCAGATGTCGCCGATCCACTTTGACCTGATCGAGCCCGCAGCAAGATCCTGCGGCTACAATCTGGTGCTGATGAGGAACGACAACCAGGCCGCCATCGACTACGGTCTGAAGTATGTCAACAACGACGCCTGCTACCCGTCCCTCTTTGTCGTCGGGCAGGTCATGGAGGCCCTCTCCTCCGGAAAATATGATTTAAACCGCACTGCAGTCATCATGTCCCAGACGGGCGGCGGCTGCCGTGCCTCCAACTACATTGGCTTCATCCGGCGCGCTCTGAAAAAAGCCGGCATGGAACAGATCCCTGTGATCTCCGCGAACCTGTCCGGTCTCGAGGGAAATCCCGGCTTCAAAATCACCTTTACGCTCATCACCAGACTTGCCTTTGCAGCCATTCTCGGAGATGTGCTGATGAAATGTGTCTACCGGATGCGTCCCTACGAGCTGGAAAAGGGATCCGTGGAAGCCATGTATGAGAAATGGACGAAGAAATGCTCGGAATTTCTGGTGCACACCAAGGGCTTCCCGCTTCACAGGGTCCAGAAAATCGCCTGCGAGATGATCCGTGAGTTCGATCAGATTCCGATTGACGAAAATCTGAAAAAGCCAAGAGTCGGCATTGTCGGAGAAATTCTGGTCAAGTATTCCTATGCCGCCAACAATCACCTGGTGGAGACCCTGGAGGCGGAAGGTGCGGAGGCAATTGTTCCCGATCTGATGGGCTTTATGCTCTACTGCTTCTATAATCAGATCTACAAGGCAGAGTTCCTTGGGACCTCGAGGTCTGCTGCCTTTGGCATGAATCTGTCCATTCATGCGATTGAGGACATTGCGCTCAAGCCGATCTACCGCGCTTATGAGAAGAGCCGTCATTTTGAAGCTCCTGCCAGCATCTTCCAGATCGTCGAATACGCAAAGCCCATCGTCGATATCGGCAATCAGACCGGTGAGGGATGGTTCCTCACCGGAGAAATGGTGGAGCTCATCAAGAGCGGTGTGCCCAACATCATCTGTATCCAGCCATTCGGATGCCTTCCGAATCACGTTGTCGGCAAGGGTGTCTCCAAAATGGTCCGCAAGCTCTATCCGCAGGCAAATCTCGCCGCCATCGATTACGATCCCGGTGCCTCCGAGGTAAACCAGCTGAACCGCATCAAGCTCCTGCTTGCCGGCGCGCAGAAGGCTCTTTGGAAGGAATGCGGGGACGACAGCAACAGATAGGCGATAGAACGCAGCCGCCAAAAACAAAAAAGAAGCACATGCGAAACCCCGGAAATCAATCTCTTCTGATTGGTTCCCGGGGCTATTTCTGCTGTGTCGGACTGTTACTTTCCAATGGACTCTACCTCCACAATTCTTGCTGTATGACGCTCTCCTCTTCTTCTCTTAGCACTACTCTTTGTTACGACTGTACTGTGATGTCTGACTCTCTCTCAGAGCTTTCTCGTCACTCCTCAGGTCTTATGGCTCTTGCCGGATCTCATCACATCTTCTGCATTTCGAATCAGAATTGAGTTTTGTAAAAGTACTTCGATTATCGTTCTGTGGATCTTTAAGTCTTAGTTGGTCCGTACCTTCCTTTCTGCTAAAGTCCTTCAGGTGTCCGGTGGATTCGTCTTTGCTGTTACGTCCTCCTTTCCTGTTGTCCTTTGCTTTTCTTTTGTTAACTATATGTTAGCGTGACCGCTCTTATTTGTCAATCTTCTTTCACGCTAGATTTAAATTATCTGTTTATTCGCAATTAATTTTCCAATTCTGACATTACATTCAGGTTCCGCTGCCGTTTTTTCCGGTCGTCCAGATTGATTTCCGGCATCAGCTCGTTATTGATAATGTTCAGCATCTCCTCCAGCGTCTGAAGCTGCTGCACCGTAAAGCGCTTCTCACAGCGCTCTACGATGGTCTGCAGATAGCTGAGATTGATCCGGTTATATTCCATGAACTTCTGCGTCGGATGCAGGTGATAGGTCCGTTTGTCCTCCTCGGACCGGATCTTCTCCACATAGCCCTTCCGAATCAGGCTGTTGATCCGGACCGCGGCATTCGGACTGGAAATTCCCATCATCTCCGAAAATTCCGATATGGTTGGCTCTCCCATCTCATGGATCACCTCCATGCTGAAGGCTTCCACCGTCGTCAGGGTCGCCTCCCTCTGATCAAACCGCGACATCACCTGCATATAAAAGTGAAGCCTCAGTCCGCTGTATACCTTATTGAGAGCATCTGCCAGCATATTTTCTCCCCCCTTGCCGTAATTCGATCGCATACACCCTGTATTGTCTTCGAAAAGCCGCAAGGTGTCAAATCCTGTGCAAAAGCCGCAGGGGATCAATCCGCCGAAACGGCAAAGAGAAGCTGCGCGTCACAGACCTTCTTCCCATCCACGCTGGCAACGGCCTTTCCGATCCCCACAGGGCCTTTGCGCTCCGTAATTTCGCAGGAGAGCTCCACAACATCCCCCGGCACAACCTGTCTGCGGAAGCGTGCCTTCTGCACACCCCCGAACAGCGGAATTTTCCCTTTGTACTCCGGAAGATCCAGAAGCGCCACTGCCCCCGTCTGGGCAAGCGCCTCCAGAAGAAGGACTCCGGGAAGAACCGGATGCTCCGGAAAATGTCCCTGAAACCAGGGAGCCTGCATGCTCACGCACATTCTTCCTCTCGCCCATTCTCCCGGCTCATAATCCTCAATCCGGTCCACAAGCGCAAACGGATAGCGATGCGGAAGGATCTTTGCAATTTCCGGTGCTGTCAGTGTGCGGGGGCAGCGCTCTGCCCCCAGCTCATTCTGCCTGTTCTCTGTATTCTGTATTTCACTCAATGCTTCCACCTCCTTCGTCCCACTCTGAAACGACGGACGACTCTATTTCCGGAAAATCAGGCAGGCGTTGTGACCGCCAAAGCCAAGGCCGTTGGAGAGCGCGCAGTGAAGCTCTGCTTCATAGCCTTTTCCCGGAACGTAGTTCAGATCACACTCCGGATCCTTGTTCAAAAGTCCGACCGTAGGCGGGACAAAGCCTTCCTCCAGTGCCTTGATGCAGAACACAGCCTCCACGCCTCCTGCTCCTCCGAGAAGATGCCCTGTGGCAGATTTGGTCGAGGTGACCGGAATCTCATACGCGTGACTTCCCAGAACCTTTTTCAAGGCCATCGTTTCTCCGGCATCGTTCAGATGCGTCGAGGTTCCGTGTGCATTGACATAATCAATATCCTCCGGAGAAATTCCGGCATCCTCCAGCGCAAGCTGCATGCAGGCAGCGCCGCCTTCTCCCTCCGGTGCGGGAGCCGTGATGTGCCAGGCATCGCAGTTTGCACCGTATCCGATGATTTCCGCAAGGATCTTCGCTCCCCTCTCCTTCGCATGCTCCTTCTCTTCGAGGACCAGAATGCCGGCACCCTCTCCCATCACAAAGCCGCTTCGGTCCGCATCAAACGGAATGCTTGCCCGGTCCGGATCCTCGCTCCTGCAGAGTGCCTTCATGGAAGAAAATCCGCCGATTCCAAGCGGTGTGATCGCCGCCTCGGTACCGCCGCAGACCATCATCTTCTCATAGCCGTCCCGGATTCTGTGAAACGCATCGCCAATGGCATTGTTTCCGCCTGCGCATGCGGTGACCGGGCAGGTGCACATTCCCCCAAAGCCATAATCGATGGCAATTCTGGCCGCCGCCATATTGGAGATTGTCATCGGAATAAAGAACGGACTGACCTTCTCAAAGCCCTTTTCCATTCCGCGGACATGCTCCTTTTCAATGACAGAGAGTCCTCCGATTCCGCTGGAAACGATCACGCCGGCATTCCTGCGGCCTTTCTTTACGTTCTCTGCATTCTCTCCGGCGTCCGAAATTCTCCCGATGCCTGCCATCTCCAGTGCCTCCGCCGCTGCATAGAGGGCAAACTGGGTAAATCTTGCCATCCGAAGCGCCTCTCTTTTGTTCAGCCGTACGGAAGGGTCAAAATTCTTCACCTCCGCCGCCAGCTTCACACCAAAATCCGAAGCGTCAAACTGTGTAATCGGACCAATGCCGTGCTTTCCCTCACGAATTTTGCCCCAGCTCTCTTCCACGCTGTTTCCAAGAGGATTCACGGTTCCGATTCCTGTCACCACCACCTGTTTTTTCATCAGCTCTCTCCTTCTTACATGCCGCCGTCTACGCCAAGAACCTGTCCCGTAATATAGGACGCTTCCTCCGACGCAAGAAACGAAACCGCCGCTGCAACGTCCTCCGGCTTTCCGATTCTTTTTGCCGGAATTCCCGCGAGCATGGCCTTTTTCTGTTCCTCTGTAAGAACCGCCGTCATGTCGGTTTCAATCATGCCGGGCGCCACGGCATTGACCGTGATGCCGCGCCCTGCAAGCTCTTTGGCAAGGCTTTTGGTCAGGCCGATCACCCCTGCCTTGGACGCCGCATAATTGACCTGTCCTGCATTCCCGCAGACTCCGACAATGCTGGAGAGATTGATGATGCGTCCGCTTCTTCTTCGAATCATGCCGCGGCAGACCGCCTTGCAGCAAAGAAAGGTACCCTTCAGATTGACCTCAATGACACGGTCAAAATCCTCATCCTTCATGGCAATCAGAAGACCGTCTCTGGTGATGCCCGCGTTGTTTACCAGTACATCAATCTGGCCCAGCTGCGCTGCCGCAGTCTCCATGGCAAGACGAGCTCCCTCTTCGGTCGAGATGTCCGCCTTCACGCAGATCATCCTGTCATTCCCGGCTTCCCCGGCAAGTCGAAGCGTCTCTTTGGCTGCATCCTCATTTCCTGCGTAAACAATGCAGACCTCATAGCCAAGACCGGCAAGCTTCAGGGCAATGGCACGGCCGATTCCCCTGCTTCCGCCGGTGACGACCGCTGTTCTTTTCTCTGTCATATCCGTTTCTCTCCTTCGATCCCGTTCACCTTCTGCCGACATTCGCAGTATGCTGACATTCACTGTCTGCTGCTGTGATACCAGGACAGAAATGCCTGCAGCTCTTCCTCGGTTTCCATATGGAATAAATGGAGCTTCTCCGCTTCCACGCCTGCCGCCTTTGCGGTTTTCTTCACAAAGCCGCAGAGCGTCGTTCCCGGTCCGATTTCCACAAACGTATCCACGTCAAGCTCCAGCAGTCTTCGAAGGGTATCCTGCATACGGACACCGGACTGAACCTGGCGGACAAGGAGCTCTGCGATGGAATCCTCTTCTGCCTTCTCACGTCCAAGGCAGTTGAACAGCACGGGAATCTGCATCGGCGCAAAGGAAAGCTCCTGAAACCATCCGCGCAGCGCTTCTCCCGCAGGACTCATCATGCTGGTATGAAACGGTCCGCTGACCGCAAGAGGAACGCACCGCCTTGCGCCGTTCTCCTTTGCAAGAAGTGCCGCCTGATCCACCGCAGCCTTCTCACCGCCAATGACCAGCTGCCCCGGGCAGTTATCGTTGCAGATGGATACAATGCCTTCCGCAGATGCTGCCTCGCAGCATTTCCGAAGATCTGCTTCCTCCATGCCAAGAACGGCCGTCATGCCGCAGGCGATTCCTTCCGCTGCCTTCTGCATGGCCTTTCCGCGAAATGCCACGGTCTCCATGGTTTCCTTTGCAGTCCAAACGCCGGCAGCATAAAGTGCCGCATACTCGCCCAGAGAAAGTCCCGCCGCATAATCCGGCCGCACGCCGTTTTCCGAAAGAACATCCGTAATTCCGAGGGCAACCGCCGTCATGCAGGGCTGCGTGAACTGTGTCTGAATCAGCTGGTTCTCCGGATCCTCGAAGCAGATCCTTTTTCGGTCAAAATCCAGGTCTCCCGCATCAAACGCTTTCCGGAAGGCCGCTTCCTTTTCATAAAGCTCCTGTCCCATGCCGGCGTGCTGCGCACCCTGCCCGGCGTACAAATATGCGATCTTCATCTTTTTTCCATAAGCTCCTTCAGCAATATACATCCGTAAGATCCTTCAGAATCTCAGAAACCGGACGGATCTCATGAATCTGTCCGCAGGTCTGCCCCGACATCAGAGAGCCCGTCCGGACATCTCCGTCGAAAACCGCGCGGCGAAGGGAGCCGAGCGTAAATTTCTCCAGCTCCTCCTTGCCGGCACCGTTTCTTTCCTGCTTCACATATTCACGGCTCATCGCATTCTTCAGAACGCGCACCGGCGTTCCTCCGATCCGGCCTGTCACAATGGTGTCCGATCCCTTCGCCTTGACGAGGGCATTCTTGTAATTCTCATGCACCGGACACTCCCTGGAAGCCAGAAGGCAGGTTCCCACCTGCACGCCGCAGGCTCCGAGTGCAAGCGCTGCCGTAAACTGTCTTCTGTCCGCAATGCCGCCTGCTGCAATCACCGGGATCCTGACCGCATCACACACCTGCGGGACAAGGGTCATCGTTGTCATTTCCCCCACGTGTCCGCCGCTCTCACAGCCCTCCGCAATCACGGCGTCTGCGCCGAGATCCTCCAGGTGCTTTGCAAGAATCGGTGCCGCAACAACCGGCATGACGTAAATTCCGGCCTTCTTCCATTCATCCATGTACTTGCCCGGATTTCCCGCGCCGGTGGTGACGAACTTCACGCCGGCTTCTGCAACAATTTTCGCAAACTCATCTGCCTGCGGATGCATCAGCATCAGATTCACCGCAAAGGGTTTGTCCGTAAGCTTCCGGCAGATCTCAATTTCCTTCCGCAGCTGCTCCGCATTCATCCCGCCGCTTCCGATCGTTCCGAGAGCTCCCGCCTCCGAGCAGGCCGCCGCAAAGGCACCGGTCGCAATGTTGGCCATTCCGCCCTGGATCACCGGATATCTGGTTCCAAGAATTTCATTCAGCATTTTCATTTCTATTCACTCTTTCCTGTTCTGCGGGCCGGTGAAACGAGGCATCCGTCCGGAAAATCACGCCTCCCCAGGTAAGCCCTGCACCAAAGCCGTCCAGAAGAAGGGTCTGGTTTTCTCTCAGGAGCCCTTTTTCCGCCATTTCATCCAAAGCCATCGGAATGGACGCCGCACTGGTGTTTCCGAAATGGTCCATATTTTTGTAAAATTTCTCCGGATCCGCCTTCATGCTGCGGATGCAATGATCAATGATTCTGCTGTTTGCCTGATGGCAGACCACATGGTCCACATCCGAAAGCGTAAGCCCGCTCTCTGTAAGAAGCGCACGCAGCGTTCTGGGGAGAGCCTCTACCGCAAAACGAAAAACGGCTTTCCCATCCATCGTAATGCGCCGGCTTCCGTCTCCGGGCCCGGGAACTACAATTTCATCCCCGCCTCTTGCCCCCAGAAAGGACTCGTATAAGGCTTCGTCCGAGCTGCGGAGAATCGCGGCGCCTGCTCCGTCTCCAAATAAGACACAGGTGCTGCGATCCTCCGGATCAAGGAGTCTTGAGAGCTGTTCACAGCCAACAACAAGAGCAAGGCCATCCTTTTTGCCGGCCCGGGCTCTTTTTACTTTTCCGCTCTCCAGAAAGCCTCTGGCCGTTTCCATTCCGTAGAGAAAGCCGGAGCAGGCCGCATTCACATCCAGAACCGGAATATCCTCCCGAAGGCCAAGGTCCCTTTGCAGGCTGCAGGCAACGCCCGGCGATGTATAGTCTCCGCTCACCGTTGCCGCAATGCAGCAGTCGATATCCTCCGGCTTAAGCCCCGCTCTTTCGAGTGCCTTCTTCGAAGCTTGCCGCGCAAGGCTCACGCAGCTTTCCTCTTCGCTGCAGAAATGCCGCTCATGGATTCCGGTCCTCGAGTAAATCCATTCATCCGATGTGTCCAGAACCTTTGCAAAATCATCGTTTGTTACCACCCGGCTGCCTGCGCAGCTTCCCGTGGAAAGAAGTGTCAGTCCGTTCATAGGCTATATCTCCCCGATTTCTCGGAACTTGCGGATTCTCTGATTCTTCAGCTCCTCCGGAGACATCAGCGTCAGTTCCGCAAGGCTCTTTTCGATTGCCATCTCCATGCAGGCGTAGAGCTTTCCGGGATCCTCCTGCGCTCCGCCAAGGGGCTCCGGAATGATCTCATCCACAACACCGGCTGCCTTCAGATCCCTGGCTGTAAGCTTCATCAGCTCGCACGCCTCCTTGTGGCGGCTTGCGTCCTTCCACAGGATAGAAGCAAAGCCTTCCGGACTCAGCACGGAATACACCGCGTATTCCAGCATCAGAATCCGGTTTGCCACACCGATCGCAAGCGCTCCTCCGGAGTTTCCTTCTCCTGTCACAATGGAAATGACCGGCACCGTGAAGGTGGACATCTGCGCCATACTGCGCGCGATGGCTTCGCCCTGTCCGTGTTCCTCTGCTTCCTTCCCCGGAAATGCTCCGGGCGTATCAATAAAGGTAAGGATCGGCCGGCCGAATTTGTTGGCCTGCTCCATCAGACGAAGAGCCTTTCGGTAGCCCTCCGGGTTTGGCATCCCGAAATTGTATTTCAGATTCTCCTCCGCGGAATGGCCCTTTCTGTGTCCGACCACCGTCACCGGAAGGCCATGAAAGCGTGCGATTCCGCCGTATATTCCGGGATCATCGTTGTAAAGATGATCGCCCTTCTGTTCGAAGAAGTCTGTGAACAGATGCTCGATAAAATCATCAATGTGCGGCCGGTCGATTTTTCTTGCAAGGAAAACCGTATCCTCCGGAGCCGGTCTCGAGCAGGGACGAAGTGCTCTTGCTTTTTCAATCTGAAGCCGCTCGATTTCTTCTTTTCCTGCCTTTTCTTTTTTTCTCTCGCGGATCTTTCGCTCAATTGCATCCGCCTGCAAAATGGATTCACGAATCATATTGCTGTTCCTTTTCTCAGCCTGCCGCTTTCTTCAGGGAATCCCTGTGAAGCTTTAAGATGTCCACCAGAACCTTCTTCATCTCGCTTCTGTCAACAATCCGGTCCACAAAGCCGTGCTGCTCCAGATATTCGCTCCGCTGAAAGCCCTTGGGGAGCTTTTGTCCGATGGTCTGTTCAATGACGCGGGGACCGGCAAACCCGATCAGAGCGCCGGGCTCTGCCAGTGTGATGTCTCCAAGACTTGCAAAGCTTGCGGTCACGCCGCCTGTGGTCGGATGCGTCAGATAGCTGATATAAAGTCCTCCATGATCCGAAAAGGTCTGCACCGCCGCACTGGTCTTTGCCATCTGCATCAGGCTGTAAATTCCCTCCTGCATTCTGGCTCCGCCGCTTGCGCAGAAGATGATGAGCGGAAGATGATTTTCATCCGCATACTCCACTGCCCGCGTGATCCGTTCTCCGACTGCGCTGCTCATGCTTCCCATAAAGAAGCGGCTGTCCATCACCGCAACCACCGCGGGAATGCCGCCGATGGTTCCCGTTTTCGTAACGGCCGATTCGGAAAGTCCCGTTTTCTTCTCGGTCTCTTTCAGCTTCTCACTGTATCCCGGGAAATCCAGCAGGTTTTTGCCCTGCAGGCCCCCGTCCAGTTCTCTGACGCTTCCTTCATCGAATACCGCCTGGAACCGCTCCTCACAGCTCATGGCGCGGTAATGTCCGCAGAAGGGGCAGACGTACAGGTTCTCCTTCCAGGCGGAGGTCTTCGCCCTTCGTCCGCAGCTCTTGCAGTCCAGATACGGGTCCGGCAGCATTTTCTGAATCCCGCTCTTCCAGCCCCTCACCTTTTCCTTCAACTCACCCTGCAGGCTCTGTACGCCATTCTGCAAACTGTTCTGCATATTCATCTCCGATTCCTCATTCTGCTACGGTCTTCAGATAATCCAGAACGTCCTGGATGGTGTCAAGCTTTGCGAGCTGCTCATCCGGGATCTTGATGCCAAGCTTCTCCTCCAGAGCCATGTGAAGCTCCACCAGATCCAGAGAATCTGCCTCCAGATCCTTTGTGAGGGATGCTTCCGGTGTCACCTGATCCTCCTCGCAGCCAAGTGTGTCAACAATCAGTGCCTTCATTTCATCAAAAGTCATTTCATTCTCCTTCTGCCCGTTCGGCATGCATTTTCCGTTTGTCATTTTGTCTTCATCTCTTTTAGTTAATTATTATTTAACTAAATCGTCGTGAATTATTACATACCGTTTTTCATCTGTCAATGTTGTCTTAAAAACTACATTTCGGACTTTTCTCTCTCTTTTCGTAGTTTCCAATATGAAAAAAGACACCCCCGGGAGATTTCTCTCCCGGAGATGTCGCTTCGAATATCTCTGTGAAAAAATATGACTGCAGCTTCGAAAAGGGGGCTTCCGGAGCCGTGTTCCGGTCAGAAGCTAAGCGGAGGCCTTGCGCTGTGCCTGCCTCCCTGCTGCCAGATACTGCCAGGCAACCCCCGCAGCAATCAGAAGAATTCCGAACAGATCGGTCACAAGGCTCGGATCGATCAGAAGAAGACCTCCTGCTGCCAGCATGAGCCGGATGAGCAGTCCCATCCGGACCTTCAGATAGCCCTCCAGCGCTGCGGAAAGTCCGAAGATTCCGATAAAGGAGGTCACCGCGATCTGCACCACATTCCATGCCGTGGTATCAATCAGGAGCATGGACGGATTGAAGCAGAACACATACGGCACGATGAACACGGCAATTGCCAGCTTGGAGGCGTTGAAGGCGGTCTTCATCGGATTCGACTTCGCAATGGCGGATCCTGCATAAGCAGCCAGCGCAACCGGCGGCGTAATGTCCGCCACAATTCCGAAATAAAAGACAAAGAAATGAGCTGCCAGTGCCGGAACGCCCATCCGGACAAGGATCGGCGCGCAGGTCGCCGCCATGATGCAGTAGTTCGCCGTCGTCGGAACGCCCATTCCAAGAACAATGCAGCACAGCATCGTCAGAAGAAGCGCAATGATCAGCCGCCCGTTTGCGACGGCAATGATGGCTCCGATCAGTTCATTGGCAAGGCCCGTCATGGTGATGCAGCCGGAAATGATGCCCGCCATGCCGCAGGCCGCCGCCACCGTAATGGCTCCGCGCCCGCCCGCTTCCAGGGCATCGATGCACTTTGCAAGGGAGATCCGGTTTTCCTTATCAAACAGGCTGACCACAATGGAGAGCAGAATGGCATAGCTCGCCGCCTTCTGCATCGTCATATAATTGCCGGACACCCAGACAACCAGCATGACCAGAGGAAGCAGCAGATAAATCTTCCGGATCAGCAGTCGGAAAACCGGCAGCTGCTCCTTCGGGATTCCGGAAAGGCCAAGCTTCTTCGCCTCCAGATGGACGGAAATAAAAATGCCTGCAAAATACAGCACCGCGGGAAGAATCGCGCGCGCAATGATGTTGGAATACGGAACGCCAACAAAATCCGCCATCAGGAATGCCGCAGCGCCCATGATCGGCGGCATGATCTGTCCGCCCGTCGATGCCGCAGCCTCTACCGCACCTGCAAATTCCGCCTTATAGCCCGTTTTCTTCATCATCGGGATTGTGACAGAGCCCGTTGTGACCGTGTTTCCCACAGAAGAGCCGGACACCATGCCGCAGAGCGCCGAGGAAATGACCGCAACCTTGGCGGGACCTCCCGCATATCTGCCGGCCGCACAGTTTGCAAGCTGAATGAAGAAGTTCGAAATTCCGGTCCTCTCCAGGAATGCACCGAAAATAATGAACACAACAATGTACTTCGAGCATACATTGACCGGTGTGGAGAAAATTCCCTCCTTTGTATAGAACAGATTCCGGACAAGATATCTTACGCGCCCGAAGAAGGACGGATTGGTCAGCCCGTACGACAGTGCATAAATCAGGAAAAATCCCGCAACGCACAGGATGGGAAGGCCAACGCACCGTCTTGTCAGCTCAATCAGCACCACAATTCCGACAACGCCGATGACGATCTGGAAGGGCTGGAACCGTGTTCCCTGATTGATGATCCGGTTGGCGTTAAAGGTAAAATAAAGGAACGATCCCGTCCCAAGCACCGTCAGCAGAATGTCATACCAGGGCATGTAATTGGCTCTGGCATCGCCCTTCTTTGCCGGATAGGTAAGAAATCCCATCAGTACAATCAGTGCCAGAAAGGAGGTCAGACGGATCTCCTCCAGAAAGGTTGCAAACAAGGTGACATAAATACACCAGAGAGAAAATGCCGCAAGAAGCATGCGAATCGCCTGCTTGTATTTCCCGGTCCAGATGCGAATGTTGGATTCCCGGTCGTATTTCTTCATAATGGCATCCACATCCGTGGATACCGTCGCCTTCACTTCACTCACCGTCAATCCTCCTCCGTTGTCTTCACCGTAATTCCGTGTTCTCTGTAATACCGCGCGGCGCCCTCATGGAACGGAGCTGCCATGCCGGTTGTCGCCGTGTCCAGAGAAAGCTCTGCGCCCTTGGCATTTTCCTTTGCAATGTCCTCCGCATGATCAAAAATCGCCGCTGTCATGCGGTATACCGTATCCTCCGGCAGATCCGCAGAGACAATGATCGTTGCCTTCACGGTAATCGTCTCCACCGGAGCATCCTGCCCCGGATAGGTTCCCGCCGGAATCTCCAGCGCGGTATAATACGGGCACTCGGACATAATCTCATCCCGCAGGGCTCCGTCAATGTTCAGCAGATACACGCCGTTTGTGGTCGCAAGCTCTGTAATCGCGGTTGTCGGTGCGCCGGCTACAATGAAGGCCGCATCAATTTTGCCGTCCTTCAGAGATTCCTTGCTGTCCTCAAAGGACTGGTACTGCGGATGAATGTCCTTCAGCGTAATTCCGGCAGCCGAAAGAACATCGATGGCATTGAAATAGGTGCCCGAGCCCGCCGCGCCGATGGAGACGCTTTTTCCCTTCAGATCCTCCACCGTGCGAATCTCCGGATCCATGGTGATCAGCTGAACGGTCTCCGCATAAAGCCCTCCGAGCACACGGAAGGCATGCGTCGGTCCGTCCTGCTCAAAGGACTTCGTCCCGTCCCAGGCATAGGCCATAACGTCCGACTGCGTAAAGCCAAGCTGGAAGTCTCCGTCCTCAATGGACTGAATGTTGACCTTGGAGGCTCCCGTGGAAACCGCCGTCACCTTCACATCCGCATAGCTGGTCATGTACTGGGCGATCACGCCGCCGTAGGAATAATAGGTGCCTGCCGTCCCGCCGGTTCCGAACATCATCCGGGATGTCCCCTGCCCGCAGCCGGTAAGGCATACTGTGATCAGTCCAAGTGCCGCCGCGCAGGCAGCCAGAAATCGTATTTTCTTCACTGGTAATCTCCCTCACAAGCATTTTGTATACAATGATACCATGTTATGAAAAAGAATGGTATCACCGAAAAAAGATATTTTGAATCTGCTGAAATCCAGTGGAAGAATTCCGGGCAGCCTAGTAGAATAAACACAGGAACTTCAGAGGAGGGAACCTGATATGTCAGACAAGAAATATCCGATTATTACCATCAGCCGCGAATATGGAGCCGGAGGGCGCTCGATTGCCAAGGGCATCTCCGACCGGCTCGGCATTCCGTTCTATGACCGCGACTTTGTGAAAAAAACCGCGGAGCAAAGCGGCTATTCCGTAGAAGACATCGAGAAGGAGGGCGAGAACATGAGCCATGCAGGAAAGCTCATGAATGACTTCCTGAACAACGCTGTCTCCTATACCAGCTCTCATGACGGCATCTTTCTTGCGCAGAAGGCAACGATTCTGGATCTTGCAAAGGAGGACTGCATCATCATCGGCCGCTGCTCCAACATCATTCTGCGTGAAGCGGGAATCCCGAGCTTTGACGTATTCCTTCATGCCAATATCGTTCACCGCATGAAGCGCGCCCAGCAGCTGAATGAGAACGAAGACACCGAGATGGATCTGCAGAAATACGTCGAGAAGCGCGATGATCTGCGCGAGACCTATTACAAGTCCTACACCGGACATGTGATGGGCGATTATCACGACTATGACATCAGTCTCGACTCCGGTGCCCTCGGCTACGATGCCTGCATCGAGCTTCTGGCTAATCTGATCGAGAAGCACTGCAAATTAAAATAACAGCAATCCCCATCCGCCAGGACTTTTGATATGCCCTGTCGGATGGGGATTTTATTTTGTCCAAGGATCCCTTCCGGATCCGTCACATCATGAATCTCATTACTCTGTATAGAACGCCCGGTACCACTTGGCAAAGCTTCGAAGACCGGTCCGAAGGTCAATTTCCGGCCGGTATCCGAAGTCCCGCTCGAGAGCTTCCGTGTCCGCATAGGTCACCGGAACATCTCCCGGCTGCATCGGAACAAGCTTCTTGTGTGCCTCAAAGTCATAGTCCTTCGGCAGGACCCCTGCCCGCACCAGCTCCTCCTGCAGGATCGTCACAAAATCCAGAAGGCTGACCGGACGTCCTCCGCCGATGTTATAGACCGCATACGGAGGCAGCGGGAGGCCGTCCTTGCCGTTTTTCTTCTCCGGAGCACCCTGCATCACACGCACAATTCCCTCCACAATATCATCCACATAGGTGAAATCGCGGCTGCAGTTTCCGTAATTGAAGATCTGTATGGTTTTTCCCGCGCGAAGCTTATCGGTAAAGCCGAAGTACGCCATATCCGGTCTTCCGGCAGGACCATACACGGTAAAGAAGCGAAGGCCCGTGGAGGGGATGTTGTACAGCTTCGCATACGCATGCGCCATCAGCTCATTGGACTTCTTTGTCGCCGCATAAAGAGATACCGGATCATCCACCTTATCCTCCGTGGAGAACGGCACCTTCCGATTGGTTCCGTAAACCGAGGAGGACGAGGCATAGACGAGGTGCTGCACGCCCTCGCCGCTGTCGTACGAATGCCGGCAGGCCTCCAGAATGTTGTAGAAGCCGATGAGGTTGGACTGGATGTAGGCATCCGGATTTGTAATGGAATACCGGACCCCTGCCTGCGCGGCAAGATTTACCACAAGCTCCGGCTTCTCCTCATCAAACAGCGCCTTCACCGTCTGCGCGTCCGCAATGTCCCCGCGCACAAACCGCCACTTGCTCTCATCCCGCTCCGCCGCAGTGTAAATCCCGGACAGTCTCCAGTCCTTGATGGCAGGATCATAATAGTCATTCAGATTATCGATTCCGACAACCCGGCTCACCTCGTTGCCTTGTAAAAGCCGAAGCACCAGGTTCGCACCGATAAAGCCCGCGGCTCCCGTCACAAGAACCCTCTTTCCCTTTAAGCTGATCTTCTGCATAAAGCTTCCTTTCTCACAAATCGGTTCTCAATTCTCTTCCTGCTCATCAGTCCATATGGAAGAGGTCTCTCGTGTACACCTTGTCTCTCACGTCATCCAGGCAGCTGTTGTAGCGGTTTGCGATGATCGCCTGTGACCTGCTCTTGAATTCCTCCAGATCGTTCACCACAAGACTTCCGAAGAATGTGCTGCCATTCTCCAGCGTCGGCTCATAAATGATGACGGTCGCGCCCTTTGCCTTGATGCGCTTCATGACGCCCTGAATCGAGCTCTGCCGGAAATTGTCGGAATTCGATTTCATGGTAAGCCGGTATACCCCGACCACCACATCGTGCTCCTTGTCTCTGGAATACTGCGCCGAATTTCCGTAAGCTCCCGCAATGTCCAGCACGCGGTCCGCGATGAAATCCTTTCTCGTCCGGTTGGAGTCCACAATCGCCGCAATCAGATTCTCCGGAACATCCTGATAATTGGCCAGGAGCTGCTTCGTGTCCTTCGGGAGGCAATAGCCGCCGTATCCAAAGGACGGGTTGTTATAGTGCGTTCCGATCCTAGGATCCAGGCAGACACCGTCAATGATCTCTCTGGTATCCAGTCCCTTCGTCTCCGCATAGGTATCCAGCTCGTTAAAATACGATACCCGCAGTGCCAGATAGGTGTTGGCAAAAAGCTTCACCGCCTCCGCCTCGGTAAGTCCCATAAAGAGCGTATCAATGTTCTCCTTGATCGCTCCCTCCTGCAAAAGTGCCCCGAACACGTGCGCCGCTTCCACATTCTTCGCGTTTCCGGGATCCGTTCCGACAATGATACGGGACGGGTAAAGATTGTCGTACAGGGCCTTGGACTCTCTTAAAAACTCAGGAGAAAACAGAATGTTCTCTGTCTGATACTTCTTCCTTACGCTGCTCGTATATCCAACCGGAATGGTCGATTTGATGATCATCACGGCATCCGGATTCACGCTCTTTACGAGCTCAATCACAGCCTCCACCGCCGAGGTGTCAAAATAATTCTTCTTCGAATCGTAATTGGTCGGCGTGGAAATGATGACAAAATCCGCATTCCGATAGGCTTCTGCTCCGTCCGTCGTCGCCGTAAGCTTCAGCTCCTTCTCCGCAAAATACTTCTCGATATAATCATCCTGGATGGGCGATTTGCGGCGATTGATCATCTCCACCTTTTCCGGAAGAATGTCCACCGCCGTCACCGGATTGTTCTGGGACAGCAGCGTTGCCAGGGATAATCCGACATAACCGGTTCCGGCCACGGCAATGCGAACCGGCTTCTGCTCCCTTCTTCTTTCCGCAATATAGCTGCGGGCACAGAAAAGCGGATCCGCCGCTTCCTGTCCTTCCGGCTCTGCCTGCTCTCCGATTGCTTCCTTCCGGAACACATCCTCCAGATCAAACCCAAGCTCATCCCCCAGTGCCTGCAGCTGCAGAATGGAGGGGATGTATTCCTCCGATTCGATATGGCTGAGCATGGCCCGGTTGATTCCCGTCCGATCCGCCAGCTGCTGCTGCGTAATTCCTTTTTCCTTACGTCTTGCACTGACCAGATTTGCCAGATTCTTCTGTGACAGCTTCTTCATGATGCACGTTCCTTTCGTTCAAATTCTGCTTCCCAAGTCCTGTTATATTTAATAACTTTTATTTTCATAAGAGCCAAAGATATATCCATTTGTGCTTATGTTGTAGCGTATCACAGGCCTTTCTCCGGTGCAAGAGTATCCGGAAAATGTTATTTTATGTTACATTTACAGCAAATTTTATGTTACATTTACTGCAAATTTGGGATAGTTCCGAGATGGGAATGAAGTATAATGAAAAGATCTTATATCCGTAAAGGAGTATTTTCATGAATTTGCAGTTTTCCGCCCGTTCCATAAATCAAAGCCATCCTTCTTCGTCTGCTGACCTCCTCTCTCCCGGCTACTGCGATCTCTCCCGGGAAGGTCTTCAGATGAGCGTAACCCGCAGAAACGGAGACGGTTCGCTCGAAACCCCGTTTCATCTGGAGCTTACGCTGTCCAATGTATCCGACAGCGTCTTTCAGGGAGTTGTGCAAATCGAGCTTCCCGCAAGCGGAAAGGATTCCGCTCATTTTCCGACAGCTCCGGAATTCTTTCTCCCCGGGTTCATGTATGGAACAAACCGGGGCGACGCGCCCATCAAGGTAGAAAACAAATATCCAAGGCTCCGCCCCGGAAGGCCGGAGCTTCCCGCTTCCCCCTGGTGGATGGTTCGAAGCGACCGGCTGTCTCACCCGGCAGCCTTTCTGTATCTGCCGGGCGATGGAGGAAGCACCATGGGACATCTGTACGGCATCAGTGCAAGCCCGTATCTGGTTCCCGATTCCGAAGGAAGCCTGCAGCAGTGGAAGCCGGACTCTCCGGAAGCAACACCTGACAGCGTCCGCTTTACCGGCTTCACCTGCTCCCTGGAGCGCGGCAGCGTCGGCTATACTCTCGGCTATGAGAATGCCCCCTGGCTTTTCATTCAGTCCCACACCATCCGGGAGCGTGCACCGATTTCAGAACGAAGCAGCATCCTCCTTGCTCCCGGCTCCCACCTGCAGACAGAGCTTTTCCTGTATGATCTGGAGGCCTGTGATGAACGAATCCTTTACCGCGCTCTGGAATCGGTTTACCGCATCTGGCATCAGGCCCCTCGCCGCTGCATTTCCGGAAAGGAAGCGGCCGCAGATCTGATGCAGGCTGTCTCCCGCTACGCCTGGCTTCCGGAAGATCGGAATTACAGCGGCTTTGTCCGGGAAAAGGACGGAAGCTTTTCCTATAACCGGATCTTCTCCATCAGCTGGACAAACGGTCTGTCAACCGCCGTCCCGGTTCTGATGGCCGCTCTCCGCCTCGGAGATGACATGGCGCGCAGACAGTCGCTCTCCTGTATTGACAATATCGTACAGAATTCGATAAACCCCAACTCAGGACTCCCGTTTGAAACCTGGGACCGGGAAAACGGCTGGAGCTGCCGCGGCTGGTGGTATGACGGAATGCAAAACGGCGGCCACTCCGGCTACCTGGACGGACAGACCGTTTATTACATTCTGAAGGCCTTTGAATATGAGAAGGATATCCGGAAAAGCGAACACCCGGAATGGCTTTCCTTCGCACACGATGTTCTTCTGCGCCTGCACGCCCAGAGAAATTCCACCGGCGAATACCCGTTTGTTCTGTCCTCCGAGACCGGCGCCGGCATGGAATACGATGCACTGGGGAGCTGCTGGTGTCTGGCTGCTCTTGCGAAGTACCTCCTTGTCTGCCGCAATTCTGCACCGAATACAACTCCGTCCACTTCGAGTCCCGGAGATCCCGATATCGGCTTCCTTCTCTCCGAGCTGGAAACCAGTGAGAGCTTCTATTACAACGCCTTTGTCCGCAAGGCCATCTGCTACGGTGCTCCGCTCGACACCAATAAAACCGTGGACTCCGAGGGCGTGCTTTCCTATATTCGAGCTGTAAGAATGCTCCATGAGCTCACCGGAAAGGAAGAATATCTGGATCACCTGCGCGATGCGCTTTGCTATGAGTACAGCTTCAAGCTCTGCTACAACACCCCCGTGCAGGTGCCGCCGCTGTCTGTCCTCCACTGGTCCAGCTGCGGCGGAAGCATTACGTCGGTTGCCAACCCGCACATTCATCCGATGTCCAGTACCGTTATGGATGAGATGCTCTATTACCTTCGCTTCCGCACGGACTCTTATATCCGCTCGCGGTTGGAGGACACAGTGCTCTGGAGCCTCCAGACCTTCAATACCCATGACGGCGAGTACGGCTATGGCCGGACCGGCTGGATGTCCGAACGCTTCTGTCACTGCGAAGGACTTCTGGTGGAAAAATATCCGGACGGATCCCCTGCAAGCACCTGGTTTGCACTGATGCCCTGGGCCTGCGGCAGCATTCTGGAGGGAATCTGCGGAGATCTGTGGAGCAACCGGTTTTCATCGGACGATGTATAAATGTAATTTGCTCTTTCCACAAAATCCCCAGCACATGACTGCTGTGACAAAATTCTCCCACGTTTATTTCATCCCTGCGGATAAAAATCCTCTCTCAGGGATGATCCTTCCTCGCTGATTTCATCCCTGCGGATAAAAAATCTCTCTCAGGGATGATTCTTCCTCGCTTGTTTCATCCCTGCGGATAAAAATTCTCTCTCAGGGATGATTCTTCCTCGCTGATTTCATCCCTGCGGATAAGAATCCTCTCTCAGGGATGATTCTTCCTCGCTTGTGCAGTAGTCAACAAATTTTGGACACGAAATTAAGTTTTTCGGTCACATGATTTC